>Ga0307515_10009008_pt1 | contig 19386 bp, 17 predicted proteins | sample 17_EM_MG_FD_194513 | JGI IMG/M metagenome (GOLD analysis project Ga0307515, IMG submission 194513) | Populus trichocarpa ectomycorrhiza microbial communities from riparian zone in the Pacific Northwest, United States - 17_EM | ecosystem: Host-associated > Plants > Roots > Unclassified | place...
TTCATCCAAGTTTTCGATCGTGCCAAGTCAAGCCCCTGACTTGCACAAGCTGCTGCGCGCTGCCGATTTCGCATCTACGTGCAGGCTGCCAATTCATGCGCTGCTGAATTCGCATCTGCGTGCAGGCTGCCAATGTCTTCGCTGCCGAATTCCTCGACAGCCCCTGTTCTCGTCAGCCTATGCCCCTGATGAGTTTTCCTGCCTGGCTTGGACATTCCATCGTCAAGCCCATGTTCGTCAACAATCTGCGCTGTCGATTTTTCTTTGACGAACCTACAGCCGCATAAATCTGCGCTGTCGATTTCTCCCACTGTTGGCATGACTGCCAGTACCCTTAGGCCCTGCTTCGGACAGTCTGCCGAAGTGTGCATCCCATGCACATTTGACACTGTTACACATTGTCAATTATAAATTCATTTCTTCCTCCCGTTTTTTTAGGTGTCATCAGCAAGCATTGTCTATCAATTATATATTCATTTCTTCCCCACTTTGCAAGTTAATTATGTTTGGCTGAAATTAAGAATGCAATGTGATAGAAGAACAGAATCTGGTGTTTCAACAAATGAAGTTGTCATTCTGATGCTCAATTGTTTTCTTTTATTCAAATTACATCGGACTACAGATTCGGCATACCAATTGCATGGGACTACAGACATTTAATCGGTGAAAAAGACGGCGATGGGAAGACTGGTCTTCAGCTTTTATCATGCAACCCATCATCAGCTTTTAAACAAGAGCCTGAAGATGGATTCGTTAAGTTTTGGTGTGGGGAAAAGGGAGTCCAAGAAAGGCAAGAAGTACTGCTGTCTATTAGAACTCTATACCAGATGGAGGGTGTTCAAGAAACTCTTTTGATTCTGGCTTCAAAGTCAGGCTGTGTGGAGATTGTTGAAGAAATACTCAAACTGTATTGAACACGTTGATGATGAAGGCCGCAATGTATTGCATGTAGAAATCAAATACCGCCAATTGAAGATCTTCGAACTTGTGGCAAGAATGGAAGTGCCCATGAAGAGGCTGGTAAGGAAGCTTGATAACGACGGGAATTCCAATGTACACACCATCAGAAGAAAGAAAGTGCCCATGAAGAGGCTGGTAAGGAAGCTTGATAACGACGGGAATTCCAATGTACACACCATCAGAAGAAAGAGAAAGGATTTGTATCTGATGAGAAGATGGAAGGCCCTGCATTCCTATTACAGGAAGAGTTGCTCTGGTTTGAGGTGAACTTTATGACTTTTAGCTTCCTGCTATGCATATCTATCACAAATATTTCACATGCAAGCACAATATATTTCGACTGTCATATCAGTCTTGAATCCTGAAGCCATTGGAGTAGACTTGTGGAATATTTCATTCCATTTACACACATTTTGTTGATATCGTCGGATGAGTTTACATAATAATTTATCTTAAAAATAACAAATGATTGATTTGTAAGAGGAAAGAACTAAAAAGATCAATGATCTGATGTTATATTTCTTCTTTTTAAAAAAATAAAATAAAGAGGTGATAGACATGTTCTGTTTGCTTATCCATGGGAGAATGCAGCGTGGAAAAATTCACTCCATCCCATTTCCTGAATCATGAGAGCACTAAGAAGCTCACTGCAGAAGGGTTTTTCGTTGCTGCAAATTCTGAACTTCGTAATTTAGCCAAAGAATGGCTAAAGACCACAGCGGAAGGCTGCTCCGTGGTGGCAGTTCTCATTGCCACCGTTGCCTTTGCTGCAGCCTACACAGCTCCAGGAGGTTCAAATCAGAGCATTGTTGTTCCTGTCCTCCTCAACAAACCATTATTCGTATGGTTTTCACTGTAACGGACGTGCTCTCCCTTACCTTCTCCTTGACATCAGTAGTTACATTTTTCTCTATCCTCTCATCGCCATTTCGATTTAAAGATTTCAAGCATACACTTCCTGATAAGTTGATGATAGGATTGATCACATTTCTCTTCCTCTCTGTGACCATGTTGATGGTAGCATTTGGAGCAACAATCATTCTTATGATATACAACAAGGAAAGTTATAATATCCACTGATTCGCACATCTTCCATGAAATATCCCACATATAATTATGCTACAATAAAGTCTTCACAATTTCTTCATCAATCTGTACGTGATGCTGGTCATGTACGTATCCATTAGCACCAAGTATTTGGTTTCTGTCTGTAAACAGCTACCACCATGGATGATTATAAGTATGATGTCTATAAGAATGAGGCAATAAGTTACTGATTTTTGCATCGTAAGGATTCCAAATAATATAATGTTCTGATGAGTGTGATAGGTTATTTGCGGTCACGTTCTTTACTTGCAAGTATAAGGGATTGCATTATTGCTAGCAGCAGGACAGTCTATGTATGTCAGGGGAGTATAGGAAAGTAGACAAGATGATTGTGTTGTTTGCCCTAATGCATCATTAAGGCAACTTGGCTGCTTTCACATGCATCACAACTTCACAATTTCAAGGGACAAAAAAGTTATAAAAAAACCAATTCAACCTAAAAACTTAAACGTTTAGATAAGATCTCAAAATATATTTTATATTATTTTCTAATACATATCCTCAAGTGAAAGCCCTTCAAACTTGAACTTGCATAGACTTACACTACCTTGTGCTTAATTTTTTTTATTAAATAAATAGGGATTGTGAGATTCGAACTCGTGACCACTTGATCATTAAGCTCTGATATCATATCAAAGAACCAATTCAACCTAAAAACTTAAACTTTTAAAAAAGACCCCAAGATATAATTTATATTATTCTCTAACAAAATTCATCCATTCTTGGAACAGGGTGTAAATTTAACCACTAAGTTCTTGTTCCTGGTCCTCCTTTTCTTATTCACGACAATAAATTTTATTTGAAACTTGGTCAGATGAATATATAGAATGATGAATCTGAACTTGTCTTCCTACATTTTGCTTGAGACAGGGTGAGTTCAATATACAAAATGACGAATCTAAACTTGGCTAGGTATTCTAAACCCTAAATATATAACACTTTGGTGCATTGAAGAATCATTTCCAAGTGAATAATTTGCTTACATGTTCTGTTCAAATATTTATCAGCACTACAAGTTAATAACAGTTCAAGCATTAACTCCATGAAATGGATCTGCAAAAACCTAGTACTGAATTCAACCTTCAATGTCGAAATCTCTTGAAGCGAATCAAGATAAATAACCTTTTGACTATTCTGATTGAGCTTTGGATAGTACTGTTTGTTGTAGCATTACAGCATACTTATTAACATAAGACTACTCTCTTACTTGGCAGGACTGAACCTTCCGAGTAACCATCCACCGATCGAGAATGCTGACTAACAACACTAACATCTAAAAGATTTCTCAAGATTGTCCATCAATGGCATTTACAGCATAAAAACAGATTGGTGCAAACCTCATGGAAAACTTCCAGTATCATTCCATGATACTCTTCAGAGTTCATTGACATGTAATAATTCAACAGACTACGGAGATCTTTTGGCTCTTGTAGCCGGTTTGCCATGATCATCTCAACCATGGACTCTCTAAAATCTTCTCTTGGATCGTAAGAGCTTTTCTCCATAGCTACCATTACTATAAACTTGGTCCCATCACTTCTTAGTCTCCTTCTTCTCTCTCTTTGTCTTGCCTCTTGCCTTTCTCTAATCATCTGGTCTAGTCTCTCTTGTACCATCGCATGTGCCAGGCTTGAGATCGATGCAAACCGATCGGGATTCGAGCTCTCAGCTTCCTCAGAAGAAGAGACACTTAGTCTGCAACTGCAGCAAAAGGCCTTGCATCCTCTTTGCTGAAGTTTTTGCTTCTTGTCTACCCTGGATGCTTTCATCCTGAACCAGGGAGCTATGAAGGAAGAGTTGCACAAAAACAAAATGATTTATGCACAATTGGCAAGTGGGTCAGATCAGGCATGATTATGTCTTGAATGTAGAAAGAGGTACACATAACTTATGAGATTAGTAGGTTGGTTGTCTGAGAAAGAAAAGCAAGCACATTTGGTCTTTTAATTGAGCTAGTGATTATGATGTGAACTAGACCTTTAACAATTCCCTTGATATGGCAGTGTTAGGTGGCATGCTTTTGAAAGTATGAGGTTCCAATAAGCCTATGGGATTAAATTAAGATACTGTATTAAGAAAGGAAGCGCTGCCTTGACAGAATTCTTGGTTGGTGTCACGTGCCTGGTACGAATCAGTTCGGGTGTACTTGCTGCATTTTCAAGGATTGAAGCGAAGGCTGTTGTTGGCATGGTGGGGAGGGCTAATCATGAATTTGAAGATGATGTTAAAGTGATTATCCATTAAATTATGGGGCAAAGACATTCCTTTTGACCCACATGCTCCCATCTTTAAAGAAGCCATCCTTGCTAGTTAAGGTAGAAAGCACCCTCTCTCTCGAGTCTCAATAAAGGCTTTCAATTATTAACCGTTGGCCTAGCTTTCCTCTTCTAAAAGTTCGAAAGAACAGCTCGTTAGGAAGTTCTAGCTCCAGTCCTTTACCTAATTGTGTTCATTCGTGTTCGCAGCAAGCTTTGCCCTAGGATACTGATAATGAAATAGGGAAGTGACGATTTGGGATGGCTGACGACATAAATGCCATGCAAGATTTATTCATGTAGCATCTAGTTGTCAGGTTATGGCAATCAAAGAGCTGCGATCCAGTTCTAGATCTGTTCTGACGATTTTTGAGGCAAAAACAGTGAACTACATCACCACATTCTGATGACGGTGGTCCATATGGCGATAATTAACATAATGATTATCGAGGAAGATTGTGGGTGGATGAGAGACAAAGCATGTTTTAATTCTTGAGTTTTGCTTCATAATGTAGCCAGGATTCTCCTCTGTAACCACTTCTAGATGATGAGATGAACTGAATCGATGAAGGGTTGATGCAATCATGGAAGAAATCTTACATGGATTCTCACAGCTAGACAGGGGAATCGATCTCTTTAATGGATTCCTCCTTGTTAACAAAGATCAAATGGAAATGTTTAGCATGTGATAATCATTGTGGTACACCATGAATAACCAATCTTGTTCTGAATTAATTAATGGATATGCTTATCTCTTTAAAGCAACTATTGTCATCTAAATGCTACACACCACATGTTGGCGCAATGATTAGCATCGAAGGTAAAGGCCATTGCCATTAAAGAAGCAGTATAGACTAATCAAATGACAACTGTTCCCTGACCTTTCAGAACATGTAGGACAGATAAAGGGAAGAACCAGCGACTCATAACTCATTGCAATGTTCACAAGAATGGCTACTTTTCGTTAGGTGAAGAAGGCGAATCGGTTAGCCACTAAGCAACCTATCTTCGACCTCTGATCACTCTGTAGTCTGTATTCCAAGTACCTGAGCAGGATTTGGGCAGAAACTTTCATAGCTAGAGCATTTGCATCTACACTGAATAACACCAGCAAGGTAGCTTCAGTGAATTAATGCAATGCGGCGGGGAGGAGATCAAACTGGCCTTTCCTTGAATTGTTTGTTTCACTTTGCGGAACTTCCATAGCCTAAAGCATGCTACTAACTGTCCGTTCAGCAATGGAATACTTTTATGTCAACAAATTTGACAGCATTATTTCTTAGCTAATATCGAAGGTTCTTGAGGTTTGGTTAGTGTTTTTGGATGCAAGAGACAAATATAGAAATGGCATGAATTCTTTTTTGGTAGGGACGGAGACAGAGACAATTTTAGAATCTGTGTTTTCAAAACAGGGGATCCAATCGTTTCAACATAGCAATCAAACAATTACTTAATAGTGTTTGCTTCCACTTGAGTGAAAATAGAAAAACAACACCAAGCACATTGCGCAATTACCTGTGCTTATCACTTTGTGTAGCAGCTTTTACTTTTAACTTCTTTTTAAAAATGTGTTTATCTTTAAAAAAAATATTAAAATATTAAATTTGATTTTTTTTTAATTTTAATATTTTAATATTAAAAAACTGATATATTTTTAAATAATTTGTTTTTAAATTATTATATACTATAATACCAGACACACTGTAAAAAATAATAATACATGGATCCATGTAAAAGACAATACAGGATACCATCAACTCTTCACTCAAATTAAAAAAAAAAAAAACTATAATTAATAACTTTTTTCAATTTATTTTTATCATATACACAAAAACTATTACGTAATTTGCTTGGGATCATTATCCAATAAGTATCCTGGAATATCCTATAGCGTTTACAAAACACGCGCCGCCCACCAACAACAACAACACAGTGGTTTGGCACCCACAGCAAACTCAACAAAAGAATCCGAACCGTCCATTTGTACCCAATCAATTCTTACAACACGCCACGTCTAACACTCTAATCATCCATATCTTCATAATACTCTCAAAACCGTGGGCCAGGCCGCAAATTATCGAACTCTCTTCCCAGGGCAGAAGGGACATCTCGCAATCCCCCCCCCACATGGTCCCTCGATTAGGAATATTTGTTCAAATCAGTTACTCTTCTTTAATATCTATCAAATTAGGGCTTGTATTTTCCCTTCTTACACCCTTACTCCCACCTATATCCTTCCATGTGCTTGTGGATGAAAGAAAGTCAACTAGTTAATTAGGCTTCGATTGACTACATGTCAAGACTTTAGGGACTATTTTGGGCGGAAATCCCATTGAGACCCCAGAAACCAAAACAAAACGCTCTCACTCTCTCTCTCTTACAATATATATAAATAAATAAATAAATAAAAACTAAAGTGAGAGTTCAGTCAGGTGTAACTGCCAAACATGGCTCCTGCTTTTGTAATTAACGGCGACTCCGCTCGGGCCAGCGGTCGCTTTGCTTCTGTTTACAGCGAAGTCCAATCCAGCCGTATCGATCACGCGCTCCCTCTACCTTCTGTCCTAAAAAACCCTTTCAAAATCGTCGACGGCACTCGTAGTTCCGCCGCCGGCAATCCTGGTCATTTTCGTCTCTCCTAACTTCCCTATTTTCACAGATTGATCAGTGTTGTGCTGATTAAACCGTTAATTAATTAATTAATTAAATCTCTGAAGTTTTGATATATTTTTTTGGCAGATGAGATAGCGAAGCTGTTTCCGAATCTGTTTGGGCAACCATCAGCAAAGTTGGTGCCAAACGATGTGGACACGTTGAGTTCAGACCAGAAGTTGAAGATCGGTGTGGTTTTGTCCGGTGGACAAGCACCTGGTGGTCATAATGTTATTTCTGGAATCTTCGGTAAGTCATCTTATTGAACGAAATGTAGCTGTTATGGTTTGGTATCGTGGGGTTTGTGATTGGTTGGTGGCGGTGGCGGTTTAGATTATTTGCAGGATCGGGCGAAAGGAAGTGTATTGTATGGGTTTAAGGGAGGTCCAGCTGGGATCATGAAGTGCAAATATGTTGAATTGAATGCCGACTATATCTATCCTTATAGAAATCAGGTAAAGTTTTCCTCTTTTCAAGTTTTTTATGTGAATGTGGGATGGTTTCGAATTGTAAGTTGGATCAATGTTTTTGTAAGTATATATTTATTGGAAATTGTTAATTTTGCAGTTATGTGGGATGGTTTTGAGTTAATAATGCAGAGAGTTTAGTGATTGAGATGCCTCGAGAGTGTGTATTGGTAATTGCGATATGAGGTGTAGTTAGTTTAGATGTTGGATTATTAACTGGTTCAGTGCAATTTGAAGGCTTCCTGTGTGAAAGTTTTAAACATGGGGGGGGGTCTCATTCTTTTCTTGTCCTGTACTTGTTTTCACTCCATTCTAATATAGTTATTGAATGTCCATCCATTTTTTTACGGGTGTACTTGCAGTATTAAGTGGAAGTTTGTATCTGATTTTATTCTTGTATCTTTTATTTTAGGGTGGTTTTGATATGATCTGCAGTGGAAGAGACAAAATTGAAACGCCTGAGCAGGTGACTATTTCCATACTTGTTCCTAGTGGAGACTTTTTTCTGTAGGTTTCGTGATTTTTTTTTTAAGACTTGCTGAGGATTAATGGGTGTGAACTGCAGTTCAAACAAGCTGAAGAAACAGCAAAGAAACTTGACTTGGATGGGCTTCTTGTTATTGGTGGGGATGACTCAAACACAAATGCTTGCCTCCTTGCTGAAGACTTCTGGTATGCCTTGATGGAAGTTTGTTGTTGGAATATTTTTTGAATTGGGATGTTAATACTGTGGAATGAGAAGAGAACTTTTTTCAACTACCAGGAGCGCTTTTGGTATAAATTTTGTTTCCTTTATTGTTCAATCAGGGTTAAAGGTTTGAAAACTCGGGTGATGGGATGCCCAAAAACCATTGATGGTGATTTGAAATCCAAGGAGGTTCCTACCAGTTTTGGATTTGATACTGCTTGCAAGGTAATTATAAGTATTCTTTTCTATTTTAATCAAAATGTTAGTATATCAGATTTTCCCTATATTACATGTTAAAAAATGTAGTTGTTGTTGGAATTACTTGATTGTACTCTTTCATGAAGATCTGCTTAAAAATTATGTGTGATTGGATGGAAACTCCATGCTTGAAGCACAAAAAATTATCTCTGTATATAAAACCTTACAGATTATTGACGATTGAGCTACACTTGTTTTTCTTTTCTAGAAAATTTGTTACTTTTAACCTTATTTGTTTCATTTTATTGACTCTCCTAAAAATGTCAATATATCGTATAGAATTTCATTATACAAATGTGAATTTCCCAAAGCTCGACACTTTATTTATAGAATGTAGAATCTCAATTTTGTTATTCATGGTCTTCACCTGTATCTATATTTGCATGTGCACACGTGTGCAGTATATATTTACGCGCACATATGTGCCTCTCTGTGTGTGTGCAGGGCTAGCCTTTGCACTTGCCTTTAACACTTGCTTGGCCTACCATGCCTGAGTTGTTCTATTTCATGGATGTTTATTTTGTGCACTCAACAGTGAAGTCCCTGCTGAATCAATATTATTGCTTGTATGCAATTTGTATTTCTGATTAACTATTTTTGGAGTTTTCAATCTTATCCTTCCCATGCCATGCTGCAAGTCTTTTCAGTTTGATTCTAATAGCGTGTACAGTCAACTTATTTTGTCTGCGTTCTCAATAATGCTGTCATGGAATGCAGTCACAACCAATCCTAATGCCATTGGTAGTTAGATATCCTTTTTGTCACTAACTTAATGCTATAGAACATTGATAATATTCTTGGTGCATGCAGATATATTCAGAAATGATTGGAAATGTCATGATTGATGCTAGATCAACTGGAAAATATTATCATTGTAAGTTAATACATAATTTTTCTCCAAATAATCTGTTTCTCTGTTAATGAATTTGAAGTGAATATGATATTAAGGTTAGCTAATTGTGTTCGATTTTCCTTCCATATAGTATTGTGCAGATGGCAATTTAAACTGTGCTTTCATGTTCTTTCACCAAGTACCTGTGCTTGAACTGGCTCTAACTTCTGTATTTTCCATGTTGTCACTTTGTTGTATTTATTCCTGAAATCTTTAGTTTCTCATGCAACCACACAGCTTAAACTACCTGTTGTGTCAAATTGAGTTCAATATGCTATAATGAATTTGCTTTCTCCATAGTATCTCGAATGTACACAGGCATATTGTACATATTAACAATTATTAAAAGTAATGATTACTCTTAATTTGTGTTTGCTGCAGTTGTCCGGCTTATGGGACGTGCAGCTTCACACATTACATTGGAGTGTGCCTTGCAAACTCATCCAAACATCACCATCATTGGAGAAGAGGTACTTATGTTAATTTGTTTCTTTAGTTTCAATTATTTTATTGGTTGAGTTTGCTTACTGGTAATTTATCAGTGTATCACGTGTTTTGCATCTCTGTGAAAAACCCCCGTTCCATAGTTGGTGACTGCTTTGGACTCTGACAAGTTTCAAGCACCTTGTATCCTTCTTTTGTTGCATATAATTATGGTCTCCATTTTATGTTAGCTGACTTATCCAAACTGATCCTTTGACTTAACCTCATTAGTAATTGATGCTCAAGTTGATATGGGAAAGTTGAGGTTATTTTGACTTTTGATTGCGAAGCTTAGTAATTGATTGGCCCCTGCAATGGGCTGTCAAATGAGAGTGCTTACTTTGATAGATATGAATTTTCAAAAGTTCTCAGGAAAAATCATTTTGGTGGTGTCTGCAGTTCAGTTATTTTCATTTGAAGAAAAGCTTCCCATATACATTCTCTTACCCTGTTTTATCTTGTTGCAGGTTGCTGCAAAGCAGCTGACACTGAAAAATGTTACAGATTACATAGTTGATATAATCTGTAAACGGTCTGATCTTGGATATAACTATGGCGTGATTCTTGTTCCTGAAGGTTTAATTGATTTCATTCCTGAGGTAGGTTACTTTTTTTGTAACTTTAGTGGCACTGCTCCTATGTTATTTTTTTTTATCTTAATGTAATGTTCATTTTTCAATCTACAGCTATCTATTGAAGTGGCAATGTTTATTGGGTGTTTCTTTTCAGGTTCAGTACCTTATAGCGGAACTAAATGAAATTTTGGCACATGATGTGGTAGATGAAGACGGGCTGTGGAAAAAGAAACTTACAAATCAATCCCTGCAGCTTTTTGATTTTTTGCCACCAGCAATTCAAGAACAATTGATGCTTGAAAGAGATCCACATGGAAATGTCCAGGTATTTATTCTAAGTCCCATTTTATGTCTGTTTTTCACCATTTGAATTAAGCTGGCATCATTATTCATTCATATCTTTGCTTTTACCTTAAGGTTGCCAAAATTGAGACAGAGAAAATGCTTATTCAAATGGTTGAGACTGAGTTGGAGAAGAGGAAGCAGATAGGTCAATCCAATTGCATTTTCAAAGGACAGTCCCACTTCTTCGGGTAATTATCTCTATTAACTACAAATCTAATCTCCATTTTGAGTCAGTATTTTCTAGGTCTGATATTACATGATCTGTTTGGAAAAATCATTTGACATTGTTGCTATCCTGGAATGTAATGAAAAAATTAGTGCAGGATTAGTTATAGATTTCCTGATATTTGGATTGTACTTAGGTATGAAGGAAGATGTGGTTTGCCAACAAACTTTGATGCTACATACTGCTATGCTTTGGGCTATGGTGCTGGAGCTCTCCTTCATAGTGGAAAAACTGGGCTGATATCGTCGGTGAGTGATTCTACCTTTGTAACATTGTTTATTTGCTTCTTTCTTCTTCCTTCTCCTTCTAGTTTTATTTTGTCTTTTCTGAGTGCTGTAAGACTACTAAAAAGTTGTGCTGTTTTTGCAACATGAAAGTTCTGGCACTGCTGAATTAATATTTTAATTTAATATTGTTATGTCTCCAGGTTGGGAATTTGGGCGCTCCTGTTGCAGAATGGACTGTTGGTGGGACTGCATTGACTTCTTTGATGGACGTAGAGAGGAGACATGGTATTCTCCTGTTCTTTAGCATTTTTTGGACAGTCGTGTTTGTGTTGACTATGGCACATTCATTTCCTGGTTGGAATATACAAATCAAGTCATGGGTTAAAGTATTCTGCATTAGGACCTTGGGTTATGGAGATCTAATATAAGCTTCAAAAAGTTCTCAGAACTTTTAGTTGACCAATCTAGTGACATTTTGGAGTTCCCTGTCCTTTTCATGATAAAAAGGTTATCAAATTTATATACATTTATTCTTTTGCAGGTAAATTCAAGCCTGTGATCAAGAAGGCAATGGTGGAACTCGAAGGTATAAATTCTTTTCTATTCACTCCTCTCCTTAATCGTTTAATACATAGTGCCATCTCACTTCTGATAGTAACTATGACCTCTGTATCATTCATTATAAATGGCTTCTGCACTGATCACTAACATGGATTCAAACTAGAAACTTTTTCAGCAAATTTTACATGCTATCAATGAAATTTCAGGTGGCCCTTTCAAAAAATTTGAATCCCTGAAGAATGAGTGGGCAATCAATAATCGCTACATTAGTCCTGGTGAGTCATAAATTTATCAAACAGTATCCTTTATTTGGCCATCTTGATAGGAGTTTTAATACGCTTTAATCCTTGTAAAACATGCACTTTATATCATCATGCTTTGTGATTGATTATCTGTTTTGATTGAATCTCAGGTCCCATCCAATTCATAGGCCCAGGATCAGATGCCATTAGTCACACTTTACTACTGGAATTGGGAGCTCATGCTTAGGCATATGGATAGGTGCAAATTTATGTTCTTCAAGAGCTGAAAAGTTTCCTGGACATGCATGAGATCCTCTTTTCGTTTTCTTGGTTTTTGATGCTGTTATCTGAGTTAGAGTTGTGGATTTTGTGTGTGTTTTTATTGGATGATGGTCCTTGGAAAACTCGGCTCTACATCCATCGACTGCACTCGTAAAATATGAAGCTTGTGATCTTGTCTTTTCACACTAAAAGTATAGTTTTAAAGAAATGTTTCTTGGAAAAAGAAATATGCTACCAATCCCATCCTGTTCCATTGAAGAAACACCCATTCATTTAAGATCCAGTACTTGAACTCATCAAGTCGAAAGAAGCAGCAGAAGAATCAAACTTCTTAGACCAGCAGGACAAGATTTGATTTTGAGTAGAGCAAGTTAATTATAGTCGTTGGACCTGTGTTTGGATCCCCACTATGATAAAAGTAGTAAGCATCCGCTCCGCTCTGGATAGAAAAGGGAATGAGAAGGAAAGATCATTGCAGAACTGTCTTCTTTCCCTCTGGCTGTGTGTGATTCTGGCAGCTGCTCTCACTTTGAAACAGGCCAGAAAGGATTTTGATCACTTCTTTTCTTCTTCTTTTTTCGATCAAAACAAAAAACAAAGCATCCCAAAAAGGATTTGGATCTTTTCTCTAACAAACAGAGCATCCATTTTCTTTGCCGTTTTCTCGTTCTATTTTTATGCTTTCACGTCCAGAATTTCCATGAATCACATGCTCTGTTTATTTGGCTTTTTAGCTCCCTCTTCACACGTTATTGGAAAATGTCTAACCTTTATGGAGCTTGGCATGCTTCTCCATCCACCTTTTCCCTTTTATTTATTCTTTTATAGAGATGAACTCTTTCCCTTTTGTACGGCTTCATTTTTGTATTCTGGTAATCTTTCAGGGTGGTAATATTATATTTCGATCTTGACTAGCAATTAATAATAATCTTGGATGTTCCCCACGTTATTATCAGCAACAAATCTTGAGATAGATCATAAAAAATAATTTTTTATGTAAGAACATGCATTTTCAAACAGTTTACCTGCTTAAAACCCTATTGAGAATGGATTTAGTCTTGGTATATGAAATTATGAATATCGGTAGATGAACTGTGATAAAAGAAAACACTAGCTGGACTGATAAGGAAGTCATTATTATACACATATGATGCAAGTGATCTGATTTATGGACCTGGTTCAATAGAGGAGAGCTGTATATCTTCTCCACTGATCTACCACCAAGGACCATGGCTCATTCATTACCTTCTCCCATGCAATAATGGGTTCACAAACAAGGTGCAAGAACCGCTCATTGCATGTGAAACCAAAGAGAATAGTTGCAAATTTGGTGTCCTTTACAACATCTTGAAGTGGGTAAGCATCGCATCACATCACAGCCACCCAAAAAGGAAGTGTGTGTGTGTGTGTGTTGTTCATGGGATGGTGATGAAAAAACAAGATGGAACTTGGAAGGAAGAGGAAGGTGGTATAATATATAATACAGGTTAAAGAACTCCTTTTTACAGTGACAAGAACCAAAAGCAATCGAAAGTCAAGAGTGTGATCATCGAGGGAGGGAAAGAGAAGAAATGAAGTGAAACCCAAGGTCTAGTGCTACGAGCCACATGGTGTGTGACTCCAAACCAAACATTTAGTCATCACCATTACCTATGTCCCCCCCATAATCATGCTCGTGTGTAGCTTTCGTTCTAGCTTCACACTTTCATCAATGGCTATGGCTATGTTACTTTTTCCAACGCCTGAGGCATAAAGGCTAAATTAAGCCATGGCACAGGTTCATGGGACCACCCAAATTCTAGCAGTGACTGTAACTTCATGCTATGGCTCGAGGAGGTTATTAATGGTGGTATCATTTTACCCTCACCAACACCACCTACTCAGCTGCCTCTGTTATTATTCTTCCAACCTCCATGAATTAATTCTGATTGTAACAGCCATAATTCCTCCATTTTGTAACCATTAAACACCCAAAACATATCCGTTGCTGCTGTTCCTTTAAATGGTAGCAGTACTTCTGTGACTCTGGCTATTTCTTTTCCTTTTTTTCTGATTCATTGAAAGGGCTTTTACGTAGTAGGCCAAATTGCTAAAAACTTCCTAGATTTAGTTAAAAAGTAAATGCCCTTTCAACAGAAAAATCTTTGATTTTTCATCTTAAATAATATGATTTAAAAAAAATACCCTTCTATTAGGGTTTTATTGAAAAATTGTTGAAAAAAACTCTAAAAAATCCTTCTAACTCCTCTCTTTTACTCTTATTATGGAAAAATAGCTAAATATAAAAAGAAATACTCAAATCTCTTTTTAATTAAACTTGATCATCGACAACAACTACCCAGATCAATTTTTTTTTTCTATAAGGAGTTGTATAGAAATAGAGAGGAATTGAGAGGGTTTTCATGGGATTTTCTGTAAATTTATTTTATTTAGAAGTAAATTCAAAAAACTTATATTGTTTAGTATGAAAATCAATAACTTTTTTATTAAATTTAGAAAAGGCTCGGCCGTCTGGCCGTGTGAATGGCCATTATTTATTTTTGCTCCATCTAGATAAATAACATGTCGTTTGTCCCAAATGTTTTTTTTTAAAATTAGATAATACGTTGTCTGCTGAGGCAAACAACACGTTGTCTGTAGTTGCCCAGATTCTGGCCACTGTGGTGGCTGGAAAAGTAGGGCTTCAGGTTTTTTTACCAAAAAACCTGTTTTTCAACCTGTTTTTAACCTAAAACACCTTAGTAATTGTGATAAACATATTAATAACCTCAAAAAATCCAAAAAATTGTTCAAAAAACTGAAATCAACTCGAAATAAAAAGTATGACAGAGCTCAGATCTATTTTTTCATGAACTTTAAAGTAAAAAAAAAAAAAACACATAATATGAGCTTTTCTCATCAAATGAAATCATTTGACACAAATATCGATATTTGTGGTGGCCTAAATCGGTGTCACCCGAAATCTAGTGACCTCTTTTTTTTCCTCTCTCAATAAAGAATTAAAAAATAACAAAAATAAACTCTTATACAAAAAATGAATTGGAAAATATCGAGGTACTGAAATTGTATAATTTGTGTAATTTTTTAAGTTTGAGAATCAAAGTGTATCTTTTTCAAAACTTCTAGCACGATCCATGTTTGATATCTTTTTCATTCCGATCCCTCTTCTTTTAATTTCATCATTAACTAAGAAATCAACAACAATTATCCTTCAATTATGATGAAATTGCATAAAATAAAACCTCGAGGACCAAAATTAATTCTTGAAAAATACACATTGTCGTCTCCACATTAAAATTCCCACACATTTTAGATTATAAGTAAGAATATAACTATTAAATATAATTTCAATTGACATGTAAAATATCTCGAGTATATTTTAGACTATTAAATTAATTATAACTTTTTTTAAAAAAAAGATCGTTCATATTTCATGCTTGCAAGAATTAATTAAGATGCGGAAATGAGAATTCATGAAGTACAAGAATATCCGAGAACTCATGAAAGGGCTGGCTGCCTATAATCAGACAAAGAGATCCTCTTGCACAGTCACTTTGTAGTTTCTAGGGCATCATAATTCATAATTCATATGTCAAGTGTTTTGTGTCATTCTAAAATCAAGGATCATGGTGTCTCTGACTACCTTAAGGTTTTTCAATATCATAATAATTCCTTTTTCTAAACATTCCTTCCTTTGCATTATTGTGTTGCTTTAAATAGATATAGTTTTATTATTTTCAAGAATCAATTCTCTCGATTCTCTTAATCATCATTATAATTTAATTAGATCCCATTTATTTATTGAAAAATAATTTTTTAAAAAATAAATTTCAAGAAAATTCTATACAAGATATGAAAGTCTTGACAAAAAAACAGAAATACTTATTATGAGTGTGTTGAAATATTTTTGAATTGAAAATATATTAAATTAAATTTTATTTTATTTTTAACATCAAAATCATTTTAGATTACCTACATAACATAAATTTAATGTTTTTTCAGTGAAATAAATATTTAAAAAAATAATTTCTTCCACGAAAACAAACACCAATCAAATTTGTTATTCATGTTTTAAATATTCCAGTCATAAATATAAAAGCAAAAGATATTTTATGATGAATGTACTTGTCACCAAACAAAACTAAATGGAAAAAGAAATTAGTCTTGATACATTAAATCTGACCAAATAATATATATATCCTTATCAATAAAACAAAACAAAAACGTTTTAATTTCCCTTTTTGTAATCTCTCCTGATCTGAAGCTAGTTTAAACTTGTTGATGATTGAACAGCGTGTCAAGAAATTGCGTACCAAATAATGGCCACACCCCACATGATGCACTCTGCCTTTTTGGAGGTTTTAGCAATGTACTTTTGGGATGCTACTGATCATGCACTACCTGCAGATCCTACTCAATCAAACATTCAATAATGCAAATTAACACCAGGAGCCATTAACTGGAAAAGTCATGGGTGATCTTGAATAGGATATTGAAGCTGGATCTTTTTCTCGTCTGTTCATCACTCGGAATACCCTTTATCGCTAGCTAGCTATCCCAACATTTATAAGTACATTCTTGATCTTAAGCATCCCTTTGACATTTTCTGTAGGGTATCTTCCTCGGTGCTTCCGGTATTGCCTTTCTGTAGTGTTTTTTTTTTTAAAATTTTATGTGCTATTTATCTATCTAGACCATGACAGAGAGATCGATCTGGCTCACCCACCGAACGATGATCTGAATTAATGGATGTCGACAACTTAATTCTTTGCATGCGCATGAAGTGTAAGGAGTTCAATATCACGAGAGAGGAAAGCATACCGGCCGGCCGGTGATCACATGCAAGAAACAATTGATTGGTAGTAACTAAAACGTGAAAGGGAATTACAAGTGAGCAGACGATCATTGATTAGGGCAACGATCAAGGCATTACAGGGCTAAAACAACAGCTACCTACAAAAAGCCATGGGGCAGTTGCTATCAAGATTTGAAGAATGAGAGAAGGGGTATGTTATGGGAGAGTGGAGGGACCCGAAAGGGTTAATGAAATAGTGTTTGTTCTTGCATGCACATGGCTCATCATTTACCCTACAAACAAACGCCATTAACAATATAAAACTCATCTCTGCCACGCATAATTCTCTTCTCTTATCATCCTCTCTTGCTAGCTAGATTCCCAAGCGTCCGACGTCCCACCAAATATTCACCATCACTGCTACTAGCTAGCTCACAGCCAACCACTTACCCATCGTCCCTTTGTTTCCCAAGGGTCCACTCTTGTTGTCGCCTTGTAAACCCCCGTTTTTCTTTCTTCCTTCCCTTTGATTCTTAGCAATATTTTCATGATGCAACCGTGTGATGGATTATAATTTTTATACCTTTGACTTTATTATATATCTCTCCATCACATGGTTCAAATCCTTTGTTGATATTTTGTGGAACCCATCATGACATGAATCATTGTCATTTTCACTAATCTTTAGCTAGATAATATATGTATTATTGTAAAGAAGATAAGACATGGTATGTTAATCAACTATTTATCATGCGCACTTGGAAATTGTACCGGGTTCAATCTGTTTGGTAATGTGCTTCAACTTGTTTTTTAAAATGTTTTTTAAATTGTTTTTTTGCTTGAAAAAACATTAAATTAATATTTTTTCATGTATTTTTAGATCGTTTTGATGTGTTGATATTTAAAATAAAAATTTAAAAAAACATTAATATATTTTTAATTGAAATTCAATTTTTTAAAAAAAACTTTAACATCCTGCTACTAAACAAACACGAAGGGACGAAGTTTCACTCACTTTCAAATCTTTTTTTTTTTATATATATATATAATAGTGGAGATGTCTCACTTTCAAATCCATGTATATATTGATACATGCACTTGTGGTAGAAATTAAGATCGGGAAAATTTGTCCATTTCGCAAGGCATCGCTCGTACCATCTTGGAGGTTTCTATGTGAAAAAAGATGAGACAATTAATAGCTCATGCAATTATCTGAACGTTAATGATAGCGTACATTCATATATAATATATTCAATTCAAGACTTGAAGCCCTAATGTTGGTGGGTGGTAATCATCTTAATTAGACATATTCTGTCCTGATTCATTTATATATATATATATTAATTGACGTGTAATTAATTAATTAAATATTGTAATCTTAAACCTAATTAATGTATATATATTAAAATATTTAAACAAGCAAAGAAATAGGTAGTAAATTGTCATCATCCCATGCATAGAAAGGCATCCACTTTGGCAAAGGGTGTTTTCAATCGAATGATTGGTTATATTCTCCCGCTTTAGACTTTTCAATCCATTGAATGGTTGAGATTTGCTGGTGGTTTTATGGAACAAGGTGGGTCCACTCCCGTTACTGCCACGGTGTTACTTTTATCGTCTTCCACAAAGCAATTGATGATGATCATTCATCACGCCCGTTATTACTTCCTAAAAGGAGAAGGGACCATTAGCAATATCCTCCATAAAAGGCCACCCTGTTCGCTTGGCTGCTACAGAAACTCTATCACCTAACTAACACCGCCTTTCGAAATCTCCTCGAACCCACCTCGCCTCGCCTCCCACAGACAATAAACCCTCATTAAAGATCCGTTTAACAATGCATTTGGACAGGTTTAAGATGCAACTACGTACATTCATTGAAGAACTAATATTTCTTTTCAAAAATTAATAGATAATCTAAACAAAGTATACCTATGGACAATTAATCCAGTTCCACAAGTGCTTCAAATTAAAATCAAGCTAGATAAATTTTTGGTCATCTAGGCAAAGGAAAGTGGAGCAGGGATATATGTACATATATTGGACCTACACTAAAATAAACTATGGAGAATGAAGCGAACCTAGTAAAACATTCTGTGTGTGTGTACATAGAAGAGGAGATCGAAACCGCAGAACCCTCACTTTGTCTTAGATCTTTTTATTCACATCTAAAAAGGAAGAGGCGGCATGGATATGAATAATCTAACATGGGCCCCCTCATATGGATTATCCCCACTTAATTGCCACCCGATTTACCACGACTTGACATCACTCTTTCCATTACTATCTATGTAGGGGGGGGGGGGGGGGGGGGGGGGGGGGGGGGGGGGGGGGGGGGGGGGGGGGGGGGGGGGGGGGGGGGGGGGGGGGG
>Ga0307515_10009009_pt1 | contig 19383 bp, 20 predicted proteins | sample 17_EM_MG_FD_194513 | JGI IMG/M metagenome (GOLD analysis project Ga0307515, IMG submission 194513) | Populus trichocarpa ectomycorrhiza microbial communities from riparian zone in the Pacific Northwest, United States - 17_EM | ecosystem: Host-associated > Plants > Roots > Unclassified | place...
ATCGGATCCAAATTACCGTTGATTCCGGAAGCGGAGACTTCTACGACTTTCTAGCTACGTCCCTGTTGCTCTGAACCTACTAATACCACTTTCTTTGGTACTTCCCAAATATTTGGTACTTTTTGAAAGATATACTCGTAATGTCCAGCGGAAGGCCGCCTCCGTTTTGGTGACAGATGCTACTACTCTTACTTCTATCCTATTCGCTCGCAAGTTTCCAGGAGTCGTGTTGTTGTTGTTGTTTGTGGTGCGCCTTGAACCCGACAGCAATGGAGGCCGAGGACAAATTATTGAAAGCGTTGGATTCGGTCGCGAATGAAGTCTTCAGTCTTAAGCACCATACGGTGTATATTAGGCTTGCGCTACAGATGGAAGATGGTGGAGAAATGGCTGCAGACGCGCGGTGCCAAATGGTAAACGCAGTGCCAGAAACCGACGGCAAGCCATACATGTATTAGGCGCGTATCAGGGCTCCCCTATCAATCTGACTCATATATAGGCGTATGGTTACCCTGCGGCGTGGAGTTGCAATACGACCTGAACACTACAGAAAACGCAGGAGCGTTGCTGGAGCTCTTTGGACAAGCATAGAACGACCATGTCTGTGAGTACACGTAGTTGTTCAGCGGGTATTACCCGAATTGACATGAACACCATCAGCAATTCCGTTTCTCAAACTGCAAATTGAGACACTCGTCGACCTAAACTCTCGCAAGGATCTCTCAGAAGAAGTGAAGAATATTTGGGGACACGAACGTACGCGTGAAAGCATTCAAAAGTTGGTACGGCCCACATCTCGAAGGTTTGTGCGCCTACAACCCCATGTTTTGATATTTTAATCGCTCCCACAATACAAAACCACGAGGTATGGAACTTATGGCAAAAGTGGGAAGTGGGAAAGATCGAGGGTTCACCAATGCCAATGCAAGAGCCGAAGCTGTTGAAAGAGTGGACGCAATATTCCTGGAACGTATGTACCAGATCTATATCGGACCTTCTCTAGTATATCCTGCAGTATGTGCGGTCCCTCATATTACAATAGACTACACCGCAACCAGCGATTCTTATTCGACCTTCGTGACTGTCCACTTCCCACCTCAACAGTATGAACGGAAGATTAAGGATCTTGACCGTGCCTGGTGAGTGAGCTGAATGAAATCCTTAATCTCTGCTGAATCTGTTCTCAAGGATATATGAACATGGATCTATGAACGTCCTCCAATCGAGTCTGGATGACTTTGGGCTAGTAGTCATGATTCACACTGCCTGGAATCGTCGGCAGTGCTTCGGTGAGGAAGGCGGTGAAGTGACTTTTGGTTGGTGTCGTTTGCCGTCGCCCAATCTAATGTCTGACCTAGGGTACGGAAGAAGATGCTGTTGCCGATGTGCTTCACGAGGAATCACCGCAACTCGCAAGCACCCAGGAGGCGATCCTCGTATGCCACTTGAAGGCTTCTTGGCCGACTTCGTTAGCACCCTGGTCAATGATAACGAGAGAGGTGACATTGAAGCGTGCTTAGTACTTCACATTCCCGTGGCCGATCAAGCACTCGAAGTGTGGCAGGATGCAACCAAGTTCTATAGCAAGTCCTACCTCGGGTAGTTGACCTACATCGATCTTCTTATGTCAGTTCTATCATCTTCCACCTCTTTATCTGCATCCTGACTTGCCAGTCGTGCAGAAAAGAAAAGAAATTCTCAATGCACATAAGGTCCTCAAGGACCCGAGCCAACGCAAAGGGATCGACTGGCCCGAGGCGAACTGGGACCGCTGGATCCCGCTGGAACACCTCTTTGGTAGAAATGACGATGTGCAGAAGTCCTCGCCGTTATTGGAATGCAGAGGCGAATTGAAGAAGACGGCGGAGGAAGTCTTGGGCCACAGCAGATTATCCATATGCTTGCCAGCAAGCCGAAGGGACTGCTGTTCAGACCCATACTCAGGAGGCGATGGGAGTGGACGCTCTCGCTTCTGCTGTGGGAAACAGAGGCATCAAGCGCAAGAGAGGAAGAAGATGTTAGGGTGATGGATTCACCATCTAAGAGGGCCAAGGCTGTTAGGAACCTGCATATTCGCTGCCGTCCCAGCGACCGCTCTTACACCTGGGGGCATTGAGGCACAACCTCAGCCCGCTGAGCCCCCCAAGCGGTGAGAGATCCTAATTTCTAGCAGTGCTCACGCTTATCGTGTACCAGGGATCGAGAAAATGCGACCATGATGGTTACTCAGTTGCTCGCAGGCACCACACCAGAGGATCTAAACAAACTCCTCAAGGACGTGAGTGCCCTAATAAGGAGAAAACCGTGATATTGAAATCGCCTTTAGTGTGGTGCTATCCGCGAGGTGCGCTGGAACATGTGGTGACGGGAATCGTTGCAACAGTCGAATTCCACTCAGAGCAAGTAATCAGGACGGGTATGGTGGTCACGTTATATCAAGTTCATATTCAGGAATCGGTCCTTCCACCCCTGACCAAAGATAAGAAACGGATTCACGACGAGGAAATTGTAGCTAGCGTCGCTTGGGGGCCGGCACTATGTCACTAACTTCAGGGAAGAAATGGATGACGCACAGATTCGAGGGGTGTTAAGTCGCTTTACCAAGTTCGTTTCCGGCTGGTTTCGGTTTTCAGTTTGATACAATCCTAGATGTTCGTTGGCCCTCAAAGCGAATCAAATCCACCAGAAGGTTCTGCTACATTCAATACACGTCTCCAGTCGGTTTTTTGTTAATGTTTATCCTGAACCCCACTGAAGCTTGCTGACAGGGCCATGATCAAGCCACGTCGTCGTTAAGTGGTTTGGAGACGGAACCTGGATTGGCAATGAACGTCTAATATTTCTGATCCTGGGCGTAAGAAAGGCCGCTCCGATGCACGCTCGAAGGATATTCGCGCCACCAGCGTCGCGAAGTCAGTGAAAAGGTCCGATCTGAAGAGCCTGTTTTCAAGGTAAGCCTGAGTCTCACTGGTGCTGGATTGACTATGGTGAGTTTTGCAGTATGGTCAACTAGATCAGCGGAGGGTGCGATTGGTTCCTGCGGCTGGTGGTAGCCAAACGGCCATTGTTGAATTTACCACGGAGGTTGGTATTCCAAACTGAACCCTCCGCGGATATCGCGCGTATATGTTACACTCTGATGCAGGAAGACGCGCAGGTCGCGCTTGCTGTGAATAACCAACCCCGTATTCTCGCTGATGCCAGCGTCAAAAAGAGGTGGCATATTCTCGATCCTTGTGGATAACCGTATCTAATTTGCCGTGTTTTATTCAGTGTGCCTGGCTCTCATCAAGACGCGGTTGCTCGCTCCCTGCGTGCCAAGAACCTTCCGGAAGTACCCAAAAGCCCCTTCAACAGCAATATTTGAGAGGCTTGTACCTGTACAAAGGGTGGAAGTCTTCGTCGATTCAGGTGAAGCAGTACATCAACAAGTGTCGAAACGAAATGGAGAGGTGTAAGCCGATAGAGGGAAGAGAGATAATAGGATGATGTCGAACAGAGTTCGACTGATACATGGTCAGATATTACCCAGTGAGGCCGCGTTAAATAGTGCTTCATACCCTTTGTTCTATTAAATGTGCTGTAGTCTTGTTAGAGCATATGTACAATATACCCTCATTTCCTGCAATCCGTGCGCGGTGGTAGATGATTAATTGGAAGGGGCCGCTTGGACCTTACCATATCCGCGCGTAACCTCGGCCGGCCTGGCCTCCCCATGTCGAGGTCTGGGACTACTTGCTTGTATTCACGTGCAATGTCGAGATGAAAACTATATATCTTTCCAAACAAAGCTGAGTCTGTGTCGTTCCATATTCAGGTGACTTATATATCGGACCACCATCGGACCACATATGAAAATGGGAAGGAAACTGTTGAAGTTTCCGCAAGGGCGATAAGGTGAGCAAAGTATCGTGTTTGTTCGTTGGGGCCCGCTACAAACACGTAAAGATACAAAATATACGGATGGCGACACATGAAAGGGATGAGAATCACAAGAAACGGAATCGCGGAACCGAATGGAAGGTCCTCGAAAACATTCGGTCACTAACGAAACTATAACCATATTTCCAACAGCCGGACGAGGCTAAGAAGGCTTGCACGCCGGATGGGGGGAAGACAGGGATCGCAGATGGCAAGCGTTTAATATCACTAGGACTCTGCTACTTAGATTCTCCTATGGACGAGACGTGACCGGTCCCGCGACGGATGTTGGATGAAGGGCCGATGTTGGCTTGCTGCGTCTGGTCACTGGTTGGCTCCTCGACCCGAGGTCTTGATGACCTTACCTCAAAGGAGTAAGGAAGCTCCTTCCTCGACACCACTCTTGGCTTAGAGGGGTTGCTCACGTTCTTGAGGATTACTTCGAGACTGCAAAACGAGGGGTCAGCAAGCAATCGGGACATCGTTACTGCGCCACGGCGACGTACACATATTGCTCGTCCTCCTTTCGGTGGTGTCGCGAGTAGCAAGAGAAGGTGAAATGGACTTGAACCATTCCCCGCTCTGGAGTGAGGATGTTGCTGGGGCTGTGGAAGTCTATCATGCCCGCAGGGCCTGTCTTATTTCCCACCCTCTTCTTGCATTGCCCGCATACAGAGTGGTACTCCTGCCGCGTTGTGGCACCGCGGACGACGACTGCAAGCAGCAAGGGTTTAATAGGCCCGCCGAAACTGGATGAATCGTCATTCGTCACCGACTTAGTCGATGGTAGCCGAATGGCGTTCCAGTATCGCGATGGAAGGACAATATCAAGGTAGATATGGGTTTCGATGCGCGAAAGGACGACGGCGCAGCCCTCGGTCGGTCGGGGTTTAAGAAGCCTGACTGTGAAGTCGGTGCTCGAATGGCTGGTGTCGAAAGAAGGGGTGTGCGAGGGATGACGGGGGAGTAGCCCAGTGGTTGGAGCGGTTTGACTGGCGTCCGGAGCATCGGCTGTGGTGCGAGGAACGAGGTGTCGATTCGGAAGTGGAGATGGGTTGGTCTGGTTGGTAGGATTGTCCCAAGTGGATGGAACGGCGACGGAGGGCCAAAAGGCTAATTCCGGCAGCGGGGCAGGTCCACGACCATCCATCCACTCTACGAGCTCTGCCTAAGGGTTAAGACAGTCCAAAGCTTGAGTTGATAGGTGCACTTACCCTGTACTGGAATGGAAAGGATCCTAAGGTGCCTGTCGTCCATGTTGGAAAACCGAGAGACGCAGTTCAAGCGGTCCCCTTTCCGCTAACGCGTTGGGACTGTTTATAAGCCCTACATCAGTGGAATCTTGGTGCAGAGAACATGCTGCAACAGGCCGACCATCTCAGGCAAAGTGACGCCGCCTGAGGGCCTGAGGAATAGGGAAAGTTGGGATGTGGAAAGCTGGAGGATGCTATTCATTCATCCCAACGGAAGTCCAGAGAACGGCGCGCATTTGAAATGTGCGCTATTCACTCGCATGGAGGCTGGTTTGAAAACGTACAAGCGCCCAGGCACACAAATAGACGAGTGCGAAGGGCTGTACGCTCGGGGGTTAAGTCACGTCCCTTGATTGTGTCAGCTGAGGCTTCGCCGTTCGCCGTTTACTGCACGACTAATTTATACGCTAGGTTCTTTGGCTTCGGCGTCCGGTGTGAGCGAACACCCTTACAAGGTTACGATGCTGAATAAGCGAAGAGGCTCAGCGGAAGCACGAGAAACAGTACTGAGTAAGAGTCATCGCGCACGGAACATTGATATACTTGTTGTACTCTTGCCTCGATGTGAATCATTGCGACATGCGCAGGACGTGTTTTTCGTAGAAGTGCAACGACACGCTTCACCGTCTAGGTGCTTGCTTCCTATCATGGCCATCTCGTAACGTTCGGTAATTACATAATCAGCAGAGACCATCGAAATACAGTAAATATAATGACCAAAGCGGAACAGAAGACGATAGAGATTAAGCGATAAAGATAGAATAGCTTTCACAAGCATCGAAGAGCGCAAGGACTACCTTGCGCCCTTGCCTTTCCGCCTCGGCGTGCCAGGGACCCTCCGAGGCGTTACATTCCCAACCTCGGGCCCAACGGCCGTCACCCGCCTTTCAGGCTCCTGGCTCCTAGTCACCATGCCACCGCCGATCATCGCAGGCCCGCCAGCAGCGCCCCGTCGGGACTTTCTCTCGTCGGACCTCGCAAGGGCCTTCAACAAATTCCGCGGTGACGTCGACAAGGACGCGAGCAGAGCGGAATTTGCAGGCGATAGAGGGGGCAGGCGCGTTTGCGAGTCCGTTGCCCGTGGAGCGGATCGGGAGGCACTCCACGTAAGTACATGTCGTGCTCTGACTGGATCCAGAAGAGCAGGATCGGTGTGTCGGTAGAACCGTTCGGATGGGACAGAGGAGTGAGGCACCACTGGAAATGAGAAACGTTGTAAGCAGAAGAAATATGACTCAAAGTTGTACTACGTACCGGGCTGTCCGTTGCCGGAGCTATCGCTTGTACGCTTCCCTCTTTGACTGAGAGAACTACGCCAGGCCTTGGCCACTTTCTCTTGCAAGGCCTTCCTTGCAGATTCCAACAACTCATCCTTGAGTACCGGTGGCCCTGAGGGCTTAGCGTTTGATGGCGGCTTTGCCTTGGATTTGGGTTTGGGCACAGAAACCGATTTTGAAGGAAATTTGGCCTTGATGAGGTCGAAGTGAGGTATTACTTGTGAGCTACTTGCCTTAGACAAGTCGGAGCGTTCCCGGCCGACCACAGAACCGAGCTCGGATTGCATCGCAGTGATATCCTGATTTCGTCGAGTTCGGGTTCTGGAATGGTCAAATGAACAAATGAGGACTGTCCCATCCGTGGTCCTCCACTTGAAGACCCCGATTGAGCATTTTGCGATGGCGTTGAACGGTCGCGTGAAGGAGGGGTGGCGGATCCAGCTCGCGACGACGACACTCTATTTATCATAAGGCCATTTCCAACTTGTTCAGACGAGGGTTAAGACAGTCCAAAGCTTGAGTTGATGGGTGCACTTACCCTGTACTGGAATGGAAAGGATCGTAAGGTGCCTGCCGTCTATGTTGGAAAACCGAGAGACGCAGTGGGGTGGCGTGGCGTAGGGGAAGCTTCGATCAGTGTCTGTTGAGCTGTAGTAGGCTGGGACGCGAAACGAGCGAAGGATGTCCGGATCTGCGTACGTACTAGGAAAGTTGTGCACCTTGCGCACGACAAGGTCGACTCCTAATTTATTCAATTCAGCTGTTGCATGGCCTGTCAGTTTATTCCATAATGAGGTTGCCCGGACGTAAACTGTCAGCCGACGAAGACTGGTAAAGGATGGACGCATGTTATTGAGAACAGTGTCGACGATATCCATGCAGCCAATTCGCCACCGACGTTGCATAACGAAAGGGAGAGGTGCTGCAGGTTTGGGGGCATATTGGCTTGAGCGTAAAAGAAGCGCTCTGCGGACACGTGGAGCGTCCGAAGACTGTTCATGTATTGCAAGCGTGATAGTTCAAGTGAATGGTTCCGATTATCGAAGAAGGTTTCAAGTGTGGGTTCGAGGTGCTTGGGAATCGTAATGGTGGAAGGGTTTGTCGTACATGAATTGTTATGCAATTCGAGGTGGAGTAGATTGACACCAGCGCCGAGAGGGAGAAAGCTTTCGAGATCGCCAACTGTACAGGAGGAAAGGCAGAGACTGGCGAGGGATGGCATCGGCGGTAAGGGTTGGTCACCTATATTTCCGATACAATAGGCAGAGAGTGTCAAAGACGTCAGATTCGGAAAGCTGCGGAGAACAGGATAGGGGATAAAGCCCTGACGTGTGGTCATGTTGGAAAAATGCAGGGCTGTGATGAGGGAGCAGGGGTTCCCAGACGCCCAGTCGTACGTCCGACTAGAGAATACGCGGTGATACATTCCAATTCAAGTAGGTTGGGACAGGTGGCAATAATGTCAGACTCTTTTCGGGCATGGCAGTGGGGCGTTGGGTCGAATAGGAAGTCTCAACACCTTGACAATGTTTCTGAGGTGGTCGTTGGACGGGCTTTGAGTGATCGTTGAATGGAAGCGTTCGGCAGCTTGAAGAGAAGACAGGTCTACTTGGGGCAAGGCAAATAAGGGAATATTGCATATGTGTGTGAAAGGACAGGAAAACGTACGGGCCTGGTCAGGGAAGCGACGCCGCGCCCGCGCCCACGGCCGCTGGCGTCCGGGAGGCGGTTTCGCGGGAAAAAAGAGGTTGAACCAGCGAGTGGATGCCATGCCATTATTATAAACATTATCTAAATTCGATTTGTGGATCGCAGGATCAGGAACGATCAGGAGCGAGCCGAGAATGAAGAGAAGAGCAAGAAAGCACCAGGCGAAGCTAAGCCATCGAAATACAGCAAATATAATGACCAAAGCGGAACAGAAGACGATAGAGATTAAGCGATAAAGATAGAATAGCTTTCACAAGCATCGAAGAGCGCAAGGACTACCTTGCGCCTTTGCCTTTCCGCTTCGGCGTGCCAGGGACCCTCCGAGGCGTTGCATTCCCAATCTCGGGCCCAACGGCCGTTACCTGCCTTTCAGGCTGCTGGCTCCTAGTCAACCACCACCGATCATCGCAGGCCCACCAGCAGCGCGCCGTCGGGGCTTTCTCTCGTCGGACCTCGCAAGCGCCTTCAACAAATTCCGCGGTGACGTCGACGAGGGCGAAAGGAGACCTAGTCTGGAACCACGTCGTCGGTCCAGAGCAATAAACATCTCGTCGATGTGCCGTCTTGCTTGGTGCGTGAATACTTTCGATTTCGAGAGCGTTACTTTCAGACTGTCGAGCTGGAATGGACGATGAACAGTTACTACGTAGCATCGTTCAGAGAGGTGGAGATACGACGGACCTGGAGCGGGAGCTTTCTACATTTCTCGTTCAACTCCTTTTCCTTTTCGTACCGTTCCCCATGGCTTCGGAGAACTCGTCAAGCTCGCGCTCAACTTCTCGCCACCTGTCATTGAGGTCGAGCTTCTCCTTTCCTTTTCCTCTGCCCGAGGAGGATGGCGCCTTCTGCAATCCGGACAAGATTTGTGTAAGGTGTTGTAGTCTTGAATCACCTTGGACCACACTGCATCTTCATGCGAACATCTGAACCACAGAATCAGCACCTTGCGTCAGTGTCCAGTGTCATGTTGGTAGATACATACCGTTCCTCGTGCGCCAACAAACTTCCTCGACTGCTCGGTTTTGCTCATTCTGCGGGTTCTCCACAACGGGTGACGTCTCCTTCGACTTTGCCGAATACAGGGAGATGTCGATGGTCGCATCGGCCAACTGCTTGACGATCTGATCTTGCAAGAACGCGAGCAGAGTCAAAGTTGCAGGCGAAAGAGGGGGCAGGCGCGTTTGCGAGTCCGGTACCCGTGGAGCGGATCGGGAGGCGCACCGTGTAAATACATGTCATGCCCTGGTTGGATCCTGAAGAGCAGGATCGGTGTGTCGGTAGAACCGTTCGGATGCGACAGAGGAGTGAGACATTACTGGAAACGAGAAACGTTGTAAACAGAAAGAATATGACTCAAAGTTGTACTACGTACCTGGCTGTCCATTGCCGGAGCTGTCGCTTGTACGCTTCCCTCGTTGACTCGGAGAACTACGCCGGGTGTTGGCCACTTTCTCTTGCAAGGCCTTCCTTGCAGATTCCAACGACTTGTCCTTGAGTACCGATGGCCTTGAGGGCTTAGCGTCTGATGGCGGCTTTGCAGTCTCCACGCATTGCCGGCGCCAAGATCAGCAGGATTGTGTGTCACCGTGATCGATGAATATAGATTCCGCGTATAATGTGGTTTAATGGAGCCGTCCACGGTGTTTCGGGATTTGGAGGCTGATACGCGCGACGTCCAATTCCAATGGATGCCCGAGCCACTTGGACGTGCCAGCCGTGGCGTCCTGGTTGGTAAGGGTAAACTAGAACTGGGCACTGACCGGGGTTCTTATCAGTCGCGATCCCGCGGATGACGGCCTGGCGCCCGTTCAACTTGGGTGGTTTGGGCACAGAAAATGATTTTGAAGGAAATTTGCCGTTGGTGAGGTCGAAGTGAGGTATGACCTGTGAGCTACTTGCCTTAGACAAGTCGGAGCGTTCCCGGCTGGCCACAGAATCACGCTCAGATTGCATCGCGGTCATATCCTGATTGTCGTCGAGTTCGCGTTCTGGAATGGTCAAATAAGCAAACGAGGACAGTCCCATCCGTAGTCCTCCACTTGAAGACCCCGATTAAGCATTTTGGGAAGCAGGTTTTTGTCCTCTGTGGGCGTTGAACGGTCGTGTGAAGGAGGGGCGGCGGATCCAGCTCGCGACAGCACTCTATTTATCATAAGGCCATTTCCAACCGTTCCAGACGAGCTGCCTACACGAGATTGTTGAGGAAATGACGCGTAAGGACAGCATAAACTACTACCTGTCCGATCTGACGAAGGTGTTGGGTCGTCCTTAGAGGTTCGGATACGATGAGCAGTCGCTCATGATTGGCCGTTGGAGACACACATACCTGCTTTCGCCATTTGGAGGATGGCTTCTCTTCCTGAGCACCGGGTTCCTGGGCTTTCCGTTTGCGCGGGGATTTTTGGTTGAAATTGACAACGGTCTCTGCGCGTTGACTCATTGTAGTAACCGATTTGTGGTATAGTTCGTTGTCCGCGTTGCCATCCAAGTTGCGGCGACGGAAATCAAGTCGACAAGGTGTGTTTGTCTCAAACATAGCAGCCGTCTTGTCCGCTCACGCTACTCGGAAAGGTTCTCTCGAGTAATGGAACTACAAAATCGACGCCAGGGTTGGGCATGAAGTGCCTTTCCCCCCACCGCAATCCACTCAGCCAGTGCCCGCCGTTCCAACCTGACCTGTCGTCCGCTCAAACTCCGACCTGAAAGTGACCCACTCTAATCGTACTCTTCGACTCACTTTGACAAGTCCTCTAGCAACGAGGTGATGAAACTTGGGAAATGACTTCGATCAGAGGTATGCATCAGAGGTGCTAAATGCTCCGTTTCTCATGTAGTTAAAAGCCAGCCCTTTCTTGACCAGATTCTCGTTGCGAATCCGCCTTCGACTGCAGCAGTGCCGTCCTTAGAACCGCATTCCGTCTCTTGACCTCACCGTCGAACCCACTTGGACCTTCTTGCCCTTCTGCGGCCGAATGTGGTTTTACCCGCACCCGAGTATCAACAAACACTGAATGCATTAACTACTACTCAATGCCACGGGACCGTGCCTGGGCGAAGGGAGAGCCAGCCCAGTCGATCCAGGAGGCTGCAGACCTGAACGAGGTAGGGTAGGATCTCTCATCACCTCCACCCGTCTTCCGTATGCTCAAGGCCCTTAGTCCAAACCCCGCTAAACCAGATCATCAAGTTGGTGATCTCCTTATTCACTAGATAGATACACTCACCCAGGCTACTTGGAGCTAACCCTTGATGGTAAAAAGCTCGATCCTGACACTCAGGGGAATTTGGAGAGGTCTCATACGGCTTCAAAAGTAAAGTTTCTTAGTATATATGAACCTAGGCACTCCTCTTCACCATTGATGACCTCCTCGTATGTGTTCTGCTCCAATCACACGAACAGCACTCAAATTTCTTTTTGGTAGGACTTGACTAGAGGCTGGAAAGGAAATGGCATTCAACGAACCGCTCAATTTTCACAGCATTCTTCGTGAGGCGACTTATGTTTGTCAGTGCGTACAAATGATACGAATGCGCTGGGCCTTGCTATTGCTCGCCTATGCTGAAAGCGGTCCGGCACGAGTTGGAGTTCAACACGGACCCTGGAAACACCCCAGTATACATCATTACTGATCCAAGGAATCCTCAAACTGCCGTCTCCACCCTCACTGCAAATGATGTCAAGTGTACAGCGCGCGGATCCGCCAGTGACATCACACATATTCGACGAACAGGATGGACTCTACGCTGAAGGGCACGCTACAATCGAGATTGTCGTCAACGATACTGGTTGTGGGATTCCGCCCGAGAAGCTGGAGGGCGTCTTTAGAGAATTCGAGCAAATAACCTCCTCAGCTCACCACAGACCAGGAACGAGACCAGGGTTAGTTGTGTGAGCAGAATGACAATCTTCTCTCATACTGATTGTGTCGTAGGTCTTGGTTTTGCAGTAGTGACGAGGATCGTCGAACACCTTGCCAGGCAACTCCGAGTTGGTTCTCATATTGGCGACGTACCCCGTTTTTGTTTCATATTACCGCTCCCTGTGGCCCACCCAAATGTGTTCCATTCGCAAGATGTCTCAACCCTCAGACGGGAGGATGGAAACCTCACATAGACAGCCTCCTATCGGCAATTCCAACTAATCATATGGCCTCGCATAGTCCCTCGACAAGTCCCAGGCCAGTACCTCGTCGGCCATGACCACGAAAGGTTAGACCAGTGCGGAGAGCATAGGGAGAACTTCAGGGAAGGATGGAAGGCGTGTGTACCTGAAACGGACTGGGTAAATATCTTCACTGTGTCATATGGGTTCGTGGTATCCATTGTGCCGGTGTTCAGCCGTTTGGCAATCTTGCTGCTTTGTTAACCACCTGATGCGAAGGGCATTACAATTTGTGACCAAATGAGGAGCTTAAGGAGGGCGGGATCGAGCTTCAATAACCACAGAGTATCTCATACACCAAATTATATACAAAAGGTTACGAAGAAAGAATGGTTAGCGCTTTGCACTGTTGAAAATTTGAGTCCAAGCGGTTCCAAAGGCAAAGTCTGAAAAATCAAGTGAAACTGTTTGAAGGTGAGATGTAGGAGGGATTGTAAGGAGGGAGGGTGAATGGAGACCACTACGACAATCTAGGGGTACCCAATAGAGTAAGCCGCCGTCTGAGTCAGTGACCCAACCCTGTGAGTCAGGCCGTGAATAAAAATGAGCATGGAGTGGGCTAGAAGAGGAAGATGGTTGATGTGAAAATGGCTCCAACACACGGATGGAGCTGCTGTTAGATCCAGAAACTATGTGCTGCCCCCCCAAGGAGTTGCCAGCGGAAGCGCTAGTCTCCGCATCCCAGATTCGAATCGTGTTGTCATGAGATCCAGAGATGATGTACCGCCCATTGGGAGAGTAGGCGACGGACAACACTGAGTCGCTGTGCCCCTCCAGAGGTGTGCCAACTGCAGCACCAGTATCGGCGTCCCAAGTTTGAATCGTCTTGTCACGAGATCCAGAGATGATGTGCCGCCCATTGGGAGAGTAGGCAACAGACAACACCCAGTCGCTATGCCCCTCCAGAGGTTTGCCAACTGCAGTACCAGTCTCTGCGTCCCACATCCGAATAGCCCTGTCATGAGATCCAGAGATGATGTGCCGCCCATTGGGAGAGTAGGCGACAGACGACACTGAGTCGCTGTGCCCCTCCAGAGGTTCGCCAACTCCAGCACCAGTATCGGCATCCCACATTCGAATCGCCTTGTCACGAGATCCAGAGATGATGTGCCGCCCATTGGGAGAGTAGGCGACAGACAACACTGAGTCGCTGTGCCCCTCCAGAGGTTTGCCAACTGCAGCACCAGTCTCGGCGTCCCATATTCGAATCGTCTTGTCACAAGATCCAGAAATGATGTGCTGCCCATTGGGAGAGTAGGCGACGGACAACACTGAGTCGCTGTGCCCCTCCAGAGGCGTGCCAACTGCAGCACCAGTATCGGCATCCCAAGTTTGAATCGTCTTGTCACGAGATCCAGAGATGATGTGCCGCGCATTGGGAGAGTAGGCAACAGACAACACCCAGTCGCTATGCCCCTCCAGAGGCGTGCCAACTGCAGCACCAGTATTGGTATCCCATATCCGAATCGTGTTGTCATCAGATCCAGAGATGATGTACCGCCCATCGGGAGAGTAGGCGACAGACCGCACCCAGTCGCTATGCCCCTCCAGAGGTTCGCCAACTCCAGCACCAGTCTCGGCGTCCCACATCCGAATCGCCCTGTCACGAGATCCAGAGATGATGTGCCGCCCATTGGGAGAGTAGGCGACAGACCACACCAAGTCGCTATGCCCCTCTAGAGGTGTGCCAACTGCAGCACCGGTATCGGCATCCCACACTCGAATCGCCTTGTCACAAGATCCAGAGATGATGTTCCGCCCATTGGGAGAGTAGGCGACGGACCTCACACCCGAGCTATGCCCCTCCAGAGGTTTGCCAACTGCAGCACCAGTATCGGCATCCCATATCCGAATTGTGTTGTCATCAGATCCAGAGATGATGTACCGCCCATCGGGAGAGTAGGCGACAGACCGCACCCAGTTGCTATGCCCCTCCAGAGGTTCGCCAACTCCAGCACCAGTCTCTGCGTCCCATATCCGAATCGCCCTGTCACGAGATCCAGAGATGATGTGCCGCCCATTGGGAGAGTAGGCGACAGACGACACTGAGTCGCTATGCCCCTCCAGAGGTTTGCCAACTGCAGCACCAGTCTCGGCGTCCCATATTCGAATCGTCTTGTCATTGGATCCAGAAATGATGTGCCGCCCATTGGGAGAGTAGGCGACGGACCTCACACCCAAGCTATGCCCCACCAGAGGTTTGCCAACTGCAGCACCAGTCTCGACATCCCAGATTCGAATCGTCCTGTCATAAGATCCAGAGACGATGCTCTGGCCATTCGGAGAGTAGGCAACGGACCTCACCCCAGATGTGTGCCCCTTAAGGGGCTCACCACTCATAGCACCGGTCTCAGCATCCCAGATCTGAATGGTCATGTCGGAGGATCCGGAAACGATCTGCTGCCCATTGGGGGAATAGCTCATGCAAGTAATACTGTTGGCATGCCCAATCCATGACACTGGGGGTGCTGGCCATGATGACAATCTCCCTCTCACCACCTCAATGTCCTTAGTAAACCTCGTGCTGAAGGTCTTTGATAAAGTCGAGCGTAAGGGCAAGAAGGGTCGGGTTGAAAGATACGTGTGTGGAGTGCTGATAGAGATGGGGGTGCGAAAGGCGACGATGAAACGGCAAACATCCTGAATTCTCTCAAAGAGGACCGGATTTCCACTCTACTGCCAATCAGAACTACTCGGAATACAATCCGGAGCTGGACTCACCTTGGCCCAAGAAATCACGTTTCGAATGCTCGGAGCACCCATAGGAACCATTCCCAAAATGCTCAATACTTCTATCCAAAATAATGGGTACAATCCTTCAAAGAATTCCTCCAAGCGGTCCCACACTCGCTGATCATCGTCGGGAGCGAAACAAAGATGATTTGACCAATAAAGACAACTATATTGCAAGTAGTCGGGAATGTTCGCTTTGATTCGGGATTGGAGATCTTTGATGTCCGCATTAGCGAGTCGGGAATCTCCGAGCCCGCAGATATTAAAACGGAGTTGGCGAACCATCGTCTTGAGGCAAGCAATTCCCAGCTGCACATTTGCGTCCCGACGGTTGATTTGATAGGGACAGTCATCGCTGACAAGGAAGTCTGAAATCGATAAATGGCGGACACGAACCACTCCATTGGTCCCTTTGTCTCGATATAGCAAAGAGCTCAGATCATCCACCCACATTTCTACCAGGTTTGGTTCTACTCCTGCCAGCTCTGCGATTGTCTTCTCGCAAAGGGCGCGGTATGGGGCCGTTGTCAGAAGGACTCCAATCATCCGCCGAAACTCGGCTTTATGATGCTTTATCCGCGACTCCAGAATACTTGAGTAAAGTCCGTATAGGGCTTCCAACCCAGCACCGGCTGAAGCTTCGGAGGCTGCCCTCAAAAACACTGTGGGATCCTCGCAGTGCTCAAGGGCACGAACAAGGGTCTTGATGAAGATGAAGAGGCCATTCGCCCGAGAGATAATTTTGTCCAAGAGCGATTCTTCCAGCCAAGGCTTGGAGAGACGCCTTTGTCGGCCGACCAGGGCGAACTCGCTTCGGGCGAAGGTTCGCAGATCATGACTGGATTCTTGATCTGCAGCCAAATCATATCCCAAGTACGACGACTGGGTGGGTCCATCAAAGAACTGCCGGATATCGGCTTCGGGTCTGCTGGTGATGATAATTTTCAACCATGAAGCACGTGTAGCAGCGCTCGTGAGAAGCCTCAGGAGGCGTGGACGACTACGGTCGTCGCCGCATTCGTCGAATGCGTCAATGACAAAGACGAGGGGATCGTTTGGGGGGTTACGAAGGTTACAAAGTTTATCGAGCAAGTCAAGGAAGAATGAGTCCTTCATGGACCCTGGTGTCAGGTTTGGGTCGTTACGAAGACAATTTGCCACAACCTTTCGAATCGGAGGGGAAATTCTGGCGAGTTTATAGATGAGAGTCGGGAGGATGGTCTCGCTGAAGTTAAGGCCATCCTTCTGGCAGAAAAAGGCCCCAGCAAGCTGCCTTTGATCGTAGAGGCTCGCGCAGATTGAATGAGCTAATGACGTTTTGCCGATTCCGGGTAAGCCGTAGATCCAGTATGTATTGCTCTGAAGAAGGTCTTTCTTTTCTGATTTATTGGCCACCCAATCAACGATTTCCTTGAGGCGAGATTTACGGGTGCCATCCATACAGCAGAGCCGCAGGTGATGACCGGTCTCGACAGGTTTAAGCTGCCTGAGTAGTAGGTCTTGCTCTACATAAATCTACTGAGAAGCGCCCACGCGATATTGAAACAATGTGCTCTTACCAATCCCTCTGACAAGCCGCAGAGCCTCGACATCGACTGCACTCAGGAAGTCTTTGATGACGTTTGCTAACTCTTCACCCATTTCTTCCATCATTTCCTTGTCCTTCGAATAAATCAGCGCATCTCCGGCTCGCTCTGCGATCATCAGCATCTGCGGAATCCAGAAGAGAGACGGCCTACTGAATCGCCCACGCTTGACGTATCCGCACAAAAATTTAGCGATCTCTTGCATTACTTTGAACATTCGCGGCATTATTTCACTCAAGATATCTGTCTCTTCGCCGACAATTTCGTCCGCGACCTTCTCCGCCAAGGGTGAGACGTGCTTCAACCTATCCAACAAGGTTGATGGCATCTGATCGTATTTGTTTTGTTCCTTCATGAGCTGAACGATCAAGTATTAACTCTGCTTTTCATACGCCAGTAGAGAGCACGAACCTCAAATGTGATTTTGGCAACACCGAAGACTGCCTTTGTGACCGGATCGAACTAAGAGGGGTCAACGTCCTGCTGGTTTCCATACGGGCAGAGCTGACCTCAGCGAATACAGCGCCCAGTTGAATCCCTTTTCCCAAAGTCCTCTCCATCGATTTACTCATCAGTGGCGTGAATCCTTCCATCAATCTTTCAAGGTCTTGGATCGACGAGCGTAGCGATTCCGTCTATGTGGACATTGTTAGCTGGTTGATGTGCTTTGTGGTAAAGTGACGAACGGTAGCGTCCGCAGAGAATCTTAATTTTAGAGACAACTGATTCTTTCCAATGACAACCTCCTCTGCCCTTTTGTTAGACATGAGCGGACGAATCGGTCATCACGACTGACTCGGGATAATAAACTCGTGCTTGGTGGACTCCCAGTAGTCATCGGAGAGCGCTTGTAGGTCGACCTCTTCGTTTGCCGGCCGGTTCTTCTTCCAAAGCAAATGGCCGGTGATCCTTTGGATCTCCACGCGCATTTTGGATGTCGGAGCAATATCCCTACGAACACAGGGCCTTCAGTGGGCGTATATAGTGAATACAAGGGACATACGAAGGTTGGACTGGTGTCCAGGTCCCGTTACCATTCTTCTGTAATTCTATCTGCTGGTTTCCCTCAAACAACTCCACGTGATACCTTGAATTTGTAACACCTTGCAAAGTGATTTCTGTATGACGCACAAAATCAGCGGTGTGACCTAGATCGGAGTGAAGCGCCGCACGATCTAAATGCAGGCTTTTCGGTGGTCAGACAACAATGCTGCGCTAGCTGTCTGGGTGCTCACAAGTAGATTTCCTTGGTGGCTTGAGTAGTCATGTCGGTTTGCTTTTGAAGACTTAGAGTCGAGGATAGGAGATGGGAGAAGGTGAACGGGCCACTTGGAATGTGGGATTTGATGCTGAATGCGGCCGCCTCGCTGTTATCAAAACGTGACAAAGAAGCCCGGGCCACTGATATGCTTCCGCGGTGTGCTTCGTAGCACGCGGCGTGTTTGGTTGGTCAGGGCAGATGCACAATCGGCAATAATATCGACGACGACAGATCGAGCATCCCCAACCTGCTCTCTCATCCCACGGCACCACCACCAACGCTCGCGGCTCACCACACACACACACCAAACTGCCTCCACAACCCCTCGCCCTGTTCTCTCACTTTCACCCACCGCTTCCGAGGTGACGCACCAAGCCAGGCTTGAAGCTACTCCCCGACTCCGAGGACAAAGACAAAAACAAAGACTCCGCGTCCACCCAGCATCGACCATGCTGTCAAAGAAAACAGGCTGTCAGTCAAGTCCGGGCTCAGTACCCTTCTACCCACTTTGACGAGATCTCTAATGACGACGAGGAAGCGTTGCGCCTGGAGAGTGAAGAAAAATTTCGATCAGAGGTATTCATTACAACCCATTGCAGCGAGCTTGACCAATTTTTTTTCTGAGTGCCAGCCACTTTTGGCCAAAAAATCGGATTTGACTTTGTTGCTTAATTAAAAATCATAAAACATCTTTAATAAATTCTATATTGTATAAGAAAAATCATGGGCCCACACCGCTTGCATTTGAGTGAGATAGCAAATTCTGAGAGAAAACCTAAGGCTAGGCCGATGAAAAAAAGTATTTGGCACTCTTAACATCTACAACAGTCCTCCCTAATTGCAAGGACCTTGTTGGAATTTTTTTGGCTGTGCCTGAGGAGGAGAAAGTGCTGTCTGAGGAGGAAACATGCTGCTTGCTATTGCTAGACACAGAGGTCCCAGGAACCCCAGAGAAAGATACAGATGGGACACACCATGAAACAGAGCATAGTGTGACTGTCCCTATGGAAATTCCTGCTGAAATAACCCCACCAATGTTTGAGAACACTGGGCAGCCACTGAAATGATGTCGGGAGTGCCCACAAAATTATTTTTAGCTTGTGAATTGCATGAAGATAAACTCTAATACTTCACAGACTCATAGGCCAATGTCAGAGCCAACTGCATCATGATCTATTGAGCTGGGCTCTGGCTTGGGTCCAGTACCATTGAGGACTTCTACTGGCGCTCCAAAGCGGCCCAGTAACAATTAGATTCATATTCCAGTTGCAAAATGAATGAAATAAGCCCCCTCCCTCCTGCATGACCAAACTTTTGCGATGTCAATGAGGTTTTGGGCACTGGCACAACCATATTTGATGTCAGTATGCTTATGAAGGTTAGGAAAGCTGTAAAAAGGGCTGAAAGTAAGCAAGTGCATGCCATTGAGCACTAGAGGGGCAATGGGAAATGATTTGGTGATATAGAGGGAGCACCCAGG
>Ga0307515_10009010_pt1 | contig 19382 bp, 2 predicted proteins | sample 17_EM_MG_FD_194513 | JGI IMG/M metagenome (GOLD analysis project Ga0307515, IMG submission 194513) | Populus trichocarpa ectomycorrhiza microbial communities from riparian zone in the Pacific Northwest, United States - 17_EM | ecosystem: Host-associated > Plants > Roots > Unclassified | place...
AGCTATTTATAAGGCTAGCAAAATTAATTATATTATTTTAGATAATTTAATATAATATGGCGACGGTTCTTTTCTATCTATTTACCTACTAACTTACCTACCTGCCTACCTGCCTATTTGCCTGCCTACCTACCTACCTACCTACCTACCTACCTACCTACCTACCTACCTACCTACCTACCTACCTACCTACTTACCTACCTACCTACCTACCTACCTGCCTACCTGTCTGTCTGCCTACCTACTTACCTATATTAGTGTCTGATTCAATTTAGGGGGAGGGGTCGGCCCAATTAAAGGCTCTAATTTATTCAAATCGTTCTCTATAGCCGTTCGTAGTATTCGCTGGCTGGTTGTTCGAACGGTCGTCGTCTGGTTCTGGTAACGGTCGTCTGGTTTTAGGGTGGTCGTCTAGTTCTGGCGACGGTCGTCTGGTTCTGGCGACGGTCCTCTGCTGGCTGCCGTTCCAGTGCCTCCTAAGGTAGGGAGGATGTAAGGAAGGGTAAAAAATAAGGTGGCTACAAAGGGGGTAACTTGGCAGAGGCACGTGTAGGCTATCGGAATATAGTTAGCGGGGACCCGATGCAGAGCTTCGTGCAGAGCTTCGTGTAGAGCTTCGTGCAGAGCTTCGTGTAGAGCTTCGTGCAGAGCCTCGTGCAGAGCCTCTGTACGCAGAGCTTCGCGCAGAGCTTCGCGCAGAGCTTCGCGCAGAGCTTCGCGTAGAGCTTCGCGCAGAGCTTCGTGTAGAGCTTCGCGCAGAGCTTCGTGTAGAGCCTCGTGCAGAGCCTCCAAGTGATAAGACTATATAAGACTATATAAGATTATATAAGACTATATAAGATTATATAAAATTATTTTAATCCTAATATATATTATAAGCTAGCATACTACAGGCTAAGAAAATAGTAAAAATTTATTTACGCAATTGGCATATAACTTTACCTTAATTACATGTCAAGAAATATATAGTTAGCTTTAAAAGTTGTCAAGTTGGTTAATTGCGTGTTATTTAACTTTTAAATGTATCAAGTTGGTCAATTGCATGTCAATTACGCGAAACGCGCTTAACAAAGTCGACTTAAAACCCAGCCTGCGAATATTTTCCCGATGTTGTTAATTTTATATAGGGTCTATACTTCTAGAGGTTACGCCTACTATATATAGCAGTTGTCTAGCTAACTATAACGTATAGGTTTAGTATCTAGGCCATTAGAGAATCTAAAAAAGGCCCCCTTAAATCACTCCTTAAACCACTCTAAAAGGTCTAAACAGCCTGCCTTTAGAGTATAATAGGCGGATAAAAGCAAACGGCTATAGCTCTGCTTAAGAAGGAAGCTAATATTCCCCCCCTATAACTATATATTAAAGCCGCTGTAATATAAAGGGCGTAAAAGGAATGTAACTCTAATATTATAAAGTATATTAAAACACGCCTAAATAAACTATAAAGGGACCCTAGGGCGCTACGTAGGAGAATAAACTAATAACCCTAAAGTAGGGAAGATATATTAGAGAAATAGGTAAAGAAAGTAGAAGAAAAATAGTGCTGCTTTAGGGCCTAGGCCTATATAGAGGAGAAAGGGAGACGCGTAAGAGGCTAGTAAGGACAATAGTAAGAGAGAGAAAGGAGCTAAAGTAGAGTATAAAAGAACACTAGGAAACTATCTACTGTAATATAATACTAGCTAGACTAACGCTGGAGAGGTATATAGGAGTTAAAGGTATAAAGGCTAACTAAGGCAAAAGGAACCTAAGCCGTAGTATAGTTAATGCTATAGGGGGTAAATACTCTAGGGCTCTAAGAAGGCCTAATAAAGGCAGAAAATATAATAGCAATACTTTTAAGAATAGGAATAATAGGACTAAAAGACTGGCTCTACTAGGTAGGTATCTTAGTAGGTAGCCTAAGATATAAATATGGCTAGCTAAGATAGACACTAAAACACGTAATACTGTTATACCCCTTACGCACTAACTAAGAAGTAATACTCTTAGTAGCTAGTACAGAGAACTATAAGACACTGCTCTTAATATAAAAAGGCCTTAAGGCGGTTACCTAGTAGCTTATTAGCTAAAATATACTAAACTAGTTCTGGGTTATAAAGGAAATAATAATAGAGGGCGGGGGGGCGAGTAACGGGCGCCCCCTGATAACTCTATAGTAGTAGAGTAAAGTATATAATACTAGCGCGTTCGTAGGCTTATTACGGCAGCAGTAGTTCCTAAAGAGGTTAAAAAGTAAGGTAGTAGGAGCACTATAGGTAACTTGTAGGCGCCTTGCAGGCGCCTTATAGGCGAGTCCTAAAAGGTAGGGAGATAGATTATAGGGTTTTCTTAAGTTGAGTTTTCTCCCTATATGTAAATAAGGAGTAGTCCGCGTAGGCCTAATAGGGATCCAAATCGGACGTTAAGCAATGAATTATTATTAATAAGATTAAAGACTAATTACTAAACCAGATTGCACTTAATTAGCTTAATAAAGAGCAAATTACTATATAGCTACAGCTATAAACCTTCCTAAAGAAATAGACTTAAGATCCGTATATTATATAATATAATAATATAAAGCTATTCTAGAATAGAATACAGCTTAACTACTATAACTTCTGCCAGTTTATAAACTTTATAGAAACTTATACTTAATAAATAAATCTAAAGCTTTTTAAAAATAAGGACGGTAGCATATATAAAAAGAAAAAGATTAGGTTTATCTAGGCTAGAATTAAGCTAGTAATTTATAATAAAATAAAGCGCGTAGGAGCCCTATTGCGGATTACTATATATACGGATTTTAAATAAGCGGTCCTAAACGCTAAAGATATAGTAAGAAACTAGACCTCTTCTAGTAGGAAGTTAGGGGGTTACTAAAAGCGCGGGCACTCTAGTAGTAATATAAGGTAGATCCAACCTTTAAAGAAGCCGTTCTTAAAGAGAACTTTAAAAGGGTTAAAGTTAGGAGCCTTAAATAATAGGAAAGACTTTTAGGGCCAACCTAATACCTATCTAGCACCTTTATAGGAACACTCTAAGAAGTTAAGAGAAAACTCTAGAAGCAAATCTTATTAAAAAAATAAGTAGGGTAATAACTATACTAATAATCTAAAAAAATAAAAGCCCTAGTTGCGGACTTCTCTTAGCTATAATTAGGGCAAGATATAAAAGAAAAAACTCTCCGTATTACTATTAAGCTAAAAATAACACTCCCTATAGGTAAAGTATAACAGTTCTAAGCACTATATAATAATGGCGCTAAAATTAATCTTATATAATATAATTTAGTAAAAGAGCATAAACTTATCCTATTATAAAGGTAGCGGAAACCTATTATAGGCTTCCTAAATAAGTATTAAATTAAACTATATAGTGCCTATAAGCTTATAGTGTTAATAGCTAATATATATAACCGCACTAAGGTAGTTAGCCCGCAACCCTTCTAGGCGGCTAACTTTATAGGTTATAACTTTATTCTTAAATACCCTTAGCTTATAAAAGTAGATCTTAAGATATACTTTAAAACTAAAGCCTTTAAATAGTAGAACGATAAAGATTTAAAAGGGTGTATATTATTAATAAGCCTAAAGGATATCCTAGAGAATATAGCCCTAGGTAAAATAGTATACGCTCTATACCTAAAGGAGTATTAGATTTAACCCCTATTTAATAGCAAGATAGGTATAGAGCCTAGTATAGGTAATAACCCCTCTATAACGGAGACCCTATAAAGAACTACTAAATAGGTTATAAAGACATTATAGGGAGGCAGCAATCTTAAGGATTATATAAGATACTTTAACCGTTATAGGTTACTCTAGCTTAAGCAATATACGGAGAGTATACTACAGCATTTTAAGCGCTACGTTAAGGATTTCCCTACCCTTTACTAGCTACTGTATAAAACGGTATAACGTATAGTGGTAACTATATATAAGTAACCACTATAGCGCATAATACTGCCTATAAGTATCCTAAGGGAGCTCTAAGACCTACCTAATAATAACACGGAGGATAAACGCGACCCTAATTTGTTAAATATTCTAATAGGCTTAAGGGACTTACTAAGGGTATTTTTAGGTAGGAGAGCTAAAGTCCTACCGCAGAACTTAGAGTATAATTATATAATTAATCTAGAAGAAGGTAAATAACCGCTAAACCTTCCTATCTATAACCTCCTGCGTAAAAAGCTTAAGATCCTATAGGAGTACCTTAATAGGTTACTAGAAAAGTAGCAGATCTAGCCTAATAAGTCGCTAGTAGGCGTACTAATCCTCTTTATTTTAAAACCAGATGGAACTATAAGGCTATATATAGACTATCGCGGTCTTAACAAAATTATAATTAAGAACCGTTACCTACTACTACTAGTTAGTGAAATGCTAGATTGACTATTTAAGGCGAAGATCTTTATAAAGCTAGATCTATAAGACGCCTATTATAGGCTCTGTATTAAAGAAGGGGATAAGTAGAAGACCGCTTTTAAGACCTAATATAGCCACTTTAAGTATCTAATAATGCCTTTCGGGCTAGCTAATGCGCCTATAATATTCCAATTATATATTTACAGAGCCTTAGGGGGACTAGTTAACCGTATATATATTATTTATTTAGATAACATCTTAATCTACTTAAAAGATAAGAATTAATACGAGCAATATATCCGCGAAGTACTGGAATATTTAGATAATTAAAGCCTTTACGCTAAGGCGTTAAAGTATATCTTTAATACTAAGCAGGTCGAGTTTCTAGGTTATATTATAACGCCTATAGGTATAGTTATAGACCTAGTATAGGTGTAAATAATCTAAGAGTGGCCGGAGCTAGAGAGCTACTAGGATATTTAAGTATTTCTAGGCTTTGCCAATTTCTATAAGCGCTTTATTTATAACTACTTAGACATTACCTAATACCTATCTAACTATATTATAGAAGCTTTTTAAGACCCAATCTAAGGAGCAAAAAGCTTAAAGGCAGTAAGGAAGAAAACTAAAAAGGGACTAACTAAATAGTATAAGCTATAGTTATAGCCTGAAAAGGTTTAGGAGGCCTTTTAGAAACTTTATATAAAGTTTATAGAAGCTTTATTACTGCGGCATTTTAACCCAGATTAGCTATTAATAATAATTACTAATATATTGAATTTTACCTTTATTAGTATCTTATTATAACCTAATAGGCATCTAGACGCTACCTAGCTCTATTAAAGACTAGTAATATTTTACAGTAGAAAATTCCAAGGACTTAAAGTTAGGTATTATACCCACGACAAGGAACTACTGGCTATAGTTAACTACTTTAAATAGTGGCAATATTACCTTAAGCACGTAAGCCATACCACTTATATACTCTTAGATTATTACAATTTATACTTCTTTATAACTATAAAGGAGCTTATACCTTAATAAGCTAGATAGGTAAAGGAGCTTATATAATTTAATTTTAAGATTAAATATAAGCTAGGGGAAAACATCTCTATTAATAAACTGTTATAACGGCCAAACTATGCTAAAGGCTTTAAAATAAGAGAAGGAAAACAGATAATAGATATTTTACTCCTTATATTATAGAACAAGCTCTAGGTATAAGATGCTTAAGCACCTATAGCTCTATATACTAAGCCTTAGGCGGTATAAGCCCTATTAGTTTCCATTAATGTTCTGGCTAGTACCCGGTATATTGCTAATAAGGGTCTAAATATACCTAGATAGGATGTCCCTAATTACTAAGCTATCCCCTTAAACTAATAGCGAAGCTATAGAGCAATCGGAACTCAGAGCCCTATAATAACTAAAGAACTTTAACCTTATAGCGGCCTTCCTAATATATACGCATTAAAGAGTTGCAAGATCTATAGTACTATCTAGTCTTATACTTAGAGCAGTATAAAATAAAATAGCCTTTACCCAGAAACCATCTAAAAGGTTAATAGATCTTATCCATAAGGTGCAATAAAGGGACGCTTTCTATACTATTCTTAATATAGAAATAGATCGGAAATATAATAGAAAAAAAGCTGCTAGGCGCTACTATTAGGAACTAGACCCGATAGGCCTACTACATAAAAGTAGTAAGGTTTAGGTGCTATAAGAAGCAAATCTACAACAGAAGATTCTTATAAAGAATTACAATAATCCTCTAGGCGGCCACTATAGTTAAGTAAAGATAGTAAAATTACTTTAGCGTAAATACTATTAGCTAAGGCTTAATTAGAAAGTAAAGGAGTATATTAGCTATTATAAGAAGTGTTAAGTATATAAAATCCGCAGGCACAAGCCATAGGGTCTACTTAAATTAGTTCCTCCTGCTAGTAAGCTATAGCAATATTATACTATAGACTTTATTACAGATCTCCTACCATTTAAAGATGGCCAAGGATAAATATACGATTTGGTCCTCGTACTTATTAATAGGGTTTTAAAGTACGTCTAATACCTTCTTATTAATAAGATAATTAACGTATAAGCGCTAGCTAATCTAATTAAGGAGAAATACTTTCTTAAAGTAGATCAGCCGCACTCCATTATTATTAATAGGGGCAGCGTCTTTATAAGCCAGTACTGGTTAGACCTATACTTCTATTTAAAGATAGACTACTATTATAGTATAGCTTTCTATCTATAAACGGACAGGTAAATAGAACGCTAGAACTAGAAACTAGAGTCTTACCTACGGATATATTTAAACTACTAGCAAGACAACTAGTATAAGCTACTTCTATACGCGGAGTATGCTTAAAATTTAAAGCAATATATATTGTATAAGTACGTACCGATCCAGATTACCTATAGCATTTAACTATCTAGGTTTACTAGTATACCCAATAATTACTATAGGATCCTACTAGGAAGTTTAAGGACATTTACTAAAGAGTATAAGGATACCTTTAGGAATAAAAGGAGTAATAAAAGCATACGAAGCAGAGCCTATAAGATACCTAAGAGCAGTAAAGACTTTAGTATAACCATAAGTACTAAAACAAGCATTTCGGAGTAGGCGATAAGGTTCTATTATGTTTAACAAATATTAAAACCCGTTAACTATTAAAGAAGCTTAATATAAGATACCTAGGTCCCTTCTAAGTTAAGGAATAAATTAGTAAGCTAGCCTATTATCTCTAGCTACCCCTATTTATAGCCTATATATATCTAGTGTTTTATATAAACCTACTAGAGCTATAGCATAGACTACTACCAAAAAAGAACTTCCGTTTAGGCCTAATTAAACACCCTAAGGTAGTAGGCGAGCGGTACGAGGTTAAAGCTATACTATATTATAAGTCTGTTAAGAACAAGCTTTAATTTAAAGTTAAATAGCTAGGCTAGCCCGCTAAGGACTCTATATAGGAACTAGAGGATCACCTTAATTATTATAAAGATATTCTAAAAGAATATTAGGACTAAGGTTCACAATTTACAAGTCGCAAAAAGCGCTCTAATATTATAGTGTCATCGTGACCTATAAAGAAAGCTCGCGAAAAGAGTAAATAGGTTAAATTGGATATAAAACAGACAGGCTCCGGAAACTATAGGGATAGGGCTATAGCCTAAGGCAGGACAGGTCCTTAGCCTTTTTACGTACATAGCATAGAGTTAATAGGGCATTTTGCTAGAATTGCATTCCTATTTATTAATCTATACTAGGAATATTATTTCTAGGGCTTCTAAGCCCTTTCTAAAAGCCTTATAAGGCCTTTCTAAGTACCTAATTAAGGTCCTTAATTACTACTATATACAAAAACGAATCCTAAAAGTCTAAACTATAAATACCCAATCTGAAAAGCCACTACGCCTTATTATTATTAGGAGTAGGATTAGTATCTATTAGGCTATTAAGTAATAGCTAACAAGAATAGGATCTAGATCCCTTAGTAGGTATATAAATAGGCATAAAAATAGGGGTAGGACGATAAGGTATAGCTAAAGCAGAGACTCTTAAACGCTTAATACTAATATTAGGTCTAAACTAATACCAATAAAGCTCTTAGGGAGTAAGCTTATAATTAATAAAGACACGCTTAAGCTTAAAATAAATAGAGATATTGGCTGGCTAATATAGTCTAGAACTACCAAGACCTTACTATAGTAACTATTAGTTACCTATCTACTAGGTACCCGAAGGGTAACCTACCTAATACCGCATTATATTATACTCTTTTAAAACTTAACGCGTATATATAAACTCTTTCCTATAGTAGACGGCAACCTTCTTTTTATTACCCCCATTCTATACCCTATCCTTAGTATACTAACCTTACTCTTATATTAGGCGTTACTAGCTAGCTTACTAAGAATTATAGGCGGTGTAAATAGCTATAGTATAGTCTTAAATGCGACCCAGACATTTAGCATTAGCGCTTAAATAGGAGAGAGCCCGGGCGATATAGTAGTCAAGAATATTAAAGGAACGTCGCCACTGCTCTTAATATGTATGCATTAATTACAAGGACTAAAGGTATTAGATTAGACGCAGTGCGTCTTATTATAAGCCTCTAGAATCCTATTATTAGATTTCTAGTCTTTTAAAGACGTATAGGCAAAATTATTTAGGTAGGGCCAGCACCAATTATAGGTTAGTGGGGGTTAGGGTTTTATATATAAAGGTAGAGCTAGGATATGCTATAGAATTTACTTAGAAAAGTAGTTAGTAGGAGAATAAAGAGGTATATTAAATTGATAATAAAAAAGAAGAAAATCTTAATAATATATTAAAGATACGTCTAAATTAGACGAAGGTTAATAATAGGAAGTAAGGTATTAAGGAAAAGGATTAAGCTTAATAAGCAAAGTATCTTTATACTTTACCGTCCAATACCCTTTTAGTAAATAGCCGCAACCTTGCCGATATAACTCTATTACAATAGCGCTATTTAGAAGGAAGGAAACACGCGTATAAGTTATTTAACTATTACTTCCTTATAAAAACTAACTACGCGGCCAGGGGAAGGTAATTAAGACGTTAAATTAGACCTAAAACGATACTATAGTATTAAAGAATAACGTTATAGACGTTCTTAACAATCGCATAATAGCTATAATTGCTATCGCGAAATGTCCTTATTTGCTAGGTAGTAGAGCTACGCTAAATATACGGCACAGGACCACTAGATTTAAAAGCATATACACTAAATCTTAAGAGATAAGTCTCTTTAACTAACTAATTAATACCTTGACCGCATCTAATAGCCTAAGGGTAAATATAGGAGTAATACGTTAGTGACGTAGAGGATTATAAGAAAAGGATTATAAAAAAGGATTATAGACCATATTTTAGCAGTTAAAGATAACGGCAAGCTAAGGATCTATATATTAAATCCCATACTAAAAGGTTCTATGGAACTATACTAGAATACTAAATTGCCTATAATACTTGTAATTAATTACAGACTAGTATAAAGGCTTAGATGTAAAGTTGTATAAAAACCCCTATATTAGCCTAGGTAGTCACTAGTATACTTTTAGCAGGCTTTTAATAGGTCTCCTAGTAATCCTCACGTCTTTTCTCCAGTTATATATTTTTCTTATTAAGGTTTTTTAGGAGTTTAAAGTAGGGGTTAGATAGATAGATAATATATAATAGCATACTAACATCTCTCTAATATCTCTCCGAACCCCTTCTAGGACAAGCCCTTATAATCTCCCTACTATAAGGTAATAGCGATTGGGGGCTAACCGTAAGAAGGGGGGGGGGGTAATATAAGGGATATTATTGCGGATACCTTAGGATGCCCTTAGGACAACCCCCGGACGCCCTTTAAATGGTCACCAGTTATATGCCGAAGGCATATACCTATAGTATATAGTCTCCACAATCCCAAAGGCCTTACCTCCTTAAGGATTCGTCTCTCTTACTAATCTATCCTATTCTACAATCGTGTCCCTATAGCCCCCTATCTATAAGGTCCCCTCACAATAAGCTTATAGGCTAGTATTTCTTTAATTTCCTATTTATTGTCGCTATTAACTTAAATTAGTAGGGGAAGTTTATTCTTTTATCTAGGTAATAGGTTATTTACGGCTTTCTATAGTTTATCTAGAGAGAAAATAGGGTAAACTTTAATTAAATCTAGGAGCTTTACTTTGTACGCGTTGCCTATCTTTTTAAAAACCTTATATAGTTCTACTATCTAATAGTCTAGCTTATGGCTAGGTCGTTCCGTCTTTTAGTTCTTTATTATAACCTAAATTATATCTTCTACGGTAAAGTTAGGCTCTCGCCTATACTTATTCGCCTACTATTATATTAATTTTTAGGCCTTTTTTAGATTTATATAGGCTACCATCTAGGCTTCTTCTAAGCGCTTAGCGTACTACTAGGCTTCCTTATAAGATAGTTTTTCGCGTATAGTTTGGGGTTCTTCTAGTTTTTCCTAGTTAAAGCTTATATAGGGTAAGTAGCCTATTTCTAGCTAGACAGGGGCAAATCCTATAGAGTCGTAAGGTAGGGTTGCTTAGGCGTAGTCTATTAGGGGTAGTAGTTTAACCTAGTTATCTTAGAAGTAGTTAATAAAGGGCTAAAGTCTCTAGTCTAAGTATTAATTTATAATTTCCGTCTAACTATTTATCTGGGGGTGGTATACTATAAAAAGCTTTAGCTTAATGCCTAAGATTTAGGTAAACTTATTCTAGAAAGCCGAAATAAATTACGGCCTATAATTGGATATAATAATATCTAGTAGTCCGTAAATTTAGTAGACATAATAGATATATAGTTAGGCCGCCTTTTTAGTATTAATATTCTTATAATAGGGGATTAAGAATGGGTGCTTGCTAAAGCGGTTAACTAGAATTATAACTATATTATATCCGCTACGGTCTATAGGTAGTTTATAAAAGTCTATAAAGATATATTACTAGGGGCGTTCTAGTATTAGGAGTGGTTTTAATAGTCCTAGAGTTTTATCTTATAGAATTATAAATCTATAGCAGTTGTTATAGTTCCGTATATAGCGGTTAATATTTATAACTATTTTAGGCTAGTAGTAGCGGTCGCTAATAATCTTATAAGTCTTATTTTTTTAGGGTAGGCTGTAGAGACCTAGGTATAAGCTTTGGTAATAAGCTAAGTTTATAAGTTTTATTTCTTAATTATTACTAGCCGTTTCTAGTGCCTAAGTAGTCCGTTTTTAAGGGACTATAGGCTAGTAATATTCTTTACCTTTTTGTGGTACTCCTGTAGAGAGGGGGTTGTTTAATTAGCCTATAGTAGTTTATTAATAAGGTTAAGTTTAGAAAAGTTAATAGGATATATCTTGGAGCCTCAGGAGTTTGTGCTTAGTTCTGCCCGTATCTAGGGGTTAAGGTATTTTAGTTATAGTAGCGTCTAGGTCTATAATAAGATCTTTATAGCCGTCTAGTTATTTAGGTCTTGCTTACGCCTTATAAAAGTGTCTATATAGTTTATAGCGCCTAGTCTATATATAATTAAGAAGTTAAACTAAGATAGAGTATCTGCCTAGTATACCTACTAGGTTATAAGGGCCTTAGTTATTATAAAGTATTCTAGGGCCTTATAATCTAAAACTACCTTAATTAGCTTAGGGGTCCCCTTTAGCTATATACGCCAGTGCTAAAAGCTAGAGATAATAGCCAGCATTTCTTTATTATAGATATAGTAGTTTAGCTTAGCATTTATTATAGTCTTTAAATAGTATATAATAGGGTGCTACTCTCCGTCCGGTTACTTCTAGGAAAAAACACTAGTTATTATACTGTTTAAGGTATTAGTTTCTAGTATTAAGGGCCGTTTTAGGTTAAAATAGGCAAGTAGGGGAGCCAATACTAGCCGTTTCTTAAGCTTATTAAAGGCCTGCCTATCCTTAACACGTCAGTTCGCGTCCATCTGTTATCGATAAGGACTAGCCAATTAAATCAACCGAATTGAATCGCCTCACTCAGGAATATGAGGCCGGTGATATTTGCGAAACCTTATACAAACCGACCTATATAGCCTACCCCTTAAAGTTCAGTCGCTCAATATAAGGTAACCGACATTCGTCCTTTCTGCAGAACGGAATCTGACACATTTTACGCCCAAAATGTGGTAATCTATCGATTGAATCTATGTCTGGAGTTTTGGTGTTCCGCGCACGGACCAGGTTCTAGATGGACGCTGACGTGTTAAGGGATATGTAGCGTTAAAGTAGAAGGGCTAGTCTTTTTTAGTAAAACGGTTAAGAGGCTAGGCGATCCTACTATAGTTTTTAATAAAGTATTAGTAGAAGTTACAAAAACCTAAAAATAATTATACCCCCTTTACGGTCTATAGGGATGCCTACTAGTTAATTACGGCTGTCTTCTTTAGGTTGGTTTTAATTCCGTTTATACTAATAATAAAACCTAAGTACTTTATACGCTTAACACTAAACTCTAACTTCTTAATATTAACCTAGAGGCTAGCCTTATAGAGCTATTATAAAACCTTATAAATATACTCCTTATATTCTAGCTTATTCTTAAAGTAGATTATAATATTATTTAAATAGGCCGTATAGAAGTTATTAAGGTAGTTAAAGAGTATATTGTTTATATACCGCTAATATGTAGCTAGTTTATTAGTTAGTTTAAAAGGGAGTACCTTATATTTATACGTTCCGTAACGGGTCTAAAATATAGTAAGATCTTTAAACCTAGAGTTTATTTTAATTTAGTAGAAGGCCTAGTAGATATTAAGCTTTATAAAGACCTTAGCTCTACTTATTTAGGCTAGAGTCTTATTAAATAGGGGTAGCGGATAGCAGTCCTTGCGGGTTATATTATTTAGCTTATAGTAGTTAATATAGAAGTAGAGTCCTCTATTTAGCTTTTTAATAAAAAAAAATAGGTAAAGTAAAAGGGGCTTAGCTAGGCTTAATAAAGCCCTTATTTAGGTTATTAATAAAATACTACTTTATAGCCTATAATTTGGTACTAGACTACTTATAGAGGGGGCTAAAGCTAAGGGTGTTTTTTTTGCCCTACTTAATCTTAATCTTATAGTTATATGGTTAGTAAGGTGGAAGTATATTAGACGCTACTTTAGAGAATACGTCCTTAAATTTCTAGTGTTAATAGGGCAGTTTTTGTTCTACTAGTTCCTTATCTATAAGCTTGCTTTCTTATCTACTAAGCTTACTTCCCTTTTTCTTAATTATTTAATTAATTTTGTATAAGCTTATTATAAAGGTAATAGTATTAGGCTAAACTAAGTTCTGGTAGAATCCTATAGCACTAATATAGCAGATATTAACTAGTAGAAGGTCCGCTAGTTTCCTTATAGCTATTTTCTAAACTATATTTTGCGGTCTAGGGTTTATAATCTTTTTTAGCTCCTATCCTATTTTCCATAAATTATCCCTTTAATTTATTAGTTTAGTATAATATCTAATGTCCCTTACTATTCTTTATAGCTATATAGGGCCTAAGCTCTCTATAGGGGGCTTTTTTAGGTCACGATTAACCTTTTAGGTCTTTAATACGGGTGGCGTAATGTAGGTAGTCTAGGGGCGATATAGTATACGGATCCGTTGCAAATTAAGCTGTATATCTTTCTTAAAGGCCTAGTCCCTACGCATAGTATTAGCTTAGTAAATAGTATTAATTTAGGGCCGTATAAGGTTTTCTATTATAATGCTAATTTCTTTTATAAAGGAAGGGGTTAGGGGTAGGGTTTTAGGCTAGATAAGCCGTCTACTCCATATATTAAGCTATAAGCCTAAATAGGCTAGCTATTTTTGCCTTAAAATTATATTATAGCTACCTAGGTCTATAATAAGGAAGGGGATATTATATTGCCTTCGTCCGTTAACACAGAGGTAAATCTATAAAATAGTTATAATAGGTAGCCCTATCCGCCCGTTATACCCGCGGATAGGAATTAGTTTAGGCAGTTCTTTAATAGGTATATTTAGAAAGTTAGCCAGCTTTACGGTATACTAGGTATCCATTAAGGTAAAGGTATTTACTTTAGAGTTAGCTAAAGTAGAGGTTAAAACTTAGTATTTATTGCGGAATAAAGTGTAAGGGATAGTATAGCTTTTTTTACTAACTAGCTAACCTAGATCAACATCTAATATATTAATCCCTTTTAACCCTAGAGAGGAGTCTTCCTCTAGGGTTCCTCTTTTTCTAACTTTATACTATCCTTCTAAATTAACAGAACCTTATCCGCTTTTACGCCCGTTAGGTAATTCTTTATATAGTAACCTTTTTAACTATAAGAGAAGCAAGCTCCTTAATTACTAAGGGCCTATATATAGGGGTTGCTATATATAGGCTAAGTATTTACTAGACCTATAGTAGGACTAGCTATATGGCTAGCTATTAAATTAGCAGTAGGCTATACGGGCGGTGCTATAGGGGTTGCTAATTATACTAGAGTATTACAGGCTATTTTTATATTGCTTATAGTCTAATTTAAAGGGTTTTTGGCTTTGTACTATTTAGCACGTGCCTTAATTTAATAGAGGCCTTAGTTAATAGCTAAGCACTAGTCTATAAGTTCCTTTAGCGTCTATATAGTAGTAAAAACTAGTAGTACGGCTCGCTATAGGTCTAGAGTAAGCTTATTAAATAGGTTTAGTATTAGATCTTTTTAGGGAATTTAAGCCTAGCCGGCTAGGTGTAGAAAGTGGGTTTAAAAGGCTAAGAAGGTCTCTATCGTTTTTATATTTAGGCTTTTATAATTAAGTTAGGTGTTTTATACTTTAAAGGGGTCTTTATAAATAGAAGATAGGTAAATAATTATCTCTTCTTTAGAGAGGAAGGGATCTGCTAAGTCCTATACGTACTAAGGACGTAGGTGCGTCTATATATCCCCACTGGTACAGCTAAAGACGTAGGCTATTTTAGCCTAAGTAGTAGGGAAGTAGTCCGTATTAACTTTAAGCTTATTCTATAATTAAAGCTTCTAATTATTAAATATAGGGTTGGTTCCGTCTATAAGTAATAGAGGGTTTATAACTTTTACGGACCGTAACAATACTAATACTGTATATTAGGCTAGAGGCTTAAGGACTATAGCAAGTCTTTAGGTGTTTAATAACTTTTTACTAGGTATAGGGGGTTCTCTAGCTTTAAGCAGCTCTTAAAGTTATTTAATTTTGGTATTAGCTGCTATAAGCTTTACCTAGGAGTTTAAGTTAGTTGCTATTTTACTATTAGAGGTATTTAAGGGTCCTATAGCTGCTTTGCCAGCTGCTATATTTCTTAGCATTATAGTATAGTTATTAGGGTAACTTTTAGTAGGATTCTATAGGGGTTCTAGTCTATACATATTCTATAGATCTTATTATTCTTTTCTATTCTTCCAGTTCTATTTTATTCTTTAAGTTCTACTTCTATATTCTATTCTTATTTATAGTCCATAAATATTTTTAAGTTCCTTTTTAGAAAGAAGAGGTAGTTAAGCTTTAGATAATATTAGCGACTTAGTTAATTAAGGTATAAGTATAGTAAGAGGGACATATAAGCCTATATAATTAGTAGTCTATAAATAAAGATCTAAAGCTAGAGAAAGGAAAGGAGATAAAGGGTGGCGCCGCTTAACGTTATATACAATCCTCTAATTATATAACGGCAACTATCTAGAACTGTATAAAACTGTCTATAACTGTCTATAACTATCTATAACTATCCGCTATAATCTACTAATATCTATTAGTTACAATCTACTAGTTTCCACTAGTGCCGTAACACCTCCTACTTATAATGTCCTCTTATTAACTAGACCCTCGTTAATTTACCTACTTATTAAATATAGAGGAAGCTTCTAGTTTAAGTGCGTCGCCTATAGGCAGTCGCCCTTAATTATTAGCCTTTTACCCTAGTATTTCTGGTATTACGAGAGCTATATAGGACGCCTTTTATAAGAACGAAATTTGTAACGCCTGCGCCCTCTATAAGTACGGTAATATTAAAGAGGACACTTAGCGATTTATAGAGGACGATATTAACAGAGCCACCTTAGAGCTATAAGCTGTAGATCCTAAAGCTAGTATAAATAACCCGCCTCTATTATATATAGAGGCTCTAGCTAAGTCGCAAGAGCGATTAACTAAGGAGGAGTAGTTACTCTTTATTAAAACCTGTAATAACTACCACTTTAACTTAAAAAGGAACGGGTTTGTAAAATATATTAACTAGATCTAGGGCTTTGTTAATAAAGCTATAAAAAGGAAGCTATATAGAGTTAAGTATAAGAACGGCTATAAGTGGATTATAGCCAAGATAAGAGACCGAATTAATAAGAGGAAGGTCTAGAGTAAGGAAACTAGAACTACGCAGAGAGATAATAAATTTACTTAGTAATTAGATCTTTTTACTACTAAGGTTACTAATATTAATTAGTTAATTAGAAGGAAGCTAGCGGCTCTATTAGGCGCCGCGACTAAGGCAAAGGCTCGCAATATTATTATTAGTAACCTTACTAAGTCGCTCCGCTAAAAGCGTTACCTTAAGGAAGCTAAGGTAGTAGATAAGGGAGAGATTGCTTCTTAATCTACTAAGCCACCTTATTGCCGCTAGAAGACTTCTACTTAGTATAAAAGGAATATAAGAGAGGAGCGTTATAAGAGAGGCCGCCGTAAGTAGATAAAGGCTCTAGTTTGTGGTAATAGGGAGGCCTTAGAGTTATTTAGAACTAGCTTTTTTTATAGGCTTAGAGCTATTTTAAATCCTAATAATACGCGAGAGGAGACTGGTTAGCTTATATAGATAATACTATTTACTATTTTATAAAAACCTTTAGTAGCTTAGTGGTAGCTATTAAAGAAAGCGTTAACAAGAGACACTACGCTAGAGCTTTACGCGATCTTAAGGATAATATTAATAGGTAATTAGGTCGTCTTTTTAAGCCTAATAAAGGGAGAAGCAAAGGAAAGGCTCTAGTAGTTATTAATTTAGATAACTGTTTGTCTACTAAGCTAGATACTAAGGAGGAGAATTAGCGCAAGTTATTACAGGCTTAAGGAAGTTTATCGCGCTTACTAATTTTAGTTATTTCCTAACCGTTTTTTATTAAAGTCTCTTATTTACTAGATATAGCTATAAAGAAGTTTCTGCTAAAGTAGCTTAATAAAATAAGTTGTGGTTAAGGCTATAGAAATTTTAATAGTAATATAGTTATATAAAGGGTAGGGCCTCTATAAGGCCTCTAAAAGTTTAAAGTTCTACTAAAGTTTTATTAATCCAAGGAGCTAAACCTAATTAGGTAGAAGCTTACCTAATCTAGGCTAGATTTTTATAAGCAGAATTTAATATAGGTAGATAAGATCTTAGCTTAAAATATAACTCCAAAATTTAATATATAACTACTACTACCTTATAATACCTCTTTTAAGCCTCTAAATAGTCGCGAATATTAGGCGTACCTATTAAATAAATATCTGCTATCTAATTACCCTAAAAGCAGCTTAAATAATTAGTTAGTAACACTAAGACGATATAATAGCTACTAATTGGTAAGAGGCCTGCTTTTATTAAATTTTAAAATAATTTAAAACTCTAATATTTAGTAACTAGCCTAAAGCCGTACTTAACTGCTACTTAAAGCGCTGCCATCTCTCTATTAAATAATCTCTGTTTTAGGTCTCTTATTATATAATTAATTAGCTTACCTTTAAAGGCGCCTATTATACCCTAGCCGTTAATATACGTAGAGTCGCCGTATAGGTAAAGTAGATTCTTAGCGGGTAACTCGCCTATAATCTTAACTAACTTATTACTAAGGCCTAAGTTAACCATTATTCTTATATCGCCAGTAGAGCTAGGAAATAGCCTAGCTGGTAATTAAATTATTCCATTAGGTATAACTACCGATTAGAACTTAATATAGTAATACCTAGTATAGCTAGAGTAGAGGATGCTCTATAGACGACTGTCTACTAGCCGAGCGACTAGGCGATAGGTTCTGTTAATATAACCCTACACTTTGCTTATATTAAGGTGCTCCTTAATAATATTAGCGTACTCTTATAGCCTCTTAAAGGTTAACTGCTTTAAGTCCTAAAAAAGGCGCTCCTTCTATTAAGCAGTTAGGAATAAAATAGTGTCTTTAAAAATATTACTAAGCCACGTACGGCTTTAACCGAATATATATGTTATATCACTAAGTTAACGAGGCGTTGCTAGCCGCTAGAGGACTATGTAGAGGGCAGTAATTGGAGGCGCGAATCGGCGATTGCTAAAGGTAATATCCTTAAGCTTTAGCGACTCTATAAGCTGTATAATCTCGGCCTTACTAAATCGCATATAGAACTAACACCCAATTTTAGTAAGCTCCTCGCAAAAGTGCAGCAGGAAGTCGCATTAGTAGTAAGGTAGAGCCGGGCGTAGGCGCGGTATAAAATAATAAAGCAATTTATTACCCTCCTTAAGATCCTTATCTTCGAACTTAGCGTCGTTAAATTCGCTTAGTAGAAGTGTGGTTAAAGTAGTAGTAGAGGAGGCGGCTATAGCGACGGTAGCAGCGTTAACTAGTAGAGCTATAAAAGCTTTACGAGACGACTTAGTAGCCATAGTTAATTAATATAAGGAACAGGTGGATAATGAGGATAAGAAGCTAAGCAGGCTTTAAGTATGAGTTCAGCCATAATGAAGCTTTAATTTAATCGACAGGAGGCTCAACCAAGATCTAAACCGCGCGACGTCACGATCGTCGTTTTGTTACCACAAGAAGCTCAATGTAAGATAGGCTTATTATACGATTTTGAAACCTCAAAAAATACGAGGCTCGGCGCCAGCTTGTGCAGGAAGCTAAGCATGGCTCCCTTGCAGAGTCTCTCACCCAAATCAGCATCCTCTAAGCCGTATTTGAACTCCCTGCAGGCCTCCTAAATTAGCTCCAACTAGTGTAGGGAAATTTGAGAAACCTGCCTTTTGGCGAGATTTGTAGGAAAACCTAAACACGGTTTGTATAAGAAGACCTCATTAACTTTAACAAAATTAATCTACCCTTCTATAATACCTATTAGCATAAAAATCACACCAAATTATAGAGAAAAGCCTACTCTATAAAGCTATGAGATCCTTAGCTCCTTATACCCGCACGATATTAAGAGGAAGTCGTCGCCGTAGAGGCCCTAATTTTACCTCTGCACCGCCGAGCCGCGCAGTAAACACCAACGCTAAACGCTTACGCCCACGCCGCCAGCCCTCTGCGTAGAGCTGTGGAGCTTTCTGCACGGAGCTCTGCACGGAGCTCTCACGAAGCTCTGCAAAAGCTCTGCTCGAAGCTCCGCACGAAGCTTTGCTCGAAGCTCCGCACGAAGCTCTGCTCGAAGCTCCGCACGAAGCTCTGCTCGAAGCTCTGCTCGAAGCTCTGCTTGAAGCCCTATTGTCGATTCCCATGACCAAATACTAACTGAGTGGCGTTGTCGACAGTGGCAATTACAAATTGTAGTCGTCAGCTCTATC
>Ga0307515_10009011_pt1 | contig 19381 bp, 8 predicted proteins | sample 17_EM_MG_FD_194513 | JGI IMG/M metagenome (GOLD analysis project Ga0307515, IMG submission 194513) | Populus trichocarpa ectomycorrhiza microbial communities from riparian zone in the Pacific Northwest, United States - 17_EM | ecosystem: Host-associated > Plants > Roots > Unclassified | place...
AAAAATTTATTTTTGAGATTAGCGCATTAAAACTATCCAAAATATATAAAAAATAAATTTTTAACAAAAAATAAATAATTTTTTGAGGAACAATGCCTTAGGGTTGGACATATTGACCTTCTAGCAGACTGTTTTTTTTTTTAAAAAAAAAAACACAGATTAGTATCCTTTGATTATTAAACCTCGTCCAAGATTAACAGTGTGTTGGAAATTGTGATAACGATAACAGTTTAAAGTGCTTTTCACTTAAAAATATATTAAAATAAATTTTTTTATTTTTAAAAAATTATTTTTAACATCAGTACATCAAAACAATATGAAAATATAAAAAAATTTCCTTTAAAAAAAATAATTCAAAATTTTTGGGATCTTTCCCAAACACACCATACACCACACAAGGTGATGCATCAACTTAGTTAATTTGGTCAATTAATTTTTTTTTAAGAAAAGTTAGAATAATATTATTTTAAATTTATCTAAAAAATCATTTAGTTTTCAATCAATTTTTTTTTAAAATGATATTATTTTAAATTTTTTAAAAAAATATTATTAAGTTTTGACCAAATCATTCACGAGATTAATTCATCAATTTGAACAGATGAAACCATATCAACTCTGAATTGATTTTTTTCTAAGATTTAACATGGGCTAGGGGTAGATTAGTCAAATCCCTAGATGAGTCGTTGGGCACGTTAGGCTTGATAACCCATGTTTTGACATTTGTTGGCCTTACTTACTCAATTAAACTCACACGATAAATTTTAGTCGAAATTATTAATGGTTTTGGTTGCTATACTATCATGTGTTCTTATTAAGTTACTATTTAGTTACTGTCTCAAGGTAGAAAAATTAAAAATAATAAAGATAAAAATATATTTGATTAAAAAAATAAAAAAATAAAAAAAATATATCACTAAAATAATTTTAGAATGAATTTCTGTATTTTCAAAATAAGAGGTACAAAATGAACATTTCTCTAAATATAATATTTTTTATTTTTTATTTATAAAATATCATTATAAAAAACTTTTAATTTTAAAATTGTCAAACTAAAACATGTAAAAATAAAAATTGTTATTATCATAATTTTAAAATTCAACTTTGAGGTCAATTCGAGGCAAGGCTGGGATCATTGGTTTGGAGGATCGACCCAAATCAATATAAAAATAAAATTGATTATTATCATAGTTTAGAAACCCAACTTGGAGGTTAATCAAGGGTAAGACCCAGGTCACGGGTCGAGAGAGTTAACCCGGGTCAATGTAAGAGCAAAAATAATTATTATTATAGTTTTAGAAACCAACTTGGGAGTCGATCAAGGGTGGGATATAAACTAAAATAAAAATACAAATATAATTAATTTCTAAAAAATGTAAGTTTAACAATAATACATATTAAAGGTAAAATATAATTTTTTATATTTTTTTATGTTTTGTTCACCATAACTAAACATGATAAAGAGACAATTATAATGTTTTGTACGCTATTATCAAATATAATTATGTATCTGACTTCTCTCTATCTTGTTTTTTTTTTTCAATTGTCTTTATCTTTTCTGTCCATCTAGATATTATCTGAAAAAATTACTTAAAAAAATTAATTTTATTTTTCATGAAAATAATGTAAAACAGTGTGCGGTACAAGATGTATAATTTGTCAACTTAATAAAGCATTTAGCTTTAAGTTTTTCTTTCTTACCCATTTAGAGTGTGTTTGGTATTGCGGTAGCTGTTGTGGTTGTGGTTTGAAAAAAGTTGTTTTATAAAAAGTACTTTTAGTTGTGGTTCGTTTGAAAAAATAGGTGTTTGGTTAAAACTGTGGTTGAAATTGAGGTTGAAAAAAAAGTAGTTTAATGTGTTTGGTTAAGAATGTTTTTGAAATTGAGGTTATAAAATAATTTACAGAAATATATATTAATATTGATGGTTTTTAATTTAAATATTGTGGATTTAACTATTGCGGTAACATCATGAAATAAATCATACTTTATATAAAAAAATTTTTTATTATTCTATTAAACTATCTACAATTCCATTACGTACAAAATTCATCCGACAAGAACTACAGTTTTCATAATTTTTTAGCGTGTAATAAAATTAGATAAAATATTATCATGTATAAAATTCACTCCAAACTAGTTTTTTAAAAAAAAAATGTTAAAAAAATTAACAAAAACAAAACTTAACACACTAAATAATAATAATAAAAAAAAGAAGTGTCCACGCAGTGCAAGTGAACAGTGCAAGAGAATTGCATTGTTCACTATTTTTAAGTGAATAGTGCAATCTCTTGCACTGTTCACATGAACAGTGCATCACTTGCACTGTTCATGTTAATTTCACTGTTCATTGAACAATGCAATTAACGTGAACAGTGAAAAAAAGTAAGAAATGATTGCTTTTCCTTTCCTGCGTTGCTAACGCAGAAATTCAATGGGGGCTAGTGAACAGTAAATCAATTTTTTCCTTAACCAAACAGCTGCGAACTGCGTTTTAAATAAAACGCAGCCGCAGTCGCAGAGCCAAACGGGCTCTATATCTCCAGGGTCGCTGGAAAATCAAGGTTAGAGCTTTTCGACCTTGAAATTTTATTTTCATTATTTTTTTGACCTCAAAACACATACAAAACAACTTAGATACGCATATAAACCCCTCAGTACCTTGAAACAAAGCAAAATATTTGTTCGAAAACAAAAGTTTAAGTCAAAACCCAAAATATCCAAGGGATTTGATCAACGCTAAAAGATTCCAACATATGCTCTTAATTTGAGGGTAATTTTTTTTAAAAGAATTTTATCAAAATTTCAGCAGAGTTTCATTTGTATTTAAGACATCCCAAGTTATTGACTACTATCAATTTACTCACTTAACTCATCATCATAAGGTCCTATGATTCCGGACCTTATTTCACTCATCAATATTCAACACCTCATACAATCCATGCAACACACACACACGCATGCACATTTGGTATCAGAGCCGAGGACGGCTCGTCTTAAAGGTGGGGGGGGATTGTGATGTCCTACATTGGATACGAGCGTCTAGAGTCATGGCTTTATGAGTAGTGCTGGTCGTTGACTTGTTGTATGTATTTTGAGGCGTCAGACTCAAAAGTGGACTCACATTACTAGGAACAAAACCGTGAGAGCGAAAAGCCTAAAGTGGATAATATATGACAGGTTGGGTCGAACTATTATATCATATTTATTTTTTCCAAGAAATTTCAAGGTGAAATAACACCTAAATTAAATTTCTTTCGTCGAATAGAACATGTGAACACCAATATCAACTTCTTTATGGTCATAATTAATAACAATATGAATTTTCTTTTTTTATTATCGGAACCCAGCCAACCTTTCTCTTTTTTTTCTTTTACTAGGGATTAAAAAATAAAAATAAAAATGAAGCTTTCACCAAAGTTAAATCTCAATAATTTTAGGGACTTAAAAAGACATCACTGAAAAAGTATAAGAATTAAAATGAATTTTTTTACCCACACTATAAAACTTCCATCCATTTCAACTGTAATTTTCACTTTAATTATCTGTCTTATAATATTGATGTATAATGCACAAATGTTAGCATTTAGCATATTGCAAGGATTAAAACAGCACAGACCCACCACAAATCCAGACCATTATTCTTTATTTTTATCTTTGTCATGACTAAAATAGTGTTTGATATTATAGTAATGGTTATTTTTTAAAATATTTTTTATTTAAAAATATATTAAAATAATATATATATTTTAATATTAACATATTAAAATAATTTAAAATAAAAAATTAATTAAAATAATATTTTTTTAAAAAAACCTTTCTGAACAATAAAAACAAAGACACAATAAACTTCAAAGTCAACCCGCTGTAGAAAAAAAAAATTACTATAACCTAACTTAATTTTAAATATACCGCTGCCAAATTGAACGTCAAGGCCGGGCCGGGTTTTGTAAGTGATCTATGTACCTGTCTAATATAATTCCTCAAGCCCCTAATTTTTATTCTTAAGAAAATTGTAAAATCAATCAAATGAAGAAAATTAACCAATCTTAATATTCATAAATTCCAAGCCGATATTCTCTCCCTCTCACAGGGTGTGTCAACATGAAAACTACAAAACCAGCCGCAATTAAAAAGACGCCGGTGGGAAGGAAACCTGCCGCTGTCAAAGCCGCTCCTGATTCTGCCACCGAGGAATCACCGGTTCCAAAAACCCCACCCAACGCCAAGCAGACACAAAATAGCGACATGACACCGTCGCCAATTGCCGGTTCTGCTTCAAAACTTGAACAATCATCAGGTAACAATAACTATTCCATTCTTTCATGCAAATAAATAATTAATTGTAGTGTTATTTTTATGCAACTAGCTTAATATTCTTAATTAGGTATTTTTGAAGTTTCTTGTCATGTGATGTGATTTTTAGGTTTTATTGAGGTTTGCTATTTTCTTTAATATTAGTTGATGGAACAAATATAGAAACGGATGTGAGTATGGTAACACTGGAAACTACAAAACCTCTTCCGATTAAAAAGAAGGTTGTGAGGAGAGTGGTGAAGGTAGTGAAGAAAACCCCTGCTAATGCAAAAGCTCTTTTGGAGCAAACCCCGACAACTGTGGTTGCTGCGAAGTCTAAGGTTGAAGAAAGGGAAAAGGAGGAGGAACTTGCTGCTGATAATGTTGGAGAATCTATAAAGAAGAAAGGAGTTGCAATGGGAGTGGAAGAATCTAAGGTTGAAAGTGTTGCTGTTTCTGTAAAGGAGGAGGAAAGTGTGGAAGAACCTGTGGTCGATTCTAGGAAGGAGGTTGAAGCGGTTAATGATAGGGTTGGGGAGTCTGTTAAAAGGGAACGAACTGTGGTGGATATTCCTGCTGATGAGGTTGTGGAAGTATCTAAGAATGAAGAACCTAACAGAGTGGGAAAGGGGGTTAATGAGGGTGAGAAGAAAGACGTGGACGATGAAGTGGAGGCCAGAAATGAGGCTGTCATGATGGAAGGAAGTATGGAGGAACAAGTTCGAAGAGAAGAGACTCAACATGAGCAAGATGAGTATGGTGGTGATGACGGGTATGAGGAGTATGGAGATAGAGTGGACTTTGAAGATCCTGTTGAGGATGACTTTGAAGATCCAGATGAGCCTGTTGAAGAAGCTGCTGCAATGGAAGAGGAACGCAGGGAACTAACAGCTGTTGCAAAGGAGCGTAAGATTAAGAAAGAATATGAGATATTTGTTGGTGGATTGGATAGGGATGCTACAGAGGAGGATTTGAGAAAGGTTTTTGAGAAGATTGGTGAAGTAGTTGAAGTTCGATTGCACAAAAATCTTTCAACAAATAGGAATAAGGGATATGCATTTGTGAAATTTGCAAACAAGGGGCATGTTAAACGCGCTTTGTCTGAAATGAAAAACCCTGTGGTATGTATCACCCCATAGTTTTGGCTTATATTTTATGAGTATCATATTAACTCCTCAACTGTTCACAGATTCGTGGAAAGAGATGTGGGACAGCACCAAGCGAGGACAATGATACATTGTTCTTGGGCAATATATGCAACACATGGACAAAGGAAGCTGTGAGCATCTAATAATTAATTGTAATTCCTGCTTGTTTTTAGATTTTTTCAATGATTTATAATATAATGTGGGTTGGCAGATAAGACAAAAGTTGAAGGATTATGGCGTTGAAGGTGTTGAGAACATCACTGTTGTACCCGATGCTCAACATGAAGGGAGAAGTCGTGGTTTTGCATTTCTTGAGTTTGCTTGTCATACTGATGCAATGCTTGCTTACAAGCGGCTTCAGAAGCCTGATGTTGTATTTGGTCATCCAGAGAGAACTGCCAAAGTGGCATTTTCTGAACCTATACGTGAGCCTGACCCTGAAATTATGGCTCAGGTGAAGACTATATTTCTTGATGGCCTTCCTCCTCACTGGGATGAAGATCATGTTAGGGAGTGCGTGAAAGGTTATGGGGAGATTGTACGAATTGTCCTGGCACGGAATATGTCAACCGCCAAGAGAAAGGATTTTGGATTCGTCGACTTCTCTACGCATGAAGCTGCGGTTGCTTGTATTGAAGGAATAAATAATAGAGAATTTGGCAATGGTAACACAAAGGTAATAAATGTTCCTTTCATACTTCATCTGCTTCTATGTATGTTACTTTGCAGCTGTTTCTTTTCCTTTTTTTTTGTGTTTGTAGCAAAATTACTTTATCTAGAAAGCTATTTCTAGGTTTCATTAAATTATTTTGGCATTTTCCTACTTGAAACAAAAATAAGGATTGAGGTGTGGAGGAAATGTGTTTAAAGTAACCTACATCTTCTTCTTTTCAATTTGCTACTTTCATCAGTTTTAGTTTTATTTTCATATCCTTTCCTGGTAGACTTTGATCATTCCAGATTAATGCCTGTGAAATGCATGCATTTAGTTGCATGGTGTACAATAAAGTTTTACCCTTTTTGTATCTAATATGGTAAGAGATGATGTATGAACTGACATCATGATGTTGTCATGTGCTGGCAGATGAGAGTTAAAGCGAGGCTGTCAAATCCATTGCCAAAAACTCAGGCTGTGAAGGGTGGAATGTGTGGTGGCTTTCGAATTGGTCATTCTGGAAGTGGAAATTATTTAAGATTTGGTAACCTTTGATCCTGAGGATTTGAATATTTCTTAAAATGCATTTGTCTCCATTTGATTTAGGCAACTATGTTACAGGAAGGGGTTTTGGGCGGGGCGGGCATCATTCAAACTGGGCGAATTTTCAACGTGGTAGGGGTTTCTATCAACGAGAACGTGGTCAAACTAGTAGAATGGGTCCCCGTGAGTATGACTATAATGATCGATATGACATGCTTCCTGGGAGGCAAGGTATTCAGTGGCCTCTTTCTTTTTGAGTGAGCGCACATACACACAAGCACACCTTCCTTTCCAATAGATGCAGATCTTTCACGCAGCCACAATTAAAAATCTAACTCACATTAATGTATTGAGTAGGAGGAAGAAGGGGTTCTTTCAGAGGAGGTTATCAAACAGCTAGTAGAGGTATGGCTGCTGGGCCATCAAGATCTAATATCAATCGAGCTTGGCACGAGACCCCTGAGCGAGGACATAGGGGCTATGTTTCTTCAAGGAGGCAACCATTTTCTCCTGAAGAATCCTTTGACAGACGTTTCAATGGAAGGCACTTTGATGACCCCTATTTTTATGATGATGGTTCACATGGGATGAAACGATCATTTTATATGACTGTAAGGATTTCTTTTTGTGGCCTAAAAGTTGGAATTTGGTTGTTTGTTCTTTTAATTTTTAAGCTTCTGTTGTTGTTTGTGCATCCTTTATATTCTTTAGAGTTTGAAGTTTTCCCATGCTTTTAGGACCAAGATCCTGATTACATGGAACCCAGTAGGCTTCGACCCCGGTTAGATTTCGCTGATCCCCGAGTAGATTATGCTGATCCGGCAGCTTCATTTCGTGGGACACATTATCGTGGTATGGATTATGCTGTCCCCAGATATTTTCATTTTGTGACATGGTTATTTTATTTGCTTTATTGTTTTTGATATTATCATCCTCATGGCTTTATGTTTCAGATACCTATGGAGCAGGCAGTGATCCCTACTTTCATGAATATCGTGGTTCTGATGTGAGCAATTAATCCGTAGCTTATCCTGAGTCAAATTTTAATTACTAACAGTTTCATTGTATTCCTTTTCTGTTTGTGTTGCAGTACGATCCATATCCACCTTATTATGGGAGGGACCACTCATATGGAGGTGGTTACCACTATTAGGCACAAGCAAATCTGGTAATTCCAATTGCCTTGTGATTTTAAATACTATATTGGATGTGATTCTTGAAGTTAAAGGTTTTAACTTCAATTGTGTCTAGGTGGGCTTGGAAAAGCAGGATGCTAATCATTGGTGATAGGCAAATGGCTTGCTGTTCTGAAACTAGTTGAAGCTGCCTTTCATTTATCTTTTTGATGTCTTGTATTTTTCCTCGTGATTCCCTTACTCCAATATTCTCTCCCTATGAAATTTTGGGTGCAGTGTCCAGAGAGTTTGTGTCTAGTTTAGGGTATGTCTTCAAAGGACATAGATTAAGCAAGTGAATTCTCTCTATATTTTGGAGATTGGAATAGGCATTTTCCCCTTTGATCTAGGTATGAACTACTTGAGGACTTACATCATGGATTGCATTATGGATTATTCTAAAGTAAAGTTTTTGGTTATGTGTTTATGTTCCTGAATCATGGATTGAATATTGATGTTGATGGAAGCCAAAACATAACAGATTGGTGACAATGGTTTAAGGAAGTGCAAAGATTCAAGTCAAAGTTTTTCTTATAGTCATGGAGGTGAAGTTAATACTGAGCATACTGGTTCTGGCTTTGTGGAGATTCCTTGAAAATTTTGCAAGAGAAACGGAAGGTTTAGACCTTCTATGCCCGAAGAATGGGAATTATAAATCCGAAACGCACCATCTTGTGCGAGTTTATTTTGAATTGGATGGATTTTCACTCTATTAAAATTAATGGTTACTTTAGTATGCATATGACTGGACCACCTGGATATGTTTTGGCTGGTCATTCAAAATTTATGCACCTATTGCTAAAGCACAACTGTTGGGAATTGCATTTTATTTGATGGTGCATTGCCCCCAGATGAAATTGAGATTTTGAACACCTTTCATTTATTTCTCATGAGGAGAACTAGCAATTGGCTTGGTCCATAACATATTTTGATTCTTCAGTAGCATTAGTTTTTATGTACTTTGAGAGTGATCTTTATGGCATCATTACATAACAGAATCATTTGGCTTGGGCTGAGATTGAAACTGACAGATTTTGTGGTGAGAGTGAGATGGATCTGTCTTTCTAGGTGAATTGATTCTTAGGTAAAAATTGTCTCTTATTCTGATTTTTACTTTGTACTAGCATTGGATTGATGGAGAAATGACATTGGTGTGCCTGCAAGGAAAATATATGTATGCCCTTTAAACTTCAGTAGTTGAATTGCTTTTCAAAGCTTTCAAGCATTTTTCGATGGTGGTAATGGCCTACAGTTCACTGTATCATAAGGATACATGGCATAGAATCCTAAAAATTGTGGTTATAAAGGTAAAAGGTTCTCATATAGTACTCAATCACATTTTAGCCTATGCTACAGTTGATTTATATCCCTGATAATCCGAATAGTTGTCGTTTGTTTATGCTCCTCCATGTACTTGGAAGGTGGTAGATGTCAATTGCAACATGGTGTCCTCGTATCTCCTGTTGGGGCATTGTGATAGTGATGAGGTTGATTGCACATGTTGAGAGTATACTACCTTTTAGCTACTTTTTCATCAAATTGCAGGACATAATATTTTGAATCATACAGATCGCCTAGATTTTAGTGGGGTTGTGGGGTTGATTTAGGTTTGTTATCAATTGATTTGCTGCAGAGAACCATGTTATAATTTGTGTTTACCTTGGAATTTCCTTTACTTGAAACAAAAATATTAAGTATTTCCTCAATGATATTTTCCTTTTTTGCCTCAAATTGTTCTTCTCGGGGGATCTGTAAATCATTCTTTTGTATGATAAATAAATACTTGATGGTCGCATGGTGGTTAGGATTTTGGATTTCTATGCAAGAAGATAAGGTGCTCCATGCTATAAAATGAATCCATTTTTAGAAACTCTACCTGCAGTAGACACAGTGGTTCTACCAAACAATGGCAGTAGCTTTTTATTTTAGTTGTGTAGGTATGTTAATGACTGGTTAAATTTTGCATATTTAATTCTTCTTCTCGGTGCATGGTGTTTTCTTGTTGGTCAACAATACTTCTAGTCGATACTAGTCGATACATTGCAAGCAATCATAATGAGGGGGACTTGTAGCTCATAAAGATGAATGCAGTTAGGGCCTAATTAATCTGTTGAACCATGAGTGACAAAATCAGGTTTCTATACATGAGATTTAAGGTGTTTGTCAAATGTAGTGATAAGCATCCACCATATTAGTGGTAGGAATCTCTTATCTAGTATGTGTATTTTTGAATAATTCGTTAGATCTGTAGTGTACCTTGGAGATTGTTTTGTCATCGTGATACGGCTTTTAAATCTGCATTGTACCTTGGAGATTGTTTTGACCTCATGACAGTTTATAATCTTTAATTGATTCTGGCATGCTGTTCTAGGAGCAGTAAATGTTTTCTTGTTAATAATAATCTACAAACGCTTTGTTTAGGGACTAGGGAGCATTTTAGAATACTGCTTAGGTGCTTTCCAAAGTGGTTTTTGGGTACTAGGGTGTCGGAGTTTTGTTGCTGAATTTATGTATCCTCACGGTTGTGTGCCTTTTTGTTTGTCCCAGCTCCTCCTTTCTCTTCCCTCGTATTTCCTGAGTTCTCTCCTTCCATTTCTAGATAATCAATTTTTTTCTTCTCATTTATGTATATTTGAGTTGAGGATCTTGGTTTTATCACTGCAGTGAACATTAATTTGAGCGAAACTACTGATACATCCTTAATATGTTTTTCTATTATCTGTTTCTCATAATGTATCTTCAAACTGGATGCTTTGTATCGCTTCCAGTCACTGTTGCATCATTGTGCTCCGAAAAGGTGAGAGACTGGGTTCCCCCCCAGCTTCAAGAGCTGGCGTGTGCCCCAGGTAAATGGAGTTTTTGCAACATTTCAAGTGTTGGCCATGTGCCCCAGGTCAGAGGATGTGTTTCCCTCATCTTAGCTGGGAAATTTGTGGGTTCTTTTTGGTTCCTGGGTTATTGTAATACACAGGGTTTTGTCATTCTGGTTTACATGTGAACGAACCGAACAAGACTCTTGATCTGTTTGAATCACCGTGGATTGATGCTGTTTCGATCAACTATCTAAACAGTACCATCTTAGTTTGGGTTATGAAATTTTGTGATTTGATGTGTGATCTGTTATTAATTGGTATAATCCTAACTTGTTTTGGTCATATGATGCAGAGCCTGTGTTCTTTCGAGCTATGGCCAGTGATTTGGTCAAAAGTTTAGAGATACTAATTGTTTGTCTTCTCCTATCAATGACTTGAAAATCACCACATGACCACCCCGGCCTTTTTCTATCCGTTGTAACAATGAATTTAATTCAAGATAGCATAACAGATATTTATTTGGATCTCTAATCCTCTCGCCTCTATTTGCCGAAATCCCCCATTTATAGGCGAGTCTCACTTGCATGCCAGACCTCAAAGCATGGAGAAGGATGGGGTTTCAGAATTGAAGTTCACCCCCTTGTCCTAGAAAGATGAGGTTTCTGATTAATCTGTAAAAATTCTTATATTATTAAATGATGGGTGGTGTTAATTTGACCTTTATATTGAACAAAATAGTTTTCCTTCTAATTTTCATCTTAGTTAAGGAATTCGAGGCTGGTCATTATCCCCGTAAAAAAGAAGGAAATTTAAATATGCTCACCCACCATCTCTACAAGAATATGTGCTTGTTGCTTGAAATGGCTAGCATGGGAAGGCGACGGCGCAGTGAGCGGAGTAATATTGTTTTGTTTTTATGGAAGTTTTGTAATCAGTTATCTTTAATTTCTGTAATTAAATCAGTGATCTTTTCTTTTTCTGATAATTAATTGGTCTTTTCCTTCTTTCTTTTTCTTTTTACTACGGTGATACAAGTTGAATTTATTTTTTGGTGAGAAGGACGGTGATGGAGGTTGGTTCTTGAATTCAAATGTTTCCTTAGGGTTTGCTAGAATATTAATGTTAGATACAATATTATTTTAATATTTATTTTTTTAAGATAATGTTGTATTGAATTTTTTTTAATTAAATTATATTTTTTTTTGCTGTTTAGATTTTATTTTTGAATTTACTGAGTTGATTAGGCCTATCAAATCAATTTCTATACCGTTTTAATTTATTTTTTTATTATGAAAATCATTTTAGTAATAGCTTGATATTTTTTAAAAAAGTGATCAGAGCCGCAGTATAATATTAATAACCATCTACATGGTCTATTAAGCCTACATGGTCTACTTAATAGGATCTCATGTCTTAATTATGAACCAAAAGAAAGAAAGAAATATTGCTGTTTCTTCAAAAGCTTAAAATCAATCACCAAAATGCCAACCATTTTACTCGATCCAAACAGCACTGTGATCAGCACTTTCCAGGCTTCAATCTCATAAAATTTTCACAGAAAGAAACCTAAGAAGGCAGGAGAATTTTGATCCCGAATCTAACCGAAAAACACACCATTTTTTAATCATCCCTGTAAAGAAAACCAAAAACCAAGTGCCCTCATTGTTCCTATCCACAACAATCCAAATCCTCCTACCATTTTACTCCCTAATAAAAAGGAATATAAACAGCCATTAGATTCCTCTCCACGTGTACGTTCTAGATCTCTCCTTATCCACGTCACCAATCTCCTAGACTCCAAATGGACTAATCAAAACCCAGTCTCTTTTCTTGTCCCCTTCCTATAAATGTCTTTCAAAGATGACCGAGGAAAATCATATCAGCAACTACTATATTTACGTCTCTTCAATCCTTTTGTTGTGTGTTTTCTACTCTGCCTGATCACCATGACAGCCACCGAAGAAGCTGAAACTGAGGCTCCAGTCGTGGAGCAACCAACTGCTACGGAGGAGCCTAAGGTGGAGGAGAATCCCGTTAAAGGAAAGAGGCCAAGGACTCCCAGAGAAAAGAAGCCTAGACAACCTAAACCAAAACCTGCCGCTCATCCTCCTTATTTTCAGGTATTTCAATGTTTCTTCATGTTCCTGGTTTTTATTACAAGCATGCGCTAACCAAAAACCTGCTGCTCATCCTCCTTATTTTTAGGTATTTCTATGTTTCTTCGTGTTCCTGGTTTTTGTTTCTTACACTCATGCGCTGTTACTTTTATTTGTATTGATGTTTAATTTAAGCTGGGATTATTGTTGCAGATGATTAAGGAGGCTATATTGGCTTTGAATGATGAGAGTGGGTCGAGTCCATATGCCATAGCAAAGTACATGGAAGAGAAGCACAAAGCAGTACTCCCAGCAAATTTTAAGAAAATTTTAGGTCTTCAACTGAAAAACTCTGCAACAGGAGGAAAGTTAATCAAGATCAGGGCATCTTACAAGCTTCCAGAGGCGAAAAAGACTAAAGAGGTTAAACCTACTACAAGAAAGACTAGGTCTGTGAATAAAGCCGAGGCTTCTGCAAAGAAAGTTGCTGGGGCTAAGAAGGCCAAGAAATCAGCAGCTGCTAAACCTAAACAGCCAAAGTCTATCAAGTCTCCTGCTGCCAAAAGGGCCAAGAAATAGAGACTTGGTCCTGGCAGTAGTTAGGAAGGCCAAGAAATCAGCAGCTGCTAAACCTAAACAGCCAAAGTCTATCAAGTCTCCTGCTGCCAAAAGGGCCAAGAAATAGAGACTTAGTCCTGGCAGTAGTTAGTTTCTGATGTATGATGCTGGGTCGATGTGAATATGTGATGTACTATGCCGTCTAGTTTATGTCGGTGGAGTGTTTTCTGCCACTTTTTGGACATGAGTGTTCTTCTCTTTTGTATATAATCTTGTAAGTTCAGAGGTTAAGGGAACTCAGCCGTGTTCTTTCATCTTTTCCGAATCATTTGTGATTGTGGTTCTGATTTTTCCCTAGCAATCTCGATTTCTTTTTGTTTCGCAAAATCTAATTGGTGCACAGCCGAGAATTAGAGACGGTTCGGGATGTTGACGAGTGACTTGGATTCTGCGCTGGCGAGGTGTGCGGGACGCCACGGGAGGAGGCTCCTCAATGTTAGTGGCCTTTTCATCTCGGTGCTTGATTGTGCCTCGAATTCTTTATATAAACAAAATATTAAATACGAGTGGACGCTAGATAGATCTTTGATGCAGGAGATTTTTGACTCGGTAGTTCATGTCAAGGAGCATAAATTTGTGACTCATAGTTTATGAGACGTATCTTTGTATTGCTTGTTTTAAAATATAATTTTTTTTAGTTTAATATAGGTGTCCGGCCAGCTTCCGTTTATATGAGAAATCTCAAACTTTATATTGCTCAATCTCAAACCTCATATTGTTCAAACCTGATATTAGCTCAAATCAAATTTAGATTACAGAGGAAATAAATCTTTTAATTCAAGTTTTTATTACTGGATTATAATAGATGATTATTTTTTTTATTAAATACGTTTATGTTTATGTATTTATTTTTTATCCCGCAAACTCTAAACTAAGCAGACTAACCTTGATACTCGGTTAAATTTGTTAGCTCTCTTTTGGGCACCCTTTTCGAGGTTCTATAAAAACGGAAATTGCAACTAGTGACCCTATAAAAAGGAAATTGCAACTAGTGACCCATGTAGCGAAGCCTGCGTTCACAGTGACGTTGGATTTTATTTTTATATTTATATTCTATTTATTATCAATAATAATAAAAAATTAGATACTTATAAATTATTTATTAGGATGTAGGTATCCAATGAATATGTATTATTTACTATTATTTATCAATGAAAAATAAAATAAAATATATATATATATATTAAATAATAAATATTATCATATATTATTTATATCAATTTTAAAGAATATATATATTTTGTATTAAAAAAATTAAATATTCTATAAATATATTTATATAATATAAATATATATTTTGAGTTAGATTCCTGCTAGTTTCGGTTGCTATCCCTATGATTCCAAATTTGGAGTATATTCTCCAATAGATTCCAAATTTGTTTAATGTTCAAGGACGCTTATAATTTGTTTGATGGATATATCTAAATCATCCATTCCAAATCTACCCTCGTCTATCTATAAGCTAAAGCAATGCCGTAGCCAAGGTTTACAAAAAGAAAATGTCACGTAATTTATTAAACCTATCAAAATCCACCTATGATTTGGTTTAGCTAGTCAGTAGACTTACTTATTCTATTTTAATTTTTTGTAAAAGGATTCAAAGACAAGTTACGAGAGGATAATCTTTTTGTGCATACATAAATTTTTAATCATCTATTTAAAATTTAATAAAAGAATTTAAAAAGCCAAATTTTGAATTGTTTTTTTTTTAAAAATAAAATTAACAGATTTTAATCAAGTTTTTACTGGATCGACTAGATTACAAGATTACAGGTTAATTTAAATTTTTAACCGGGCTCTCATTATTTATTGTGAAACCCAATCTGAACTTGATTCCGAATCGACTTACCAAGTTGAGTTTAATAATCATGGTTAAAATCGGGAAATATTTTCAAGAGTATCATCCGGGGTTTGTAAGGATAGATAATAACTTTCTTTTCTTTTTATTTTTGATATTATAATATATATTGTTTTTTACTTTAAAATATATTATTATTTTTTTCGATCTGTTTTCAATTTTTCAACATCAACAAATTAAAGTTATAAAAAAATACTAAAAAAATCAATTTAATATTATTTTTAAAGATAATATTCTTTTAAAATGCCTCCAAATATAGGTGAAAACAATACAAACAAGTAAACTTTTAAAAGAGAGAAATGCTGGTGGCATGCAAAGAAAAAAGAAAAGGAGTCGAGACTTGTAATAAATCGTAAAGGTCATAAGAGTAATTCTCTTTGCCGATGATTTGTTCCTACGCCGTCGTTTAGAGACTTATTACTTCTCCCTATAAAAACTAAACCTCCCCAAATCTCCCTCACGCTCAAAAATTCGAAATAATAAAACTGAAAACCCCTCTCTGCTCCTCTTCCTCCTCCTCCATCCCGACAGGTAACCGCAAACCCTAACCCTAATTCCTTGAATTTTCTCTTCAATCCCAGTTTATAATAATCCGATTTAAGCCTAAATACTCTTCTTCGCTTCCAATTTCAGGTCTAAATGGCTCGTACTAAGCAAACCGCTCGCAAATCCACCGGTGGCAAAGCTCCTCGCAAACAACTCGCCACCAAGGCACGCCCTTTCTCCTTCTCTCATATAGACAGATAAAGGGAAAGTATACAATGTCAATTTATAGGATATTTTATTAATATATGTTTGATTTCATGATATCTGAAACCTTGCTTGAATATACAAAGTCAATCGAGGTTTACAATATTCATTGTTGGGTGGTTACTTGTATTTCCGATTTATAAAAGTAGTGCAATGAGAATGAATTTTTCTCAATTAGTAGTGTGAATTTTTATGATTTATGGTTTTTGTTACCTCTCCAAAAGCTATGGTGGTAGACATTGATTGGACCCAATCGGTGACCTGCCTCCTGACATATCAATTGCTTAGAGAGGCTAGTTGTTTTTGTAATGTTGCTATGAATTTTAACTCTTTATCTTTTATTTTGAATTTGAAGGCTGCAAGAAAGTCTGCTCCCACCACTGGCGGTGTGAAGAAGCCTCATCGTTACCGTCCTGGAACTGTAGCTCTCCGGTAAGGGTTTCATTCCTTCTCTAAACATTATTTCCTAGTTACGATTTTATTGTGTTTGTTCTTATGATGATTTATGCTTGTAAATCCATTTCTTTTCAACAGTGAGATCCGCAAGTACCAGAAAAGTACTGAACTCTTGATCAGGAAGTTACCTTTCCAACGTCTTGTCCGTGAAATTGCACAAGATTTCAAGGTAATAATTCCCTATGATGACTGCAGTTTCTCCCTATTCATGTTTAATTCTATAAAGATCATTCTGATTTTTCTTTCTTTGTTTTAGACGGATTTGAGGTTTCAAAGCCATGCTGTTCTCGCGCTTCAGGAGGCTGCAGAGGCCTATCTTGTTGGTTTGTTTGAGGATACTAATCTTTGTGCTATCCATGCCAAGAGGGTCACCATCATGCCTAAGGATATCCAACTTGCCAGGAGAATTCGTGGAGAAAGGGCCTAAAGGTTGATGTTTTTTCGTTTTGGTTCTGTTTGTTTGCTTAGGTGGTCATTAATGTGTTTCTACTATCAGGTCTACTGTGCTATTCTAATATGAACTGATGTATTCTAGTAATTTAAAATTTGCATTCCGTGTGATTTCACTTTATGTTTAATATGAAGCTCTGGTATTATGTTTTTAACCCTAGTCTTGACCCTTGTTTTAATTCTGAATCTGAGTTCCTGTTTGTGTTGCCTGAAGCCTTGGTCTCCTACCCTTTCTTGTTTCTTTTTCTTCCCTTGCGGACAATTTTTTTTGGCTGGGAACTTGATGGATTTTATGCTCGTTTGATACCAAAAAGAGGTCCTGCAGAAATCCTAATGCTATTTTCCTACGAACTCTCCCATACCAATAATAAATTTCTTTTCTAGTGTCTTTGTTTGGCCAGGGATGCTAGTATGTCAATGATGGGAAATTGTGTTTCAGATTGAATATTTGGGTGATATCTTGTTAAACATCACTACAGAAAGTTGTGTAATTTCCTTACAGTATGCCTGTGTTCCTGAGATCTATCCGAGGTCTGGTTAGGATGGCTTGTGCAGGCAAGATCATGTACTTGAAATCTGTCTTTTCGGGTCCTAATCGTTTCTTCCATGCATGGCATTGGCTTGAATTATTGAAAGTGCAACCAAAATCAATTCCGTACTTGCAAGCTTTAACAGTTTTAGAAGTTCAACCTATTCCATCTTGACTTGTAATGCAGAACAATTCGATTGGAAGGGGAGGCTGTGCCAATTGAGAATGAAGTTGATAGGGTTTCAGCAGTATATGGATTAGGTTGCATGATCTTCAAATTGCTCCGTGTCTTGTTTTATTAACACATTGACATTGTTTTTGTTATAGCTTACAGCTTACCCTTGAATAAAACCCACACCCAGATATCGTAATTTCTAAAGGCGCAGAAGAAGGGCCGCAAGAGAATACGGGCTCTACAAGAGGCGCTACCCATATGTGACGTCAACGTGTAAAAGAGCTTTGGTCAACTAAAATGGCATGTTTGCCTACGATGGACCTGCATTTTTAAAGAAATGGCTGGCTCGGTTTCTTTTTGAGCTTCCAAAACAAGCTCAGATAAGCTTTGCAAGTTCATAGCTATCAAAATCAAGGAGGGGTTGATATCTCTTTATCATGGCCCCCTCAAAATTTTAAAATATAATGAAAATCTCAAATTGCCCAGCTTTATTTATGCTCGACACGCAGGATTGTGCTTCAAGCCGAAAAGAAAGCACGAGCTAAGTTAAGCTAATCATATTCTTTGTTAGCATAATTCAAGTGGAATGTTGTCATTTCTCGTGTCGTATTAGGTTCAAGTGCGAGTCTTCTCGTAAAAGGAAAGGAAAAAAAAACTATAAGAAAACAAAATAGCAAAATTATATTTTTTTAATTGATATTTGTTTTTCTGTGCATCCAACTTTACAAGAAATTTTATGATATTAAGAAACTGATCATCAATACTTATTCAATAAGAGAGAAAAACACATGATAAAGAAATAAAAATAATATTTTTATGTCTAGATAAAAATATTCTTATTATTTTTTTATCAACTCATCTCTCTCTCTATATATTTCTCCCTCTCTCTCTCTCTCTCTCTCTCTTCAAAGTGAACTTATTGAGTAAACATTGGTATTTGCTCCATGAGTATTTTAAAATTTGAGTTAATTTCATTTTATCTCTCTTACAAGTGTATGAGTATCAAATTATCAATTTTATTTTCTCAAAAGTTTATGTTGAATTTAAAAGGGGAGCGAGACAAGAAATCTAGAAGAGCCTGGGAGAGATAGAAGGGCCAAGCCCATAAGGATAAGTCTACATGAGGTGAAAGGGCCAAGCCCATAAGGATAAGTCTACATGAAGGTGAAAGGGCCAAGCCTAGAATGCCTAACTCATCGAAAAAGGAAAGCCCTACAAGATGGGAATTTCCAAGGGCTTATAACATTGGTATTTGTTTTCAAAGTGGGATTCTAACTTCCTTCCTCACACAAAGCCTGGATGGAGGAATGAGGCAGCGGAGATGAAGAAAAAAGAGGCTTATGCTTTTATATTATATTGAATTTAAGAGACAAGAAGCCCAAAAAAGCTTGACACAAAATAGTTAGGAAGGACTATAAACAAGAGTGAGTAAAGGATAGAAAAGCCAAGTCTACAAAAAAGCAGATTGATATAACACCCAATTTTAGATTTGGGTGGGATTATTAGATCATGCGTAGTTAATGCGTGCTTGATTTGGTCTTTAGTCCACCCATCTTTTTTCTATTTTTTTTTTAAAAGTAGGATGTGGATCATAAATTCATGATGACAATGAAGGTTCTGATCATGTCGTTCCAATCAAACTTTACAAGAATTAGAAACTGCCTCACTCTAAATTAAATGCTGGTCAATTGATTTGAGTCATGTCAACATAGCATCTTGGACCTAGCTAGCCCCCCTTTCACATTCTCTTTGAACATTGTTTTCTATGATCCTAATTATCTTCTCTCTGCTTACAGCTTCAATAAAACTTCTCAATTCTCA
>Ga0307515_10009012_pt1 | contig 19381 bp, 9 predicted proteins | sample 17_EM_MG_FD_194513 | JGI IMG/M metagenome (GOLD analysis project Ga0307515, IMG submission 194513) | Populus trichocarpa ectomycorrhiza microbial communities from riparian zone in the Pacific Northwest, United States - 17_EM | ecosystem: Host-associated > Plants > Roots > Unclassified | place...
TTTTTGGATATTTATCTTATTTAATGGGTAATTAGTGAGTATAAATATTATCAAATCTGAACTGAAACCTACCTAATCTAATCTAAAACATATATTTATATTATATAAATATATTTGTAGAACATTTAGATTTGTTTTTTTTTAATACAATATGATATATACATATCACACACGCGCACGCGCGCACACGCGCACACAGATATATATATATATAATAAAAAATATAAATAAAAATAATTATCTTACTATTATAATATATAATAGTCAGATAATTATTTTTATTTATATTTTTTACTATATATATATATTAATTATTATATAATACTCATATGGATAGCCGAAACCCGATATATATGATTATGAATATCTAAATTTTTTATCTAATAGATAATAAATAGGACATAAATAGTAAAAAATCTAACCCATGAGTACTCATTACCATTTCTATTAGAAATGCCACAAACCTCGACAAGTATTGTATTTGGTAGTAAAGACTCGTGAAGGCCTTAGAGCTTATTTGGAATTGTGGTAGTGGTGGCGGTTCAAAATGTTTTTCGCTTAAAAATGCATCAAAATAATTTTTTTATTTTTTTTAAAAAAAATTTATATCAGCGCATCAAAACGATTTAAAAACACTAAAAAAATATTAATTTTAAACAAAAACAAATTTCAATTTTTTAGAAACACGGGTGTAACCTTGTTTCCAAACGGGCCCTTATACTTTAACTACCCAACACCATTGACAAAATCTTAAAGCTTGAATTTTCTTTCAAAACTACATCGATAGGTTAATACCAATATATTTTGATTTTCCACAACCTTAGTTCATGGTTGCATATGGCGTTACCACTTCAAATATATTATATGATTATGAACAATAAAATTCAATTTATTGCATAATGTCAAGTAGACTATATTGGTTGGGGACATGTGCTATATCGCGGGTTTGATTTTGTTTTTCATAAAAAATAATGCTCAATTGTCGTAAATGAGTTTCAAATAAGGAACACAAATCAATAATAATAATAAATGGACTAAATTTAAAATAAAAATTGATCATAATAAATTGGGAATTTTTTCCAAAGAGAGACAATAATATAGCTCGATTCTTAGCACATTAAATACAGAAGGATAAAATTGATAAAAAAAGATCGAAAAAAATCAGCTCGAATCAACTCGAGTTAGCATAACAAACCTGTAACCCCAATAATCAGGGACGAGCCAACCTAGGTTATCCCACTAAACCTGCAACCTAGGTTATACTGTCAAACTCACGATCTAGGTTATCTTATCAAACCTGCAACTTAGGTCATGATATCACATTAACCCGATAGAAAAGAAAACAAAGAAAATCACAAAGTCCACTAAAAAAAACAAATATAAGCCCGCGTTAACTTTCGAAACCTATGACACAAGTTATTAGACTGAAAACACCCTATCTAGAAAAACTATGAAACACAATTCTCAATTAATCAAATGTTGAAGAATGAGATTGAAAAGAAGAATCTCAAATATACAAAAAGGATTAGAAAAATAGCAATTAAAAAACAAGAATAAAAATTGAAACACAAAATAAATTTTATCTTTAATTGAAAGGGGGATTAAAAAGAAAAATTAATTTAAAAAAAGACAAAAAGAAAAAAAAATCAAAAGAATGAGGATCAAAATTGAAATAAAACAATTTTTTTTTATTAAAGGGTGAAATTGAAAAGAAAAAAAATGCTAAAAAAAAACAATGAAAAGAATGAGAACCAAATTAGAAAAAATCACATATCCTAAATTGGGACTAAAAGATGAAATAGAAAAAAAAAATTAAATCTTTCCAAAAGAGTCATAGAACAAAATTAGAAATAAAAAGAATAAGGATCAAAGTGGAAATTCTCATAAATTAGAGGATAACTCTAAAATCTTGCATAGCCAACATGAATTTCAAGGGGAGGAGAGAGAAAAGAAAGAAAAAAAACATCGCAAAAGACTAACCATGCAACTATCAACCTCATACGCCTACCTAAAAGGAAGAAAATACAACAATGCTTTCATTGACACGATGAAAAGAGAATTTTAATAGCTATGAGGTGTTGCACGCACTGCTTGAAGGGTGTGGTGGGTGTAAATTACATGTTGGTAAGTGCATGATAACTTTTTGTTTTTTCGTTTATATATATATAGTAAAATATCAAATTGTCTCTAAGATGACATGATAACAATGAAATAATCATGATGAAAAGACAAAAAACTTCATTGACACACTTTTAAAATTTTTGCTTTTAGAGGCATTTTGGTCGGTTCACTGAGCTTTTTTTTAATATTTGGTCAAATACTAAATTTTTCTTTAATTGATCTAATAATAATGAAAAAAATCATTATGAAAATACAAAAATTCCCATTGACATAAATTTTTATTTTTATTTTTTTTGCTTTCAAAGGTATTTTGTTCATTTCATTGTGCTTTTAAAATGAAAATATAATAACCCTAATTTTTTTTACATGATGTACCATAAACATATATTATATTATTTTTTAGAACACACATTTGTTTTCTATTTCTCCCAAATTTTCAGCGGAGTTTCTTTTAATATTTCAATACCAAATTATCGACTCAATTTAATTTTCACAACCTACAAATAAATTTCAATATTTTCCCATTATCCGAGACATCCTTATATGTGTATATATCAAGTCCAGCACAAGAATAAACTAAATGGATACACATATGTTCCCTCTTAATGCAATTTGCTTGGTTTAATGGCATACACATATCCTCTCTAACCCATAACAGAAAATTTACTTCATTATTATTTCAAGCAAATTCTTTTAATTGCTCATTAACCAGGGTACTGGTCTTATTAACTCATAAACTAATTTCTCCAATTACCCATTAATCAATATACTATCCTATTAACCAGAGAACTATTATCATCTTTTACCCATTAACCAATGCACTAGTCTCATTAACTAGGGTAACTAGTTTCTTCAATTGTTATTAAACAGGACACTAGTTCTATTTACCAGGATAACTAATTTCTCCAATACTTTAACATTCATAACATGATATGAAAACACAATTAAGGAAATTTACATTGATAGGTAGCTAATACTTTAATTTTTTAGGTGCCTGGCACCTACCTAATGTCAGGGTGCGTGAACTGATCCCCTACTGCTGGATGGGTCCTGTGGTCTCTCATGTACCAATAACAACAATGCCATTTTATATTCTATCATTGGCTTATTTCACATTTTAACTCAATATTCCATCATTTTATACTTGACTTAAAATGACTTAGTACGATTCCATATCTTCAAGCTAATCATTATTTGAAACATAACTAAAACCAAAAATTTAGTTTTGTGCATAGTTTGTTTTCTTCTGAAAGCTAAGATATAGACTACAACTTTACTAAAAGGAAGAAAACTCATTTTTTTTCCATCGACACATCCAAAACTACTCTTATTACAACATCTAAAAATTGTTTAGCAAAATTTAGTCCAACCTTCCCTCGATTTTTAATCTGTATTTGGAATTTCATAACTCTGATTTAAGTGAGGTAAGTTTCATTGGAAAGATATCATCCCTAACTTCCACTTTCATGAAGAAACCTATTCCATTTTTTTTTTGTAATTTTTGAGTCCTAAACCCGCTGGAAGTTGTTTGATGAAGTTGTCCAGTTTTCCAATTTCTTTCTTTTAACATACAATGAAGTATTTTCATTTGTTTTTCTCATCATTCAATACAGTTGTTTCTCCTTTATGTGACTTAAAACATCACTAACCATATCACCTTAATAATCAACTAATTTTTCTCACTTCTAAAAATAACCAAAAGTTCTCTTACAAAAAAATACATTTACTATCTCTACATTCCTTAATTTATAATATCTCAACATAACACAAAAATCTCTATAATTCCAAACAAACTTGAAATGTACCTAACACATAGTATAACTAACTTTCCATTACAATTTAAAACATGAAATACCTATTTCTTTTCCATCCATTCTTTACATTTAACACATGCTAAAGTAGTTATAATCAAACAACATTCATGTTTTGATTTTGTTTTTTTCAATTTTGTTCTTTTATGGTCGACACTAATACTCTTCAAAACCCTAGGTTTTTTTCTTTCATTGTTCATTATTTTAAGTTGTTTTCATCCATTTTCATCCCAATTACATTAAACAAAGCCAATTTCTCATTTTACCCAATTTTACTCATGAACCCAAATTTAAAATTTGCAATTTACAAATCAATTTCTAATCGTATTCAATCTAACTTTTGTAGTTAAGTTTTAAACCCCTTACCTAGTGATAAAATGAGTTTTGATCCTTAACTAGTAAAAACATTTCCAACACTCCCTCTTTACCCATCTTAATCGGCCCCCTTACCATGTAAATTTTCCAATTTCTTTCACTTATTCTCTTTTAATCATAGTCTAGAAGTTGTTCCCTCACTATCTAGTCTAAATCTTACCCAAACCCATTCAATTTTGTTGCATTTTCTCTCAATATTTGGTGAAAGAAAGCTTGGAAATCCTCCCCCTCTTTTCTTCTTTATGTTGCCCCTTTTTGGAGAGAAATTGTTAGGGTATTTATAGTCCAATCTTTTAGTAATTACACATTAACCCCATTAGCTTAGTTATTTCATTTTTTGTCCCCATTTTTTCTCTTTTCTAATAACTAGTGATGTTCTTTTGTTTCTTTTAATTTTATTCCTTGTCATTTAACTCTACATTCTTGATTTAATTTAACTCATTTCATCTCTAGATTAATATTTTAATATTTTTTTTTAAATTTTAACTGGGATTTTATAGGAAAAGACTTATTTGTCCCTGATAAATCTGATAATGACTAATAGATCTTATACAAAGACTTCAATGCCCCTAATAGTTAGTTTTAAGTTTTTTAGTGGGAAGGGTAAAATCATGAAAAAACTATTTCAATGAACAATGTTTTCACTCAGAATCTACAGTGTTTTCACTTTGTATTTTAGCTTTTGTTAATATACACCACTCTTTCTCTCTCCTTGTATTATTCAAGTTATTAATTTTCAATTACATAATTAACTACATTTATCATATGATTACAAAAACACATATAATTTGTGAAGGAAAGACTCATATTAGGAATAAAATTCATCGAGGGTTTGCTACTACTCTCACTCAAACTACTATTCCCGACCATAGACTTTAAAAGTTAAAAAGAAATTTTAGTGCAAAAATTAAAAATTCAAATTAAAAATAAATACTAACAAATCCATTGGTTTGTGCTCCACTGCGGGCCGAACCAAATGTTTTTAAAATGTAAAAAAAAAATAAGAGTGTGAATAATTTTTTGATAGTGTTATTAAACCAAACCAAATGGTTCAATCTTAAAACCTCCTGACTCAGCTCTTTACCCAACTCGAGTTTCAAATTAAATCATGTGGGAGCTAGCTCGACTTAAATCGATCGATTTCATGTGTTCAAATGCAACATTGATGACCGGTAAAAATATGGCTTAACTTTTAAAAACATTTCAAGATGACAACGTTTTTTAAAAAAATATTAAGACAATGACAGACTAGATCAACCTCGGTTTCCCCACGCCTGGGTCATGGATTCTTTTGGATTTAATAACTTTTATTATAAATTATTTTTATTGAATTATATGATAAAAATAAATGCTCACAAAATTGAGCACCAACCTAAAAATAAACATTTATTTGCAATAGTAATAACCCTATAGAAAACAAAAATAAATAAATCATGCAGTTTATTTCCCAAGCAATCCAATATTGAAGGATATAATAAAAAAAAATTAAAACAACTAAAAAGCCAAAAACAATATCAGGTTAGTGGGTAAATTCGTCAAACCTCTGAATCGGATAACCCGGGCTAGAACGCCAAACCGGGTTTTGAACTTTACTGGGATTATAATTTGTTTTTCAAAATATTTTTTATTTAACTATATGATAACAAAAATAGATAATAAAATCTTGGCAAACCCGCAAACCATGTTCATCCTATAGAAAGACAAAATAAAAAGAAACTAATTACAAAGCCAAATTCTCAACCATTTCAATATTAAAAGATGAAATCGAAAAAAATAAATTTGAAAAAAAATCATACAAAAAATATCATAACAAAAAAAAGAGAAAAAGAAGAAGAAAAAAAACACTATAATCCACGGTGTAATAGGTGTGGGTAAATAGTAATTTTCCTATACCCTCTAGTTTTTGTTACTTTATAAAGTTTAATAATATGAATTTTTTTAAAATTATTTTTTTTAACTATATGAGAAAAAAAAAATAGACTATATAAAAGTTAAGCTCAATTGAAAAAAAAACACCCCATCAAACTTATAAACCAAAACAACTTGGGTTACCTTGACAAACCCATTAACCTTGTAAAAAGGCAAAATAAAAGGAAACAAATTACAAAATTAAATTCTCAATCATCCCAATATTAAAAGATAAAATTAAATAAAAACAAATTTGAAAAAAAACAAAAGAAAAAAAGAAAAGCAAAACATTGTAAATTACTATTGTAATCCACAAACCACAATGCAATGCGTGTAAATGAACAATGATTTCCCTCACATCCTTTAATTTTTGTTAATATCAAATAATTATACAACACATGTTTTGAGAGTGCCTCAGTTGAGATTTTCAGCTCGTAGCCTTGGTTTGATTAAAAGCCCAAGACCCACCCCAGCTCAAGAATCAACCTGAATATCCTATCTAAGTTAGGATATGCAAAATTAGACTAACCTACTTTAGATTCCCACCCGATCTAGTCCATGATCAAGTATGGTTGGATTTTATTACTGGTTAATAAACTCGGTTAAACTTGACAAGTCATCTCAGACTTGGCTTGTGCCAGGTTTTACAATAAATAAAGAAAGTTGATATAACATGATAAAAAACTAGAATTAATCTATAATTTGATAAAAAAAACTTATTGAAAACAATATAATATTTTTCTTAGAAATTAAATTAAAATATCTATCGTGACTACGTATTACCCAGATCAAACTCCTCGAGTTAGTTTAATACCTGTTTATTTTTGTATTTTAAAAGGCCTTTTGAAAAAAAATTAAATTTATTTTATTTTTTATTTATTTTAAATTAATATTTTTTATTGTTTTTAAATTATTTTGATATATTAATATTAAAAATAATTTTATTTTAATTAATTTTCAAACAAAAAAAAAAACTTTAAAAAATAATAGTTATACTACTCCCAAACAGCCCTAATAATACGACTCCCGTGTTTCTGTAGTGGGCCAAATTAAACTGGGCTTAGGAACCCTGTCCCTTTCAAGACTGGTATTTTCTTATCATAGAAGCAAAAATAAATTAAATAATTACTCTCTCAAAAACACATGACAGTACATAATTATCCTTCGGGGTCAGAGATCCAAGAGAACCCGTGAGACCCAGATTGAGATCAGAAGTGGGTTCTGTTTGTTTATCGAGAAAAAATGCAGAAGATGAACCAAGCATTCGAGAAAGTGAAGATGCTAGTTGGAATGGAAGTGGAAGATGAAGAAGAAGGTGTTGCAACAGTGGAAAGCAGTTCCTTTACTTTCATGGACGATTTCAATAGAGACTGCACCCTCTCCACTAAACAAGTTTGTATCTTTTCTTTGGTTTTTAATCTAATGACATTGACTCTTTAACGGGTTTGTTTCATGATTCAATTTTATGTTAGGAGGGTATCTTGTTTTGACATTGGAATTGTCTTTTAAAGGGGTTTTTCTTTGGCTGCTTATCCGTTGTAAGGATGAAAAATTTGATAAGATTCCTTGTAGTGTAATGTAATGCTGTCATCATGGCTTGTAAATAAATGATTTTTATAGTGATTGAAAAACTAATACCACAATTTATGATGTGCATGTTTTATATTTTAATGATTGGTGGGTGACCATTCAGCTTTGTTTTGATGCAAAACTTGCTGTTGTGGGAGCTAGATTTTTCAAGATAAAGATTTAATGCTATTGAAAATGAGAAAGAGGATATTTTGAGTTTGTGAAAGGAGGGTTCAACTACATTAAGAGTTAGTGTATCCCCTTAGTTCCAAACGCCCCTGCATCAGGCATAATGGGGCTGTTTTTGGAGCTTGCTTTGACTTTTGGTCTTAAATTTCCTGCGCTGACAACCAAAATATTGACAACTGAAGTCAGAAAATGTTTTCTTAACAATGTATATGAACATTGGGTAGGGAAAAACCCTGATTGTAACTCGTTTTAGGATATGGATGTTGCTTTTAAATTTGGCTGAAATTGCAAAGGATAATTAGTTCTAAATTGAGGAATCAGAATTCAAGCATCAGCTGTTGACTAAGATTGGTTGGACATTCCTTCTGTTTTTCCTATGTTGATGTGATTATTTATTTGTTTTATTTGAATTTATATTGAATGTTTTATTGCCAATACATCTCAATATGGTGTGCTTTCTCTCTCTTTCTTTCAAACAGAGGTTTTACGGTTTTGCCATATGCTTTTCTACTGGCTTAGCTTGTGTCCTTTTGGTAAGTCTTACCACTTTCAAATTCTAGCTCCCCTTTCATTACTGTATCTTATTATTACCAGCATTTCTCTAACAAAATCTGGCAATGACATTTTCTGGACAGAAACACTGCCCTTTGGTTGACCAACTAAATAGTATTACTTGGTTAGTCTCTTGCCCAAGAAACAAGATCCTGATATAAGTACTCAAAGCAACAAGATAACCATTGCTTGTTTGACTTGGGGGAGGGGACTTTCAAAGTAATACCCTTACCATTTAGTTTTAGAAATGGAGTTCTACATGGTGAATTAAAAGATTAATGCTTATACTAGAACAAGTCAACAATTTTGAGTAGGATCAAGCACATACTGCGCAGACAAGGCTATATAAGCTTGTTGTTCTTTACTTTATGATGGGTGAAAGCAACAAAGAGACCTGTTAGATTTTAGGCTTTCTATGCTCCTTTAGTGTTACAGAGTCCGTACTTGCATTAAAATTTAAAGGAATTCAATTCTATCACAAAGTTTAACTCAGCTGGGACAAATGGTTTAACTGCCCTTTGTATCATTCTAACCTTAGTATTTGTATCTTTGAGATTTTGAAGTGAGGAGATTGAAACGTTATCCAGTATCTTGTTCGTATATTGCTCATAGTATTTCTGTATGACACGATTTCACTTGACATAATTTTGTGTCTTTTGAAGTTACTGATTTGCTTTGTCTTCCATGATCTGTTGTTGCAGTCAATGCTGGTGTTTTTCAATCCAGTCAAGTTTGGAATTACTTTCACATTTGGCAATTTGCTTTCACTTGGGAGGTCTGTGTTTTGGATTTATGTATTTTATGCTCCATGCTGCTGTGGGCTAATTAAAACATTTTATGTGGTCATATATGCCAGGATATCTGCTCTATTTTACTCATCTTTTTACTGCATGTAGGTCCTTTAGCCTGTGATTTAGGTGAATTAAATCTATTGTGTTACAGTGATCTGATTGTGCAATTTTTTATCCGCATTTTAGTATATGATCCCATATATTTCGAGCCTTTTCTTCGTAGCCTGCATATTATACAATAGATGATGGAAAGAGCAAAACAAGAAAGACAAGATCTCAAGTTTCTTCCATGATTTGTGTGTTAGGCATCTTCAACACAAGTTTCTTGGTGAAGAATGTAACTGAAACCATGTTTATGATAACGTATTTCAAGTTTTACTTGGAAGTAAGACATATATGGCTTCAGTTGCAAACATTGATGAATATGATTTTTAATTAAGCAGTCTTAGTATTTGGTATTTTTATACCTTCATTTTTAGGAAGTGCTAACTTGTGAGTACCCTGCAAGCTCAAACATCTTACATTATTTAAAAGTTTGTGATTCCATCCTTGCTATGATGAAATTTGTTTATAATTATAGTGTCAAATGTTTTTGAGTTTTTGTGTGTGGCCAAGTTACCTTTATTGACTGACTTGTTATTCTGTTCTGCTTAATTTATCATGGAGATAATCATTAATTAGCTAAATCCATTTACATCTTTTATGAGTTCATTTGGTGGCTATTTTTTATTTTTTATTTCAGATACTAAGTTGGTGTCTTTTCTATTGCAGCACAGCATTCTTGATTGGCCCAAAACGTCAAGTTTCTATGATGCTTGATCCTGTTCGTATATATGCAACTGCCCTGTATCTTGCAAGTATAATTATTGCTTTGCTCTGTGCTCTATATGTAAGCCAAGCTCTTGCCCTTTTTTCTTCCTTCCTGATTGTTATCTGTAATTTTCTTCAGACAGAACCATAATTTTGTTCTCATATTTTATGATCTTCCACTGTATACACTGGTCAGGTTCATAACAAGCTTTTGACACTGTTGGCAATCATTTTGGAGTTTGGTGCACTAATTTGGTATGCTTAAGTACTCTAATCGTTGTGCACATTTTATTTATCTCATTCCTACTACAATGAGTGTTGATTCCCATGGAATTGCAGTGACTAAGTTTGACTCCATTTTATTTATCTCATTATGTTTGTTTTTTATAACGCTGGTTTATCTGGCAAATGTATGGCACTACCAAAACCTGACCAAAGCTAAGCATGAGACAGAAATGAGGCCAAGTTATTATGAGAAACTTGAGATTTTTTATAGTTCTCCTTTGAATATGTTCGGAAGAAGGTAAACTTGCAACAACCTAAAATAAGTGCATTCAGACATGTTTCTATTGATAGACCATGCTACAGTCAATTCCTCTGCATATCGAATCTGAAGTCATGTAATCTATGCTTTTTGTACATAGTGTCCTACTTGATTTGTCTTATACAATTTTATTGAGTCATCAGCTCTTGTTATAAGCCAGTGGTTTCAAAAAGAATCCAAACCTTTTTGTGAAGGAAAAAAGCACATTGTTTGGGCTAACCATGAAAGCAGTCCTTATTTGCTTAAATGCTATATTTTAGCTTTTCCATTTTTTATGTTTGCTGCTCATATTTGGTTTTTTTGGTTATTGCTAAAGTTATCCGTGTATGGGCATTATCACTTGTGCAGAAGTGCAAAGGCTACGCACCATATAATCAAAATGGCATTTCCCGCTCTCTCTGTTTAATTATGGCTACAATTCATGTGAATTTTCCCTTTTCACTCTTTACAGGTATAGCTTGAGCTACATCCCTTTCGCAAGGGCCATGGTCTCCAAGATCATGTTAGCTTGCTTTGACACAGAATTTTAGGCTGATATACAATCTGTAAAGAACTCTGGAGGCGTTGATTGGAGAAGACAATTCAACATGTGTGGATGAGACATTTCTGAGGCTGTATATCGAGGGAGGTTAGTAGACCTCAGATGGATCAACTACAAACCTTTTATGTATGACGATGCCCTGAAAAAATCAGTTTGTTTTTCCTTTACCATCCGGTTTCTTCTAGGCTTTCTTTTCTTTTTTTCCCCCCCGCTCTAGGTTATGATGAGAATGAACTTGGCTAAGTTCGTATGTATTTACTTCAGGGCGATGTTAGAAACCCTAAACCCTACAAAGTTTACTACTATTGTGCATGAATATAAGCTCACCTTTTTGCCCATACTTAGTGTATCTTTTCTTCCCTGAAACCTGACACCATTTTCTTTATAGTTGGTCCCTTGTGTTGTTCCATTTTCTGTTGTTTGTGGCCGCATTATTGCAAACTGGTCGCTTGCACTTGCTTTCTCATATGTATTGATTGCGTTGGAAGGTTTGTTTTGACTAACTGCACTGAAAATCTCAGCAAAGATCGCTAGGCTTTTAATTGAAGTCTTACTTTGTATTGTATTCAATACTGAGGGAGCAGTCAAGATCTCCATAAAAGTGAGCGCAAGGGAGAAAAATGATACGAGGCTGCATTACTGATACCATAAATCTCATGGAAAAAAACAAGAAATAGTCTTATGATGGCCTTAGGTCGAAGCACAGCACAATGCTACTTCCCATTTCAGCAAGGTTTACAAAAATCAAGATCCGCTGCAACTCGCTACTCTGTGTCCCATCACTTAAAAGAGCCAGCAGAAACGCAGTGGCTCCTAGTGGTATTTCATTTTCGTTGGTGAGGATGACATAAAAGACAGAGTAAATTATTTTTATTTAGTCCCTGTATTTCTTATGATTTTGGACTTTAGTTCTTCTGGTTTTAAAAATCGTTACTTGGTTACTTGACCAGAGTTCCCTGTTAATTGTTTTCAAAATATCCAAGCTGCCCTTCTCAACTGCCCTTGTGATTTGGTTTTTGGCAGGCGAGATTGAAAAAACTGACTAAAAGACAAGGCTATTTTAGGGGGGAATAAAACAATTAAATTATCATGGTTAAGTAGTATGTTGACTGCATTATAAATGGATCTTAAATTACAATGATTCAACATGGGCTCTTCATTCCAAAGAGATTAACTAATTATTTAGGTAGAAAGACAAGGATTAGATAACATTTCACTCTACAAGATAACAAAATCACCATAAAAACTGAAGAATTATTGAAATCATAGTTATGATACTCGATTTGAATCTATCTAGATCACGGGGTTAAATCGAATCGGTTAATCGATAAATTCATGGATAAACAAGACTAAGTTCAACGAAAACAAATTAAAAAGCTAGTACATTGAAAAGAAAAGTCAAAGCAAAAAGCTAAGAAAATAGCAAAGGAATCGGTTGACCGATTTATAGAAATCCCAGAAACCAGTTGACTGGTGCACACGAGAAAAAACTAGTCAATCAGTTTCTAGAAAACCCAGAACCAGTCGACCGGTTATGCTATTAACTGGAAAATAGACTGAACCGGAGAAGGCAGTACCATAACACTCAATCATGATCCTTAACCTTTTTCTTCTTCTTTATCCATCTCGAAATAGGAATAAACTCACCCTCAGAATCCAATGTATCCGAGGTAAAGGATGAAGCATTAGGAGTTGCTGCAGAAGATTCCTGAGCCTCGGAAGAGCTTGGAAGTGACCCTTGCTTACTAGTAGTGCACCGAACCAGTTCCTTTTGGGCTAGTTGTTTTTTCCCAACATGCCCTTCTTTTGATGTTGTTAAGGCCGAGCTCTTGTGGCTCCTGAGGAGCTTGCATAGATGGCTCCAGAGGTGCTGGCGAAGTGGTCAAGGTAGGATCAGCAGTAGTCGAGGCTACAGGCAAGGCATCACCCTTTACCTTCTTACTAGCCTGAGTATGACATTTGTGACCAAAAACCTTGCACTTTTTACAGTGCCTCGGCTTCCACATCAACAACGATGGCCTCAGTTGAGTCACATTGCTGAACCTTAAGATTATGGACAATCTGCAGTGAAGCATCTGACTCAACACATCTAATCGCGTGACGTTACAGGTCTGCTCGTCACATGATAATTAATGGCTTACCAACCATACTCCAATTAAGGGAAGATTTGTTCTCCCTTTCCCCTTTTTACACATCCGAACACAGCTAACGACAACTACAATCCTTTATGCCTTCAAGAATTGCAAATTGCTTGACTATCACCCTCTCTAATGATTAGTAAAATGGTGGATTAGTAGAAGGCTTGCATTTTGCAATTCTTTTCCTCTCTCTACTCACTGTTGCATGCATTAAAAAAGAGAGAAAGAAAATCAAAATCACTACTAATTGGCTAGGTCTAAAGCATGTGCTAATAATGAACACTTTGTGTCTCTCTGCATGAATCAATATCACCAAGGCAGATTAACAAAGAAAAGAAATCATGATTATATGGTAAAGAAAATATAGGAATTGATTGCAAGAGTCCTTGCTTAATTATTATTTTAGTATTAATCTTAGCATCATGGAAGCATCAATTAGTGCCTATGCTTATCATAATCATACCCCTAATTCTGCTACTTAACTTTTCTTAATCAGGTATCCTAAGCTTAACCCTGATAACCCTTTGTCAAGTTCAAAATCTTTCCTCAACAGTCAAAGAGTTCCAATTCTTTCTGCACATGCACCCTACTTATGATTTTAATCAAATACTTAATTGTTCACTCATTTGCATTCCCATTTCTCACCCCACCTTACCCTCCTGTAATTCAAACTTGAGATCTCACTCTGATAGCATGAGACATAAGGTTTCGTTTGTTTATGTGATATGGGGTGGTGCTGTTTGCGTCTTTTTCTAACCATATATTTAAAAGTATTTGATTAATTAACACACATCTTCTTTAAATTAGAAACAAACAAAAGATTGAGCTTAGAAAACTTTGAGATATAAATGCTGTTAGATGGAGACAATTATATGACTGTGAAATGGGTAGTTGAAGCCTCAATATGATTATCATCAAATAAATTTGTTAGATGTGACAGCATAGTGGTATTTGCATTATAATTCCAGTGAAAAACATTAGTTTGCTAAACATTTCATCATCTAGCATGAATCTGGGGTGGTATATCTAGAGGCATAGCCACAGGAACATCAAAGTAAGATAGTATTCGGTACAACATGATGTGATGTAATGATAACAAACTTAGTTTCCTTCTGGATTTGATTTTCTATGAAGATGAAGAAAAGAAACAGGCTCCTGGACTGCATGATCTTGAACATACCTAGATCATAGAACTACCTAGACTACTTTGTATTTGCTCATAATAGTGGAAGACGTTATAGGATGAATGCTGAAAGCTGGAGAAAAGCATAATAAATCATAAAACAACAGCAAATGCTTAGTTCTGATAGACTGCAATATGCTTCTAGCTGCTAGTTGAGTTCTTGACATAGTTATGTTTGTTGTTGTGCATCCACACTTTGAGAACTCTTCTCTTGATCCCCAACTCTTGACAAAGCCCTTGCACAACAGATTCTTCTAGCTTTTGCATTTTCCACCCGGCTTTCTCTGCGAAGTTCAACATCTTTTGTTTCTGTTCTTCTGTGAACTTGGTCCTAAACCTCTTTCTCAGCTTCTCAACTGGTCTAGTGGTCAGTATCCCACCTCCATTATCTTCTTCCTTCTCATCGGATTCTGAAGTGATTGCATTTGCTCCACCATTTTTGTAGGAGACTACCACTTGGTGAGGTGGTGGTGCCCTTGAGGAAATGAAGGAACTTGTAGGGTACCCTTGTGGTGGTGATCCAATAATGCCATTATGATGGCCCGAAATGAGTCTACCACTCCCAATATTGCTCATGATAGGATAGTGATGATGGCAGTCATATGAACATTCGCCATCTATCTCTTTCCTGTGGAAGTTCCTATGGCAATTGCAGGCTGAGCACTTGAGGGCCTCAAGGCTGCCTTCTTCTCCTCCTGGTATGAACTCACCACACCCATCTGTTGCATTCCCACCAATAGCGGCTGCATGGTTTTTGAGGCATTCCTTGTACCTCATCACTTTCTTGTAGGGCCTTTGGTCCTCCTGCTGGCTTGAAGGGGAAGAATGTCCAATGGTGGGAACTTGAGCTGCTGCTGCTGAAGTGACAGTGTGGCTGTGGCCATTTCCACCTGCATAACTACCATTCCTTGAGATTGGCATGTCCTTTTGTAGGCTAGATTCATCCATCCTTTATTCTTATTTTTGGTGCTCCTTCCAACCAAAGCAATTGAGTGGAAATTGTACTCTTTTCTGGGATTTAAGGACTTTGGCAGTTAGTCACCTCATTCACTAGCTCCCTCTCTCTCTCCTTTGTCACACGCATACAAAAAAAAGATAATGATACTTATGGTGGCCAAGACTTGAAATCTTCACACACAGATGCTAAATCTTTCTCTGTATTTTATTTCCCAAGAAAATGGAAAGAAACCAAAACAAGTGACTCATTTAGAAAAGCCAGTGAAGGGAGTAAATGCCTAAGTCATGGAAAACTGACAGAATGGGGCTGATGAGGTGAACATGATCAATGAAGATGGGCCAAAGACTGATTGAGAAAACCTATAAAAACATTGGATGCTCTTGGAAATATATGCTCAGCTTAAATGTATCTGATGGGAAAAGGATAGGGTGACAGACAAAAAGGACGGATGACACACATTCACCACTATATGCTTTTATTAATACAAGAAATTAGCGATGAAATTTGCAAGTGAAGCAAAGAAACTTATAACTAGAGCTTATATATACATTTATTTATATAACTAGAGGAACTAACAGTACTTCTAGGCTATATGGTGGTAATTAATTTATGAAGAAAGCCGAGGGAGAAAGACAAATATGAGAGAGCTTAGCAGCAAGGATAGAATTAAAAACTGGGATGGTTTTGCTTTCTTTGCTTGCACTATCAACAATATAGCAATTAGCTTTTAGGGCATGGACAGGCCAATCTCAGAAGCACACTTCAATTGTTTGGTGGAAATAGTAAGCAAGAAAAGACCAAGCAAGAAGAAATGGAAGACATGATCTGTGCCTGTCAGAAAGTGTCAGGTCAGATATATAGAGGCTGATATAAATGTCATGCAAGTGGTTGTTTCAGCAACAACTACGAAATTAATGAGATTAAAGACCCTTTTCCCGTCATGAGATTTCAGGTATTATCTTAAAGAAAATCTTGTAAATCTGATAGAAATACAATCACTATGATGAATTTAAGCTTAGTTTAATGAACTAAACTACGGTGAATTAATTAATGATCAAAGATGAGCTGCTAGTGTGTAATAATCTTGAGATTCCAGTAATTGGCATTGAGCTGGCTTCCTTTTGCCTTCCTATTATGCATGTAATCATTATAGTCTAGAGAGGTAGATCTTAATGTTAGTGCATTTTTTTCTTAGCTTTAGAGGAGTCCTTGTCCCTTCCATCATATCATATTGACAAAATCTTAGATGCCTATATATATATATATATATATATATATATATATAGCGTGAATGAGTAAAACTTCCTTGCCTTTCTCCCTGTGTCGAGTTCTCCATTTCTCAAGTCACAGTACTAACCTGGCCGCACAACTGTGGAAAAAGAGAATTAATTTGTCTGCAACAAGGTAGGTTTTTTTTCTTAAACCAGTGATTTGAATAGTTGAAAATGTCATTAAATCCAAACAGTAGTGTTCATGGAGTATTTATTGGTGCTTATGCATAACCAGCTGCTAGCTAATTAAATCGATCTCCAAGTCTCGCACCATGTAGAAATGAAATTAATGAATGATAGTTGGCAAAGGTGGTTTCCATCTCCATTAATAAGATTCAATACCATTCTGGTTCTACTGCCATAGACTGAGCAATTGACTCTCTAACAAGTATAGTTCAACAACTTGAGCTAACATAAGCAAAATTAGGGTTCAAAATCAATATCAAGTTTGAATGAACTAACCATTTATTTATATAATCATAGAACTACAACCCTTGCAAATGGAGTTGAAGTGGCTAAAATCACCATTTAATCTATCTATTGTATCATCATATATTTACTTATGAAACAGAGGTAGGTTTGTATCTTTATAAGTTGCTGAGGCAATATAGCTCAAGTTGTGAAAGGAGAGACTACTCTAGGGTCGTGTTAATTTTTATAATTATAATTAAAAAAAATAATTTAAAAAATCTATAAATTACAATCTTTTTAATTAATAATTTAGAAAAAAATTTAGTGGGATCCATATAAAATTATGATACATATTGATTAATGAAACACCTTCAAGATTATAACTAAGATAGAATACAGTATAAATTATGCACCGTACCATACTCGTAAATAGACCCGGCTAAAGATTCCAGGTTCCTCCTAGCTAGATTCCCATTATCCAAAAAAAAAAAAATAATAATAATGAAGCTACATGTTTTGAAACATTTTAAAGAACATGAAAGAGATGTTCAATGGATTAAGTAAGGTTTGTTGAGGTGTTTAGAAGGAGTAATTAGACTTATTTGTGTATACTATAGAGTGAATGGCAGTGGTTCCAGTAGTTGTTTTCATTTAAGATGGCAGGATGACCTGAGCCTGGGGGCAGGGAACTGGAGTAAATGATAACCACTCGTATATTTAGTAGAGTAAATCCTCCGAACAAAGTCTTTGTTTCATTTACTTTCAGTTTCGTACTAACAAGTTGATCATAAATTAATAATAATAAATAAATAACCATCTTGAATATATATATAAAGATTATTCAATCATTTAGGTAAATTTAAAACTTCATTTCCTTTTGTATTGGCTTATCCTATAGTCTTGATAAGCTTTATCTTTATTTAAATGTATGTTTAATAGTGTGATATATGATATTTTTATAAAAGTATTTTTTAATTAAAAATACGTTAAAATAACACATCTAAATTATTGAAAAATACATTAAAAAAACATTAATTTAATACTTTCCGGATGAAATAGTTTGAAAATTACTTTGAAAAAAAAATTAAAACGTATTACTAAATAAATCAAAAGTATTTTTAGAACCACTGTAAATTCTTTAAAAAGTGGGTTATTTTTTTTACATGACAAGTAAATATATATATATATATAACTCATGTTCTCTTTGCTCATGTATTATAATAATGCAAAAGCCAAGACATAGGATAGGACACAGAGACATGCTTAGGCTTCTTCATACAATAAGGTGTAGGATGTTGCTTGCAAGCCAGGAAATGGACAAAAAGGAAGCTCTGAGGTAGCTCCTACTCTACTTTAATCACTGTCTTTCTACTCTATTATGGAGTTAATTAATGGTGTCTTAGGTCAAAAAGGCAACAATTTGCCAACCTTAAACAACAATGTCTTGTTGCTTCTAGAACTTGTAAGAATTCATAGTAATTGTAGTGTGTGGTGATCCTTCATTGCTCTAGCCATTTTGGTTGATTATTGCAGTCCAAATTCATCATCAAATGGTAAATTACAACACCCCTCCTCACATATCATGAAGTTTTTTGAATCATTCAAGAATCTAAAGATCTGATGAGAGCCTTAAAAACCTTCTTTTAATCCAAAATGTCTTTGATGTTCTCAAAACCATCCCCTAATTTCTTATAAATATTACAGGCATTTTGGATACAAAACAGACATTTTTGTAATGCATTAAAACTTTTGAATAATCTTTGCAATTTCATGATATTTAAAGGATTATTGTAATTTTTTTATCAAGACCCGACCGATCAAAATGAAATGATATGAATATAATAAATACAGGTTAAAAAACATGACATGTCAAGTGACGGGCCATGTTTTTTAAAATCCAGTCTACTCGATCCAATCTATTATATGTTAAAAAACTTATAATTTTTGTTATATGATTTTTTACATCTGATTCTTTAATTGTAAACTCAACCCATGAAAACAAACAATATAAATCCAAATATTTATAATATTCATAAAAAATTTATCCCATAAAACCCAAACATGACCCAGTAATAGTAGGATTTGGAACAAAGTTTTTCAACTTTCTTTCACCTTTTTTAGTTAAAGAAGGAAACAGATGGAAGGCATGGCGATCCCCAAACCCAGGTGATGATCCTGAACATTTGATATCACTTGTGTAAAGGGATTT
>Ga0307515_10009013_pt1 | contig 19380 bp, 18 predicted proteins | sample 17_EM_MG_FD_194513 | JGI IMG/M metagenome (GOLD analysis project Ga0307515, IMG submission 194513) | Populus trichocarpa ectomycorrhiza microbial communities from riparian zone in the Pacific Northwest, United States - 17_EM | ecosystem: Host-associated > Plants > Roots > Unclassified | place...
CGCGCCGCGCTCCACCACCGAGCTGCTCGAACACCTGCTGCGCGCGCAGGCCGACGTGCTGGTGAACATCGTGCGCGGCGTGACCACGCGCATCGACACCATCGAGGACGAACTCCTGGCCGGCCGCCTCGACCACAAGCGCGCGCGCCTCGGCGTGATGCGCCGCCTGATGGTGCGGCTGCAGCGGCTGCTGGCGCCGGAGCCTGCCGCCCTGTTTCGCCTGCTGCAGAACCCGCCCTCCTGGATGGCCGAGGCCGACGCCCAGGAACTGCGCGGCTCGACCGAGGAGTTCTCGGTGGTGCTGCGCGACATGAGCGCGCTGCAGGAGCGCATCAAGCTGCTGCAGGAAGAGATCGCCGCGAACGTGAACGAAGACAACAACCGCAGCCTGTTCGTGCTGACGATCGTCACCGTGCTGGCGCTGCCGATCAACATCCTGGCCGGCCTGTTCGGGATGAACGTGGGCGGCATCCCGCTGGCCGAGGACAAGCACGGCTTCTGGGTGGTGGTGGCGATCGTGGCCACCTTCACCGCGATTGCGGCGTGGGCGGCATTCCGCAAGAAACGCTGAAAAAGCGAAAAGAATAAGATCGTGGCGTGTCTTCCATCCTGAACGCCGACCTGCACTGCCACTCCGTGGTCTCCGACGGCACCCTGACCCCCGAAGCGCTGGCAGCCCGGGCTGCCGCCAACGGCGTCGAGCTCTGGGCCCTGACCGACCACGACGAAATCGGCGGCCAGCACCGCGCGGCCGCGGCGGCACGCGAACAGGGCATGAAATACCTCACGGGCACCGAGATCTCGGTCACCTTCGCCGACGAGACGGTGCACATCGTGGGCCTGGGCTTCGACCCCGACGACGCGGCCATGACCGAAGGCCTCTACGACACGCGCGGCGGCCGCGGCAAGCGCGCCATGGAGATGAGCGAGGGACTGGCCAAGGTCGGCATCCACGGCGCCTACGAAGGCGCGCTCAAGTTCGTCGGCAACCCCGAGCTCATCTCGCGCACGCATTTCGCCCGCTTCCTGGTCGAGCAGGGCCACTGCCGCGACACCTCCGAGGTGTTCCGCAAGTTCCTCACCGAGGGCAAGCCGGGCTATGTGCCGCACCGCTGGGCCACCTTGAAGGATGCCGTGCAGTGGATCACCGGCGCCCAGGGGCTGGCGGTGATCGCGCACCCCGGCCGCTACAAGTTCACGGCCAACGAGGAGTACGCGCTCTTCCTCGAGTTCAAGGCACACGGCGGGCGGGCGATCGAGGTGGTGACCGGCAGCCACTCGCCGGCCGAATACGAAGAGTACGCCGACAAGGCGCTGGAGTTCGGCTTCGCCGCCTCGCGCGGCAGCGACTTCCACAGCCCCGACGAGAGTCATTGCGACCTCGGCAAACTCCCCTGGCTCCCCGGCAAGCTGACGCCGGTATGGGAACTGCTCGAGCACCGCATTCAGTGACCGGCCCGCAGACGAGCGGCGGCCCGGCCGCCCGGAAAAGCACGCGCGACATCGAATCCGAGCGCATCCTGGCCGGCATCGGCCTGGTGCTCGTGGCCGTCGCCTGCTTCGCGACGCTGGACACCGCCACCAAGCTTTCGACCGCCGGCGTGCCGATCCTGATGGGTGTGTGGTTCCGCTACGCTTTCCAGGCGGTCGCGACCACGGCCGTGCTGCTGCCCAGGCACGGCACGGCGCTGCTGCGGACTCAGCACCCCAAGTACCAGCTGCTGCGCGGTACGCTGCTGCTGGTGTCCAGCACGCTGGCCTTCTTCAGCCTGCGCTATATGCCGCTGGCCGAGTTCACCTCGGTGGTATTGATCGCGCCGCTGGTCATCACGCTGCTGGCGGCGACCACGCTCAAGGAGCAGGTGTCGCCGCTGCGCTGGGCCCTGGTGGCCGGCGGCTTCATCGGCACGCTGGTCATCCTGCGCCCGGGCGGCGAGGCTTTCAGCTGGGCGGTGCTGCTGCCGATCGGCCTGGTGCTCACCAATGCCTGGTTCCAGGTGCTGACCAGCAAGCTGGCGCAGACCGAGAACCCGCTGACGATGCACTTCTACACCGGCTGGGTCGGCACCCTGCTGGCCTCGCTGGCGCTGCCTTTCGCATGGGCGGCGCTGCCGGGCTGGGAATGGTGGGTGCTGCTGTGCCTGATGGGATTCATGGGCACCGTGGGCCACTTCATCCTGATCCTGGCCTACCAGCGCGCGCCCGCTTCCACGCTCACGCCGTACCTGTACGCGCAGATTGCCTTCGCGATGCTCGGCGGCTGGCTCATGTTTTCGCAAGTGCCGGACCGGATTTCGCTGATCGGCATCTCGACGATCGCGGTCTGCGGCGCGGCCGGCGCCTGGCTCACGGTGCGCGAGCGCCGCGTGCCGATCGAACCGGCTGAATCCTAGGCAGAATGCGCAGGCCATGGCCCAGTACTTCGAGGTTCACCCCGACAATCCGCAGCAGCGCCTGCTCAAGCAGGCCGCCGCCCTGCTCGCGCGCGGGGAAATCGTCGCGGTGCCGACCGATTCGAGCTATGCGCTGGCCTGCCACCTGGACGACAAGGACGCGGTCGACCAGCTGCGCCGCATCCGCCAGGTCGACGAGAAGCACCATCTGACGCTGCTCTGCCGCGACCTGAGCGAGCTCTCCACTTACGCTCGGGTCGACAACAAGCAATACCGGCTGCTGAAGGCTGCCACGCCCGGGCCCTACACCTTCCTGCTCGAAGCCACCAAGGAAGTGCCGCGGCGGGTGAGCCACCCGCAGCGCAAGACCATCGGCCTGCGCGTGCCCGACCACAATGTGCTGTGCGAGCTGCTCCTGCTGCACGGCGAGCCGCTGCTGGCCACCACGCTGATCCCGCCCGGCGAAACCCAGGCACTCAACGACGCTCACCTGATCCGCGAGCGCTTCGAGAAGCAGATCGGCGCCGTGATCGACGCCGGCGCCTGTCCCTCGGAGCCGACCACGGTGGTCGACCTCACGCCCATGGGCACCGGCGGCGACCCTGTGCTGGTGCGGCAGGGCCGCGGCACGCTGGCGGTGCTGGGCCTTTGAGTCAGGTCCGGCGAGGCCGGTCTGAGACAATCGGTCGGTGGATATTTCAAACCTGATTCAAACCGTGCTGATCTACGCACTGCCCGTGGTCTTTGCGATCACGGTGCACGAGGCGGCCCACGGCTACGTGGCGCGCTACTTCGGCGACAACACGGCCTACGTGCTGGGGCGCGTGACGCTCAACCCGATCAAGCACATCGATCCCGTCGGCACCATCCTGATGCCGCTCCTGCTGTACTTCGCGACCTCCGGCGCCTTCCTGTTCGGCTATGCCAAGCCGGTGCCGGTCAATTTCGGGCATCTGCGCAACCCGAAGCGCGACATGATCTGGGTCGCGCTGGCCGGGCCGGCATCGAACTTCATCCAGGCCATCCTGTGGGCCCTGCTCTTCGTCGGCCTGACCGCGGCCGGCGTCACCGAGACCTTTTTCATCAAGATGGCGCAGGGCGGCGTGCTGGTCAATCTCGTGATGTGGGCCTTCAACCTGTTCCCGCTGCCCCCGCTCGACGGCGGCCGCGTGCTGGCGGGGCTGCTGCCGCGCGGCGGCGCGCAGGACTTCCTGGCACGCATCGAACCCTACGGCTTCTTCATCGTGATGGGCCTGGTCATCGCCGGCATCGTCAGCACCTGGTGGCTGCGCCCGCTGATGACGGTCGGCTACCAGGCGATCGCCCTGCTGATCTCGCCCCTCACGGGCCTGCTGCGCTGAGTTTTCCCATGGCAACGTCTTCTTCTCCCGCTCCCGTCCGCTTCCTGACCGGCATCACCACCAGCGGAACGCCGCACCTGGGCAACTACGTCGGTTCGGTGCGGCATTCGGTGCGCTTCAGCCGCCAGGCCCATGTACAGAGCTTCTACTTCCTGGCCGACTACCACGCGCTGATCAAGGTCGACGAGCCGGCGCGCATCCAGCGCTCGACCCTCGAGATCGCCGCCACCTGGCTGGCCTGCGGGCTGGATCCGGAGCGCGTCACCTTCTACCGCCAGTCCGACATCGCCGAGATCCCCGAGCTGACCTGGTTCCTGACCTGCGTCACCGGCAAGGGCGTGCTGAACCGCGCCCACGCCTACAAGGCGCAGATGGACAAGAACGTCGCCCGCGGCGAAGACCCCGACGCCGAGGTGAGCGCCGGCCTCTTCATGTACCCGGTGCTGATGGGCGCCGACATCCTGATGTTCAACGCGCACAAGGTGCCGGTGGGCCGCGACCAGGTCCAGCACATCGAGATGGCGCGCGACATGGCGCAGCGCTTCAACCACCTCTACGGCGAGCACTTCACCCTGCCCGAGGCCGAGATCGACGACGCCGTGGCCACGCTCCCCGGCCTCGACGGCCGCAAGATGAGCAAGAGCTACGACAACACGATCCCGCTCTTCACCCCGCGCTCCCAGCTGCAGAAGCTGATCGCGGGCATCGTGACCGACTCGCGCGCCCCGGGCGAGCCCAAGGACACCGAGGGCTCGGCCCTGTTCCAGATCTACCAGGCCTTCGCCGACAACGACGAAACCGAGGCGCTGCGGCGCGCCTTTGCCGACGGCATCGGCTGGGGCGACGCCAAGCAGATCCTGTTCGAGCGCATCGACCGCGAGGTCGCACCGATGCGCGAGCACTACGACGCCCTGCTCAACGACCCGGCGCAGATCGAGAAGATCCTCCTGGCCGGCGCCGAGAAGGCGCGCCGGATCTCCCGCCCCCTCATGACCGAGCTGCGCCACGCCGTCGGCCTGCGCAACCTCGCGGCCGGAAGCCAGGGCACGGCGCGCAAGGCGGTCAAGGCCGCGCGGCCTAGCTTCAAGCAATACCGTGAGAAAGATGGCCTTTTTTATTTCAAGCTGCTCGACGCGAGCGGTGCACAACTGATACAAAGTCTGGGTTTCGCGTCGCCGCAAGAGGCCGGCCGGGCGATCGCCACGCTGCGCGAGCAGCGCGGCGCAGGACTGACACTGATCGCCGCGCAGCTCGAACCCATCGACAATGCGGACATGCGTGCGGCAACGGACGCGTTGGAGGCGCTTGCAGAAGCTGCAACCGAGAAGAGCTAGGGACGATTCCGCGCGACTACGGCCGGCAGTGCCGGCGAGCGCGCACACAGCGAGAAAAATGTTATGAGTATCTATGTCATCGACGACCACCCCTTGATGCGCGACGCCATCGTGATGGTGCTGCGGCGCCTGCGGCCGGCCGAGAACATCGTGGAGCTGGAACGGCTCGACAAGCTGGCCAGCGCCGTCAAGCAGCACGGTGCGCCGGGGCTGTTCTGTCTCGACCTGAAACTGCCCGATGTGACAGGCGTTTCAGGCGTGATCGCGGTGAAGCAGCTCTACCCCGACGTTCCGATCGCGGTCTACTCGGCCTCGCCCGCGGGCGACATGGAAGAGGCCTGCATCGAGGCCGGCGCCGACACCTACATCGAGAAATCGGCCAGCTCCGCCGAACTCACGGCCGCGCTGCGCGGGCTGCTGATGGCGGACACCGAAGCCGAAGAGCCGGTCGCCGCCGCCAACAGCAAGCTGTCGAAGCGCCAGACCCAGCTGATCGCGATGCTCGACCAGGGCATGAGCAACCGCGACATCGCCACCGAGCTCGACATCAGCGAGCACACGGTGAAGGTGCACCTCTGGCGCCTGTTCCGTCGCCTCGGCGTGAAAAGCCGTACGCAGGCGCTGCACCACGCGCGCACCAACGGGCTGCTCTCAAGCAACAGCTGACTCAGCCCACGGCGCCGGAAATGCGGGTTTGCGCCTGCGATTCGTCGGCGTCGTGCAGTGCGACCCTGAACACGCTGCCCCGGTTCAGCCTGGAACGCACGCTGACCGGATGCCCCAGCGCGTGCGACAGCCGCGCCACGATCGCCAGGCCCAGGCCGAAGCCGTCCGAGGTTCCGGCATGGTCGGCCACCTTGTAGAACTCCAGGAACACGTCGCGCAGGTGCTCGCGCGCGATGCCGATGCCGGTGTCCCACACCTCCACGCGCAGGCCATCGCGCGTATGCCGCGAAGCCAGCAGCACGCCGCCCTCGGCGGTGTACTTGATCGCATTGGCCAGCAGGTTGCCGATCATGCGGCGCACGCGGATCGGGTCGGTCAGCACCGTGCCCGAACTCACGTGCATGCGAAAGCTCAGTCCCTTGGCCTCCGCCACCGGCCGGTACTGCAGCTCGAGGTCGTGCAGCAGCTGGGCGACGTCGACGCGTTCGATGTGCAGCCGAACCTGGCCCGAATCGATGCGCGCCAGGTCGAACAGCGAATCGAAGAGCGCATTGACCGCGTGCGTCGCCCGCACGATCTTCGGCGCGATCTCGGCCACCAGTTCGGGCTCGTTGCGCAGCCAGTCGGCGTAGAGCGAGAGCGCCAGCACCGGCTGGCGCATGTCGTGGGCCGCGCTCGCCAGAAAACGGTTCTTCATCGCCACCGCCGACACCGCGGCCTGGCGCTGCTGCGTCAGCGAATTGATCAGGATGTGGTTGTGGAACAGCAGCTCGAAGCTGTTGCGCGCCGTCTCGTGGATGCGCCGTCCGGCACGCAGCAGCAGCCACCAGTGCAGGCCCGGCAGCAGCAGGAAGCCGTAGTGGAAATGCGGGCGTTCGAACTTGAGCTCGATCACGCGGAAGACGATCGCCATCAGCATCGTGACGAACAGCGTGTTGACGTAGCGCTTGAGCAGCGGTGGGTGCAGCGCCAGGCCGTTGAGCGGAAAGGTCGCCACGCCGGCGACGATCAGCCAGCTCATGAACTGGTTCACGAGCGGCGTGCGCTCGAAGAAGATCAGGATCGACAGGCCCCAGGCGAAGGCGCTGGCGCTCCAGAGAAAGCGGTAGCGCTGGACGAAGTACTGCTGGGCGGCCGAGTCGCGATCGGCATAGTGGCGGCCGTAGACCTGCTCGCCCCAGATGCGGCAGCCGGTGGCGCCGATGCCGATCGCAAGCCAGGTGAAGAGCTGCCAGGCCGGCACGTGGCCCCAGCTCAGCCCGACCATGGCCGGCATCAGCGCCGCGGCCAGCAGGTACGACCCACGGGAAGCCCGCATCAGGCTGCGAATCAGCTCGCCGCGCACCCACGGCTCGGCCTCGTCGGCCGAGGCCGGTGCCGGCGTGAGGCTTGCAAAGGACGAGTTGCCAAGCCCCGCGAATGACGAATTACCCATCATGGCTCACTGCCCTCTCCCTCGGTCGGTCCGGCCATCAAAAAGCCCCTCGCGAGGGGCCCTGCGTGCGGCTCTGTGGCTCGCTGGAAACGCGCATCGGCGAACGCCGGCGCACGCCGCGCCGCGTGTGGCGGTCGATGGCGCGGCACGATCTTAACTGCGCGCACCGCACTGCCCGCACCATCGTCGCGGCAGGTGCCGTTAACTGCTGCCGAAATAGCGCATCGCGGTGCGGCCGAGCGCCGTGACCGCCGTGACCGTTGCCGGCGCTGCCGCGCCGTTGTCCGGCGGGATCTCCGCCTTGACGTAGCCGGCATCGCGCAGGATGCGCAGCTTCTCGATGTCCTCATGCGAGCTCACCGTCATCGGCAATCTGCCGGCCGCAATCTTCCCCAGCAGCTCGTAAGCCATCACTCCTCCTTGCCTGCTTTTGTTTGTCTTCTTCGTGTCATTGTGGCCCATGGGCGGACCGAAAATGACGCAGGCAGGATCAGGCCTTTCCCTGAGCGGGCAGCAGCTGGGCGCAGCGCTCAGGCAAGCGCGCGCAGCTCCCGCAGCGCGACCGCCAGCATCGCAGCGTCGGGCGCCGCCACGGCGCGCAGTTCGCCCAGCAGCTGGGCCGCGCGTTCGAGCGTGCGGCCGTTGCTGGCCTGCCAGGCCTCGACCGGCGCCGTCGGCGATTCGGCCTGGCCGCCGCCGGCCAGCACCGAGCCGGTGATCGAGCGCTGCAGGCCCGACAGGTCGTCCTGCATCGCGCCCTTGGCGAGTGCTTGCCAGTGCTGGTCGCCGGGCAGCGCCGCGATCCGGTCGCGCAGCCAGGGCATGCCGAGCCGGTTGGCGAGGTCGAAGTAGATCGCCGCCACCAGCTCGACCGGCCAACGCGCGCTGCCGGCGATCTCGGCAATGTCGAGCGTGGCGTAGAGCGTGCCGAAGGTGACCACCCGTTCGGCCAGCTCGCGCGGCACGCCCTTGCCGACGTAGTGGGCCATCGCCGCATCGACGCGCGCGCGTTCGTCGGCATCGAGCAGCTGCGGCAGCCGCGCCGAGAGCGCATCGACGTTGGGCTTGAAGTGCTCGATGGTCGCGGCCATGTCTTCGGCCAGGCGCCGCGAGCGCAGGAACCACATGGTGCCGCGTTCGAGCTGCCGGCTGGTGTCGATCAGCATGCTCGACTGCACCTCGTCGTCGACCTGGTTGTCGAGCGCCTCGATGGACAGCCACAGCGGCACCATGCCGAAGATCTCGCGGCTCATCAGGTAGGCGCGCACGATCTCGAAGGGACGCGCGCCGGTCGTCTCGACCAGCCGGTGCACGAAGGTGCTGCCGACGCGGTTGATGGTGCTGTTGGTCACATGCGTGGCGATGATCTCGCGCTTGAGCGGATGGCGCGCCATGTAGGCTGCGAACCTGTCGCGCAACAACGTCGGGAAGTAGCGCGCGAGCGCGGTCGCGACCCACGGATCGTCGGGCAGCGGCGAAGCCAGCAGTTCGTCGTAGAGCCAGATCTTGCTGTAGGCGAGTACCACCGCGCGCTCGGGGCTGGTCAGGCCCTGGCCCTGGGCGCGGCGCTCGGCGATCTCTTCGTCGGCGGGCAGGAATTCGATCGGGCGATTCAGGCGCCCGGCCTTCTCGAGGTACTGCATGAAGCGCGTCTGCGCATCGAGCAGCTGCGGCGCGATGCGGCCGGTGACCGAGAGCACCTGGGTCTGGAAGACGTTGTCGCGCAGCACCAGCGCGGCCACGTCGTCGGTCATCTCCGGCAGCAGCGTGTTGCGCTGCTTCTCGGTGAGCTCGCCTTCCGTGATCGGAAGGCCGAGCAGGATCTTGATGTTGACCTCGTGGTCGGAGGTGTCGACGCCGGCCGAGTTGTCGATCGCGTCGGTGTTGATGCGCCCGCCCGCGAGCGCGTACTCGATGCGCCCGAGCTGCGTGCAGCCGAGGTTGCCGCCCTCGGCGAACACCTTGCAGCGCAGCTCGCGCCCGTTCACGCGCAGCGCGTCGTTGGCGCGGTCGCCGACCTGCGCGTGGCTCTCGCTCGTCGCCTTCACGTAGGTGCCGATGCCGCCGTTGTAGATCAGCGCGACCGGCGCCTTGAGGATCGCATTGACCAGCTCGGTGGGCGTGAGCGCATCGGCCGTGATGCCGAGCACCTGCTTGACCTGCGGCGTGAGCGGGATCGACTTGGCGCTGCGCGCATGGATGCCGCCGCCTTCGGAGATCAGCTTGGCGTCGTAGTCGGCCCACGACGAACGCGGCAGCTTGAACAGGCGCTCGCGCTCGGCAAAGCTCTTGGCCGCATCCGGGCTCGGATCGAGAAAGACGTGCCGATGGTCGAAGGCCGCCACCAGCAGGATGTGCGGCGACAGCAGCATGCCGTTGCCGAACACGTCGCCCGACATGTCGCCGACGCCGGCGACGGTGAACTCGGTCGTCTGGGTGTCGATGCCCATCTCGCGGAAGTGCCGCTTGACCGACTCCCACGCGCCGCGCGCGGTGATGCCCATGACCTTGTGGTCGTAGCCCACCGAGCCGCCGGAGGCGAAGGCGTCGCCGAGCCAGAAGCCGTACTCCAGGCTGATGCCGTTGGCGTAGTCGCTGAAGGTGGCGGTGCCCTTGTCGGCCGCGACCACCAGGTAGGGGTCGTCGTCGTCGTGGCGGCGCACCTGCGGCGGCGGCACGATCGCATCGCCGGCGCGGTTGTCGGTGATGTCGAGCAGCCCGCGCAGGTAGTCCTGGTAGCAGGCCACGCCTTCGCGCATGAAGGCATCGCGGTCGCTGGCGGCCGGTGCGCGCTTGAGCACGAAGCCGCCCTTGGAACCCACCGGCACGATCACGATGTTCTTGACCATCTGCGCCTTCACCAGGCCCAGCACTTCGGTGCGGAAGTCTTCCGGCCGGTCCGACCAGCGCAGGCCGCCGCGCGCGACGCGGCCGCCGCGCAGGTGCACGCCCTCGAAGCGCGTCGAGTACACGAAGATCTCGAACATCGGCTTCGGCGCCGGAAGGTCGGGCACCTTGGACGAATCGAACTTGAAGGAGACGAAGCTGCGCCGTTGGCCGGCCGCATTGCGTCGCCAGAAGTTGGTGCGCGTGGTGGCCAGGGTCAGCGCGAGGTACTGGCGCAACACGCGGTCTTCCGAGAGATTGGCCACCTGTTCGAGCGCCGCCTCGATCTCCTGCACCTTGTCGCCGGCGCGCGCATCGCTGTCGGCCGCCTGCGCCGGATCGAAGCGCAGCTTGAACAGCTCGACCAACGCCCGCGCAATCGGCGCGTTCGCCACCAGCGTGCTCTCGATGAAGGACTGCGAGAGCGCGAAGCCGATCTGCCGCATGTACTTGGCATAGGCGCGCAGCACCACGATCTCGTGCGCCGGCAGGCGTGCCGCGAGCACCAGGCGATTGAAGTCGTCGTTCTCGACTTCGCCGACCAGCACCGCGCCGAAGGCCTCTTCGAACACGGGGCGCAGCGCATCGACCTCGATCTCGGTGTCGCCGAGCGCACTCTGCAGGCCGAAGTCGTGGATCCAGATCGGCGCCGCGCCCAGTGGCGCGAGCCGGTGCGGATGCTCGTCGAGCACCTTCATGCCCAGGTGCTCGAGCATCGGCAGGCTGGCCGAGAGCGTGAGCGGCTCGCCGTGGCGCAGCAGCTTGAAGCGCAGCATGCCGGGCGGCGCTTCGAGCGGCCGGTAGAGGTTCATGCCGAGCGGTTGCGCGTCGCTCAGCTGCGCCATCAGCTCGATGTCGTGCACTGCGGCGCGCGCCGCGAATTCGTCGCGGTAGCCGACCGGGAAGGCGCCGCCGAAACGGCGCAGCAGCTCGTTGCCGCGCGCCTCGCCGGCCGATTCGATCAGCGCCGACTTGAGGTCGTCGTCCCAGCGCCGCGCCGCGGCCACCAGGCGCTCCTCGAGCTCGCGCACGTCGACCGGTGGGATGCTGCCGGGCTTGGTGCGCACCGTGATATGGATGCGCGCCAGCACCGATTCCGACAGGTGCACGTTGAACTCGGAGCCGATGCCGTTGAACTCGCGCAGCAGGATGTCCTGCCACTTCTGGCGCAGCTCCGTGGTGTAGTTCTCGCGCGGCGCGTAGATCAGGCAGGAGACGAAGCGCTCGAAGGCGTCGCGCCGCACGAAGAGCCGGAAACGCTGGCGCTCGCCCAGGTGCAGGATGCCGGTCGCGGTCTGCAGCAGCTCGTCGTCGCTGGTCTGGAACAGCTCGTCGCGCGGATAGGTCTCGAGGATGTTGATCAGCGCCTTGCCGGAGTGGCTGCCCGCAGCCAGGCCGGCGCGCTCGACCACGCTGGCCAGCTTGCGCCGCAGGAGCGGAATCTCGGACGGATTGGCGCTGTAGGCGGTGGAGGTGAAGAGGCCGAGGAAGCGGTCTTCGCCGCACACCTGGCCCTCGGCATCGAAGCGCTTCACCGCCACGTAGTCGAGGTGGCCGGGCCGGTGCACGGTGGAGCGGGAGGTGGACTTGGTCACCACCAGCAGCTCGGGCCGGCGCGCTTGCGCCCGCACTTCGGGCGGCAGCGCGGCGAAGGCGGCGTTGGCGCTCGGCACCGGCGCGTCGCGCAGGATGCCCAGGCTCGAGTCGGGCACGATCTTCAGCGCATCCTCGCCGTCGACCTCGACCAGCTCGTGGCTGCGGCAGCCGAGAAAGGTGAAGTGGTTGGCGGCCAGCCAGCGCAGGAACGCCTGGCCTTCGGCGAGCTCCTCCGGCGGGATCGGCGGCGCATGCTCGTCCAGGCCTTTCACGATCTCCAGCACGCGCTCCTGCATCTTCTTCCAGTCGGCCACGGCCAGCCGCACGTCGTCGAGCACGCGGGCCAGATCGGCGGCCAGCGCCTCGAGCCGCTCCGGCTCCGACACGCGGTCGACCTCGACATGGATGAAGGATTCGCGGCGCGCCTCGGGAGATCCGCCGCCTTCGCCCGCCAGGCCCTGGAGGATGCCGTCGCCGCCGCGCTGCACGGCCACCAGCGGATGGATGATGAGATGCAGCGTGAGCCCGTGGCGGTTGACCTCCATCGTCACCGAATCGACCAGGAAAGGCATGTCGTCGTTGACCATCTCGATGATGGTGTGCGTGGACTGCCAGCCATGCTCGGCTATCGTCGGGTTGAAGACCCTGAGCTTCGCGCGGCCCGGCTCCCGCTTGCGCGCAAAGCCCCAGTGCGAGAGCGCCGCGCCGTAGAGATCGGCCACCTGTCGCTCGGCCAGGTCTTCGGGATCGACCTGGCCGAAATAGCGGCGCACGAAGGCCGAAAGCTCCTCCACCGCTTCGGGCGCCACCTTGGCCCGTACCAGTTGCGCCACTTCGTCCAGGCGCTCTGCCCTGCGCCCCGTATCTCTTGTCTGGGTCATCAGCATGCTTGTCTCCGGTTTGGCGTCGTAATCTACATCGCAATGCGGTCAAAAGAATGACTTGCGCTGCGTCAAGACATCGGCTTGCGCCACACGCTCGCCAGCCACGGCTGCTGTTCGAGCGGCAGGCCGGCGGGACGGTAGTAGTGGGCGAGCGCCACGAATCCGGCCGCCGACATGTGGCCGCGCCAGGCTTCCAGATCGTGGAAGGCGCTGTAACGCGCACCGCTCCAGCCTTCCTGGCCTTCGCCGCGCGGGTTCGAGCTGAACAGCACGCCGCCGGGCTTCAGGGTTGCGTGCAGTTCCCGCAGCACGCGCGGCAGCTCCTGCGTCGGGATGTGGAACAGCGCGGCATTCGCGAACACGCCGTCGAACCGTTCGGGCGGCAAATCCAGTGCAAGGAAGTTCTGCTGCAGCACCTCGCAGCCGCTGTGGTCGCGCGCCATCTCTGCCAGCCGCGCAGCCCCTTCCAGGCCCACCGCGAGATGGCCGAGCCGCTTGAACGTCAGCAGATCGCGCCCCGGTCCGCAGCCGAAATCCAGGATCGTGAACGGCGGCGGCACCTCGATGGCCTGGAGCAGCGCCGCGATGTTCTGGCTCACGTCGTGATCGCGCGTGGCGGCCCAGAAATCCTCCGCCCGCTGGTCGTAGTGAGAGAGCGTCGACGCGGCGATCCGCTCGAGGTCTTCCGGTGTCAGGTTCACGGCAGGCGTCGCGGCCGAAGATCAGACCCGCGAGATTTCGAAGAAGGATTCCGTCTCCGGCGGTTCCTCGCCCGCCAGGATCCCCGCACCATGACGTGCGGCGTCGCTCGCGGCCATCGCGTCTTCGGCACACTTGGTCAATGCCTTGGCACGGTCCGCGAGCGACAGCTCGGCGAAATCGCCCATCAGCCGTTGAGTGACTTCCAGCGAGACGCTGGCGGCGCTCAGGCACATATGAATCGCCGCGCGCAGCCGGTTCCCGAGCTCGGTGTCTTCGGCGATCCGCCGTTCGGTCTCTTGCATGGCCGGAGGCAGCAGGCCGAAATCGGTAGGCGCCATCGTCGGTATGCCCTGCACCCCCAGGTAGTGCGAGGCGACAATTTCTTCGATCGCCGATCGCGCCTTCTCAATCGTTTCGAGATCCGCTGTTCGCATAGTTCACCACTCCTTGGAGCGCAGAATCCACGCCGGTAGGGTTCCCCCAGTCTTGCATAAAGCACGCGCCGGCGAAAGGCGCGGAAATGGGAAAAGCGCTTGACAAACCCGCCTGAATTCAGACATCCATCCACGGAGGCTTCATGGATCTTCAATTGACCGGCAAGCATGTGCTCATCACCGGCGGCAGCCGGGGCATCGGCCTGGCCTGCGCGCGCGAGTTTCTGCGCGAGGGTGCCCGCGTCAGCCTGGTCGGGCGCACCGCGGCCCACATCGAGACTGCGCTCGCGCAGTTGAAAGCCGAGGGACACGCCATGGTCCGCGGCCACAGCGCCGACCTTGCCGATGCGCACGCGGCACTGGCTGTGCTCGACGCGGTGGAAGCCGAGCTCGGCCCTGTCGAGGTGCTGGTCAATTCCGCCGGCGCCGCACGCCGCACGCCTTTCGGCGAGCTGCAGCCGCAGAACTGGCAGGACGCGATGCAGGCCAAGTTCTTCACCTACATCAACGTGATGGATCCGGTGATCAAGCGCATGGGCGAACGCGGCGAAGGCGCGATCGTCAACGTCATCGGCATGGGCGGCAAGGTCGCCACGCCCACCCATCTCGCCGGCGGCGCCGCCAATGCGGCGCTGATGCTGGCCACCGCCGGCCTCGCCACGGCCTACGGCCCGCGCGGCGTGCGCGTGAACGCGGTCAACCCCGCGCTGACGCTGACCGATCGCATGGCGGAAGGCATCGCCGCGGACGCCCGGCTGCGCAACAAGAGCGAAGAGGACGTGCTGCGCGACGCCCAGGCCCGCATGCCGCTGGGCCGGATCGCGAAGCCGGAGGACATCGCCAATGCGGTCGTCTTTCTCTGCTCGCCGCGCGCGGGCTATATCTCGGGCGCCATCGTGTCGATGGACGGGGCCGCGACGCCGATGGTGGTGTAAGACACCTCTCCCCCGGCCTGCCGGACTACAGCTTTCCAGGTGCATTGCCCCCAAGGAATTTCCCGCATCGGCATAGCGTGACTGCAGGGAGGAAGGTACGTGCCCCGAGCGGTGCGGCCAGCCTGAGTGCTTCCAGAAAGACAAGCATGCACAGTGCACCTGATGGCATGAGCCCCGCATTTCACCGTTGGCAGGGCCTCACGGACGCGTACGCCAAGCAACTCGAATCCCTCAGCCGCAGGGAGCCCGGCGCGTCAGCCAGACTGCAGCAGATCGGCATCCAGCTGGCGGCCTGCCACGCCTCGTTCATGCGCGACACGAAGCCGAAATGAAGTTGGCGCTGGAAATCGAGACAGTCGCCGGCATCGAGGAATCGCCCTATCACAGGCGAGCGCCGAAGCAACCTCTACCAGCGCCGACAGACTGTCAACCGGGAGGATGAAGCGAACCGTGGCATTCGTCCGTACGGCACCGCACAATAGGCAAGATGGCGCAGCGGCAGGTACCAACGCCTTCCTGCAGCTCGACCAGGCGTGATCAGAATGCACCCCATGGAATTCAGCGAAGCCTATCCCTACTTCGGCGCCGCGATGATCGCCGTCCTGCTCTACGTTGTGCTGCGCAAGCGCATCAGGGGGCACTCGGTGGCATGGGATGTGATCATCTTTGCTTCCGTCATCACTGGCGTGGCGATCTCCATCGCCATCACCTGAAGAGGCAGGCGTTCACCAGATCGGGACGACAGGCATGGCAACCAGCGCAGCAATCGAATCCGCCGGGGCGTGGCGCGATGCGTTCAAGGAAGAGTGGCTTCGCCTCGCCGAGGGCAAGGTCGATCCAGAGCAGATCGCCGATTGGGCGGTCGAGCTCTATCCAACGCACTGGCGCCGCGACCCGGCAGAGGTCGCTCGCGAGGAATGGAAAGGGCCTGCCGCTTAGGAGGCGCTTGCCCATCCTGGGTGCAATGACGCGTCGATGTAAATAAAAAGTTCCCTTTTTCACGATCCGAATGCGAAACTCTGGCGCGTCGCACCAGCGCGGGAGTCGCAGATGGCAAGTGAAGCACCACCTTCGGAGAACACGTTCTCTCGAGGCGAGCGCCGCCTGAGCGTTCCGGCGTACATCGGACTGGTCGCCTCGTGCCAGGCCGCCCTGGATGCTGCGATGGACGAGCTGCCCCCACCGAGCCAGGTCGACCTCTGGAACGCCCTTCACCCAGAGACATTCCTTCCATCCAGCGGGAAACGAATGCTTTGGGTGCTGCGCCGCGGCATCCTGGACGACCTCGCGCCTCGGGTCGAGAGCATCCCGTCTCGCACGTGGAGGCCTGAGCCGACGGAAGACGAGCAACTGGTTTTCCGCGCGGTGCTCGAGGCGCTCGCGACCGGCCGGCAGCGCCTGGGCGAAATCATGGAGTTCTGCAACGCGATCCACCCTTGGCCCTCTATACAGGGTGTGGCCGGTTACATGACGGGAAACCTGGCGACCGCGGTCCAAGTGACGATGTCGGATGTCGCGGATGACCGTCAGCCGCGGCGTGTGCAATTGCCCAGTTGGGCGCTTGTGGGAACGCTGCTCGATGCCCTTGGCGCTGCGTCGGCGCGACCGGATTCGACCTTGGCCGCGTTCACCGCTGCGCTGGCCACAGCCCTCGGGCCGGAAGGACGGCAGTTGACGAGCGAGCATGCGCTCATACTGGCTGAACTCTACCGGGCTACCGACGGCGGCCAGCGGAGTTCGGCGCTGGCGTCATCTCTTCGGGCGTCCGGTGACGAGTTGGACAAGGTCGTGCAAAAACTGCAGGGGCTGCAGCTGATTCAGCCAGGCGCGGAGCAAGAGATACGCTGGACCGCCATCACCCTCGCTCACCTTCCGCCTGGCCAATCCGCGAGGGAGCTCACATCGTCTCCGTTCAGACAGGGCGGGCTCAACGGGCGCTACCCTTGAGCGGTCCTGGGGTCTCTGGGGTGATGAGCCGGACCACCAAGTCGCCTCCCATCGTCTTGAACGTGTCGTAGCCGTCGGCGCATTCAAGCAGGTCCCCATTGCCAAGGTAAAACTTCGGCTCGCGCTGCCTCTTGACAAGCCCGTGCGCGGTCCGGACAGAAAAAGTTTGAGTGCGACGGAAAACGGTGTAAACCTGCCCGTCCGCCCCGCGTGCCCGGAATAAATCGGTTCGCATTTGAACTCCTTCACGACAACACCGAAGCGCCAGTTTGGCAAGCGGCAGGCCTCACTGCGTAAGACTTTTGCCGACAAAGCGCGCGGTGCTATCTGACTGGCGATTGCGCGAGCATTGCCGTTCACTTGGGTGCGGCGTATCGTGCTGCCAAGAAGGAGCCGCCTATGCCTTCACCAAGAAGCCTTGTGCTCGAAGAACTGCGCGCCATTCCCCCAATGGCGCCGCCATCGGATGCCGAGCTGTGCGAACGCGCAGTGCAAGCCATCTGGCGCAGTCTGGATGAGCATGACCTCGTGGACGAGCAGGTTCGGGGCGACCTGGCAGCGGACCTCGAATCGCTCAGCGCTCTTGCCTTGGGGGAGCGACTGCAACGATTGATCAACACCCTGAGGTTGCCAAACCCGATCGAAGCCTCTCACCTGTATTGGCTCACTCGCCGGCTCCTGACCCTTGTCCCCGAACTGCAGGCTGCGGCGATGGCACTTGCCAAGCCCGGCGCGAAGAATGCCCCCTGACTCCGGCCACTCTCTGCGCGTGCGTCATTTGCGCATCCAGGGACTCGACGGATTGCTTCCATTGCTGGGTCGGGCGAGCATCGACAGTTGCGCATGGGCGCGCCACTCGAGCATTTCGCGCTTCATGGTCGCCAGCTCTTCGGGGTCGACGTTGCGCAGCGCCTTCAATTCCCCGGGGTCGCGGTCGAGGTCGAACACCTCCATCGGTTGGCGGTCGAAGCTGTAGATGTACTTGCGTGGGCCGCGCCGGGCGGTGAGGAACGACCAGTCGATGCTGCTCGTGTAGAAGAGCTTTCGATCGGCCTCGACCGGCTGCAGAAGCGACTGGCCGGGCAGCTCGGCGCCTTCGATGCGATAGCCGAGCAGGTCCAGCACGGTCGGGAGGATGTCGATCTGCTGCCGCGGGCCGCGAACCGTGCCGGCCGCAAGCCCCAGGCCGGGCGCATAGATCATCGCCGGGACGTGCAGGCCCTCCTGGTAGACGGCGTTGTAGGTGTGCTTGGCATCGTGCTCGTCGAACATCTGCCCATGGTCGCCCACGAACACGAAGATGGTGTCGTCGAGCACGCCCAGGCGCCGATAGCCTTCGATCAGGGTCGACAGCACGCCGTCGATGTAACGCAGGCAGTTGTAGTAGGCCTGCAGATCGGGATCCGAGACGCCTTCGAACGTGATCATCGGCCACGTCGAGGGCGTCTTGAAGTCGTGGTGGCCCACGTTGGTCATGATCGCGGTGAAGAAAGGACGACGGGCCTGGGCCTGGGCGGCCGTCCAGTCGAGGATGGGCTGGACCATCAACTCGTCAGCGACGCCGAAGTACGTGATCCGTTCGGCCCCCGGAGGGGCGAGGTCCCGTTCAGTCCGGACGAACTCGAAGTTGAAGCTGCCGATGACGTCGACGTCGCTCTGGAAGTGCAGATCCGTGGGGGTAAAGAAGCTGGTCGCATAGCCCGCGTCGCGCAGGATGGAAGGCAGCGAACGGATGCGAGGCACCTTGCGGTTCTCCTCCGCCCATCGCATGGTGCTCTCGTTGGCCAAGGGGTACTGACCGCCGAGCACAGCCATCCATGCCGCTGCAGTGCGCGGAATGACCGCGGTCATGTCCTGCACCACCAGGCTCTCCTTGGCCAGGCGCTTCAGGAACGGCGTGGTTCGGAGCGCCGGTGTGTGCAGGGTCGTCGACACCGCGCGCACGGACTCCAGCATCACGATCACGACATTGCGGCGCTTCGTAACGTCGGTCTCGCCGACTGCCATGTGGGCGCTGTGCCAGCGGGGCTTGCCGGCGCGGTCGAACTCGCGCTCCACTTTCGTCTGAACGTCGCGCGCGACCGACGGGGCGGCCGTCTTGGCCAGCGCGATCAGCGTGCCCTCGGTATGTCGCAGCAGCGGCATCAATTCATGCGGCGGGGTCGGAAGGAGGATGGCCAGCCCGAGCGGCAGCGCGACCACGCTCTCCGCGTACGCGCGCGGCCCGGCGAGCAAGGGCATGCTGGCCAGCGCGCGCTGCCGCCAGGCCCAGGCCGCGGCGGAGACGATGCCTCCCACGATGGCCAGCGCCCGGTAGGGGGTGGCCTCCGACGCAATGAGCGGCGCCAGTTCCCTCATGTTAAACACGGCGAACAGCAGCGTCCTCGAACTCGCGGGCTGGCCGGTGGCGAACTGATGCGCCAGGTCGATACCGACAAGGGCACACAGCAGAACCACGACCAGTTGCAGCCCGCGCACCGTGCCGCGCTGCGCCCGCGCGGGCGCGAGTTGCAGCACGAGCCCCAGGACCAGCACCATCAAGGCGACGGAGACGACGTCGCGCCACAGGCACGCCATAAGGCCCAGCACCTGCTCGGTCGCCGTGGCGAACCACATCTGCAGTATCTCGACGACGCCGGGACCCGGCCGCAACAGCGCCAGCGCCATCGCCAGCGCAACCAGGATGGCTGCCGCGATCGGCACGAAAGCCCACCGCTGCCGAGGCATCACGAGCCGCTGGATCGCGTAGCCCGCCAGCAACGCCAGCAGGACGCGCAACGAGATGAACCACCAGAACCATTTCAGAA
>Ga0307515_10009014_pt1 | contig 19377 bp, 14 predicted proteins | sample 17_EM_MG_FD_194513 | JGI IMG/M metagenome (GOLD analysis project Ga0307515, IMG submission 194513) | Populus trichocarpa ectomycorrhiza microbial communities from riparian zone in the Pacific Northwest, United States - 17_EM | ecosystem: Host-associated > Plants > Roots > Unclassified | place...
GCAATCCACAGTATTTTAAAGAAAAAAATTATAAAGCAAAAATTTTAACCAGGTTAATATTTAAAAGGTAAAATCAACAAAAATAATTTTGAAAAAAAAGAAAAAATAAGAAAGTTGAAAATTTTTTTTTGAAAAAATAAACGAAAAAAAAGAAAAAAAGGGAAAAGCTAAAATTTGAAAAAAAAAAAAAACAGGGAGAAGAATCACTGTGGATTACTGTTGTAATCCACAGTGTTTTGTGTGTGTGGGGTAACAGTAAATCCCCCACTCGGTTTAGTATATTAGTTAATGGCAGAATGTTATGGAGTCTTAGGACCTTACGTAGTTAGGCATTTTGTCGAATAAACGATTGACTACTAGAGCCTCCAGAGTGAAAAAGAAGGCACTGAACATAGTAGAAATGTCTCAAAGAGACTAGGGAAGGCTGAAAAAATCACATCAATTTATTTCTCTTTACAATATGAAAAAAAAATTCAATAAGAGAAAAGAAAAAGAATAAAGATAAAATAAAATAAAATTGAAAAATACTTACCTGGGAATTAAAAGGGAAAATACTTACCTTAAATATCTTAAAAGGACAAAAAATAAAGAGAAAGAAACTAGTTGTCGATGTAATAGATGTTGCTCTGCCATGCACTATTCATGATGTTACTGTAGAAAATACTTTATTTGAATATGGTGAATATACAAATACATTTCATGCTTTTAACTCAACTCAAGCATTTTTACATTAAAAAAAAAAATTATTGACCCGCTGTGGAGTGGGGGCCAATATGCTATCTATTATATTACGTAATAGTTATTTTTTAAAAAAATATATTGAGATAATATTTTTTTGATTTTTTAAAATTGATTTTTTATATCATCACATCAAAATAATACAAAAACATCAAAAAATATTAATTTGAATTAAAGAAAAAAATATAAAGAAAACAAACATGCTTTAATAAAAAAATCGAATCTAATCTCAAATAAAAAACAATTACCATCACTCAACTTTTGTACAATATAAAAAATATTTCATCAATTTATTTTCTCTTTACCGTATGAAAAAAAATTAAATAAGAAAAAAAATCTAAAGAGGCAAAAAAAAATGAAAATATTTGGCGGCCCAACCAAACTTAATGGCATTGGATTCGGCTGCCAAGTCAGACCTAGTTGCTTTTGGAACAAAAAACAGAAAAGACAATGCCTCCAACAACACTTTTTGACTAAAAAATAGCGAAGGCAACGCCCCCATGACACTATAATGTTATCAACAATGCAAACACTTTATTTCTACAGTGTGGTCTACAGTACAATGAATCTATGTCCACAATAAATACATAATATTTTTCCCATATCTTTTAAAATATAGTATAATATAAAACATTATTAGTTCATTAGTTAAATCAATATTGTTGACTTTTGCATGTTTTTGAGCGGCATATGATGATATCAATATAAAAAATATTTTACATTGTATAGGGATAGAAGGGTTTAAGCAATTTGTAAATATTTTAATAATTTTTATGTACCATTTTTTTTTTAAAAAAAGGTTTTTTTTTCTGACAAAATTCACTTTGATGCTACAAGTTTAAATGTGAAAAAAAACTTCTTGAGAGGCCAGTCATATACCAAATTTGAGCCAATATCATCATTAACAATTTTATTATGAAAATGTTAATTATATGTTTTCAGCTCTTAAACCTTTTGACTAAGGAAGCTATGTTAATGCTAATATTCCATATTGGCTAAGAACCAAGGGACGGGACTAAACAGCTTATAAGCTGATTACTATTTTCCTTTTCAAGAGATGAATTCTTAGGACAAGATTTATCATTACAATATGAATTTAAATATGAAACAAATTCTTTTAAAAGGCTAATCATGTAACAAATTTGTACCAATATCATCAATACCAAATCTACATTAAATACTCAATAGTTCGAGTTTCATAAATTTCTGGGCCACTGGAGATTTACATGGTCGTTAATTTGAGGGCCCGTGCATAAGATTAGTTGAGGTGCGCGCAAACTAACCCGAACATCCATGTTAATAATAAAAAAATACATTAAACATGTATGGACGGGGTAGTTTTAGTAATTGGAAACCCCTACACCTAACTAAGAAATACCCATTCTCATGCTCTCCCAATTATAAATCTCCCATGGAAAAATCTCTTTTTCCGGTCAACTTGATGGTCCCTTTCTTCTTACAATCTTTAATCGATGACAAATACTATAAAATATATTTTGTGTGTGTATATATATGATTTTTTTAATTAGCACAATAAATAAAAAAAATATTAATAGAATAATACAGTTAAAAAAAGAATTAATAAAATAACATTGTTTATACATGTCATGATTGAGAAATATTATATTTATATTTTGTCGCTGTTTAAAATAGCAACTTTAAAAAAAAATATTAAATTTGCAGGAGAGAAAAAAGAGAAAAAAAAAAGAAAAAAAACCTTAGAGACGCATTAAAGATTCAAATTAATACGATATCACCGCTATTATTAGAAAGATCTCGACAAGATGAATCCAATAACATCAAGAAAAATCATCAATAATGACCCAACTGGGTTATACTTGTCATCCAAAGATGACAGGTGGTTCATTTGTCTTTAATATGAAGTGTGACTCATTAGAGTTACTATTTGTAATATTTTTATTTTTATTTTTATTTTTTTATTTTTTTTTTATATTATTAGATTTGTATATTAGAGATATTTATGAAGATATTATGTTGTAATTGAAATCTAGGTGTTTTTTTTCTTTTTCTCATTCCTGTTCATTTAATAATTTTTATGTAGCCAAACTATAAATATTATAAAATGGCATTTACTAATTGCGGCTAGAGGGGGGGCAGGGTTAATGTATCTGAACTGAGAGGCTCAGCAACGCTACAATAGATTACGTTACCCAGCAGAGCACCGCCCCTGGCACCGTCTAGGCACGACGTACTCGACAAAGAAAAGATGCTAATCAAAATCTTGTGTATTAAACCATGCCTGGCATCTTTGACACCCAGTTAACACGTGTGGGAACTGTGATGAAAGATATAATTATTATAACGCACACGTGTCCTGTGAGAGACATGCAGGAATATGGGTAGCCATTATGAAAATCTATCTTCTTTTCTTACCAAAATCCCTCAATTCTGCTATCCTCCCATTCCTGCGCCTGCCTTGGATTCCAACTTATTCGTCAGCTACGTACGTGTCACCTCCGTGAGAAAACCATTTCCACGCGCATCTACTTTTTGTCTTCCCTACGCTTTAAATCCAACATTGCGTAGAACTCTCCCTCTTATTTGCTCGAGCAAACTATTATATAGGACTGTGTTTAAGCCTAATAATTAGCTGATGTCTCTGTTTTTAAGAAATATTGATGTATGTTTTATTATATCCATTGATACTTTTATTGGTGGTCAATTTAATTAAGTTGAAAATTGTGTACCTGTGATAAGTTCTTAAACCGATGCTATAGGTAAACTATAAACCCGATATTTATTAGGTCCATCACTCATAATAATCTTCATCATTTTTTATACAATCTCATCAATTAGTTTTTAAAATTTTAAAAACTAATAACTCGAATTGAAAATTATTTATCTAACTTTAAACTTTCTCCACCAGGCATCGACAATATACATCTATTCAAGATGGTTAAGAAGTTAACTCCATTAAGATAATAGTTCTTAAAATGATCACTTCATCGTAGAGGTGATGAAACAAGTAGATTCAATATTGGCAAAGCTGAAAATCAATTTAAGAAAACAATTTTCATATAATTATAAAAATTAAAATAACTCAATAAAAATAAATAACATTATGAGACAAAACAATTACATAAAGAGGTCGCCCTTCCATTATGTAATCCATTTACCTGAAAATGGTCTTTATCAAAGAAGAGATGCTCGATATGTTGTTCTTAGTGGTGGAGCCTTGGTTATTAATTTCTATATTAGGTGTCTCTTTATAATTATCATATATTCACGACAAGATCGTCGACACTACTACTTGATGAACCATAGTGTTCTTGCTAGACTTGAAATTGATTCTTCTTGAATATGTGGTACCTAAATGGATACAATGAACACAATTCAAAAATTGAAACATATTATCAAAAACAAATTCAATCATTTATTTAAAATGAATCATAATTAACCTACACCAACTAACTAATAACTTAATAATTTGTTATTTCTTTAAATTCAAAGTAACTCTATTTCTCAAATTTAAAAAAATATAATTTATAATCCAATAATTATCAAACACTTCATAAGTTGAAATATACTTAACCCCAAATTGTTAACAATTCCATACAAATTTTCTATAAATTTTCGACTAAACCATAAAATTGATAAAACAATAATTGGTGCCCAATTGTCTACCTATTATTTATTCAATTCAAGAATAAATAACATCAATTAATACCCTAATTGTTATAAATTACACATTAATTTAATTTTTCTAAAATTTTTAACAAAATCCATAATTGATTAAAATTAATTGGGTCCCAACTAATTATCCATCATTTCTTCAATTCAAACTTATTAAATCAAAGTTAATACCTTTAATTATTATTATCAATTCCATACAAGATTAATTTTCCCCAAATTACCAACTTAACCCATAAAATTGACACAAAATAATTGGTACCCGTTAAATTACCCATTATTTTTTCAATTCTAACACACCTAAGTTATAAAATCACATTCAATTTTAACAAGTGATAAATTAAATTTATTTTTTTTCAAATCCCAAACAAACCCTAAAATACAAATCATACATTAACATAAAAAAATTATCATTATAAAATAAGTAAAATACTTAAATATACAAGCAAATTACAAATACTACAAACAAATTTAAATAAACTAACTTAAAATATAAATGGGTCATAACATAAATGGATGAATCTGCTTACTTGATAAAGTGAAGCTTGACAAGAAATGGAACCAAGAGAGGGAAGCTTAGGCTTTTAGAGAGATGTTACGCTATCACTGTTGGGTTGTGGTGGATGAATTTGTAAAGGGGGGCTGTTAAAATTTTGAAATGGGGGGGCGGGGGGGGGGGAGTTACTATAATGAATTGAAAGAAGAAGATGAAAGGGAAAAGGGAGAGGACTATAAAGTTTTCATTCCTTTTAAAATTGCGATAAATTTTCATAGGTAAGTTGACACGTTAACAATACCGATAACATTGCCAGTGCAAATTTTTTTATTTCATCATAATTTCTATCTAAAATTAATAACAGAAATTTTCCATCACAGTTTCTATTGGTAAACTACAATGGAATATTTTTCATCAGTGTTTTCATTCATTCTTTTAAAATTTTCTAATAGTGATGTGAAATGTTTCACCATAATTGATTACATTTCATATCATAATTTATTGGACTTATTTATATATAAAATTCAAACATTTATTAATGAGATTATTGGAAAATTTGTTTTGTTTTCATAGGTAAGTATTTATATATTAGTCATTTTATTTGTTTTGTTTGAAAACCAGCTCATTTATTGATGAGATTATTGGAAAATTTTATGTGTTTACTTTTCAATTTCTATGAATCTTTTATTCTTAAATGTTTTAGTGTTTTTCTTTTCTAACAGGTATTTTTATTGGTAATCGAGTGGATTACTGAATTTATTAGCTGCCATGAGGGGTTAGCCAAATTATTGATAATTGTGTGGGTTACCAGATTTATTTGGTTGTCGTGAGAGGTAGTTGGGTTGTTGATAACTACCCAGGTAATCAGAAATATTGGTGTTGGAAGGAAGACTAGAATCGGTTGTGTAAATTGTTGAAAAAGTACTATAATAAATGTCATGAAGTGATAGTGATAAGTTAAGCTCCTATATCAAGAGAAAAAAAAATGTGAATCCATGTTTAATAAATTTTAATATTCATACCATGGATTTGAATTTTTATCTAAATAATGATATACTTACAGGTATGTTAAGGGTAAGAATGAAGCATTAGGTGTTAGCGTATTGTATGTATAGCTAGTTAGTAGAGTATTATAATTTGTAACTCACTCTTGATCTTTTGGGATTTTCTCATAATAAAGTATGTGTTTCATACTATGTAATTAGTAAACTTATAATATAGAGATTGTGGACTCTTAAAATAGTATAAATATTGATGTATAATCTTTAGGTTAGCATGTTAACTAGAAAAAAAATAATATTAATGTCATGTGTGTTTATTTTGAATGTTTTATGTCAGTTTTGCAATGCATGTTTAGTAGTAAATTTTAGTTAAGCTTATGTATTTATTATGATTAAAAGTTGTTTGATATTAAGAAATACTATGAAAGTAATGTGGGAAAGTGAAATTGGAATGTGATGTGATCCAGGATGGTTGGATCAAGACCAAGAATGAGAATTGAATATATAACTAAAGAATTATCGATAACTTGGTACCTTAAAAACAAAAGAAACTCTGTTGAATTTGTGGTAGAAATTAATATATAGAAAAAACAAATTCCTGGTTTATCGAAGAGTTGGATTTTATCTTTATATACATGTAATCGAATTTGAGGATGTTACATCAATCTACTAAGACTGTTAGTTATCATTTTCACCAAGTACTTAGAGCTCTAACAACACTTAAAGATCAATTTTTAGTTCAACCAAATGGTTCTACAATCCCATCGCATTTACTTAACAATTGAGGAAGATTTTATCTATACTTTAAAGTAATTTATTATATAGATATATTTATTTTAACAATATCGATGGAACTCGTGTAATCATTCTTATTAATGTAAATGAATTTTTTTAGATTTGTATTGGCACTATAGATGGAACACATTTCCGAGTTAAGGTTTCCAAAAAAGATGTATCAAGGTATAGAAGAAGGAAAAATTTTCCTACAGTGAATGTATTGTTGCTTGCACTTTTGACTTGAAATTCACGTGTGTTTTCCTAAAAGGAAGGGGTCAGATTCATATTCAATAATTCTAGATAATGTTTTAAACAAAGAAGATAAGCTAAATGTTCCTCAAGGTATTTGGTTTTTATATATATTTTTAGTAGTGAATTAAAAATGTTAACTAAAGTTTTTAAAGTAATTTTTCTTAATTGTATTTTTAGGTAAATTCTACTTAATTGATGTTGGATATATGTTGAGATTGAGGTTTATCACTTCATAACAAAGTACTCAATATCATTTGAAAGGATATTCTCGATATCCTCATGAGAACCCAAAAGAGTTATTCAACTTAAGAAATTTCTCACTGCACAACGCAATTGAAATGATTTTTGGTGTTTTGAAGATAAGATTTCTGATTCTAACTGAGATGGCAAGATATGATGTGGACACAGTATGTGAAATTGTTTTAGCTTGTTGCGTTTTTCAAAACTTCTTAATGTAATTTGATTCAGGTGAAGAAGTTATTGGTCAAGTTGATAGAGACCTCATGAATAATAAACGTGACAATGAATTTATATATGGAGGAATTGATAAAGGTGAAGATGGATGAAGGGGGGAAATTATAAGAGAGATTATGGCTGCACAAATATGACATAATTATATATCTCGACATTAACTTATCTTTTTAACCATTTATTTTAATAAGAACTTGAGTTTATGTATTATTTGTGTTTTATTCTAAACTAGTTGTTTTAAGTATCATGAACTTGAGATTGAATGCTTAACTTTTATGTATTTTTTTTATAGTATTTATTGAACTATAATTGCATTATTTTAGCCTTAAATTTATTTTTGTTTGTTTGCATTTTTTTTTCTTGAGTTATGTAATTTAAAGAATGTGTTATATGATGCCATACATTAATAGGTAGGTTATAGATGCGGATGATGTTATTAAGGTAAAATATAGAAATGATGATAATGGATACTTGAGATGGACCATAAAAATTGATAGGATGATGCTTGAAATTCTTAGGGAATAAAAGAATAAGAGTTAAAAGAAAGATAAAGCTTTTTCTTCAGAAGCTTATAGGAAGGTGGTAGCTGAAATTAATGAAAGATTTTCTTTGAACATCTTTAAATAAAAGTGTTGAATCGTTTGAAAACTCTTAAGGAGCAGATGGTTTTAGCAAAAGCAATTAGCTTGAAAAGTGGGATTGGATGGAATGACGCTACCACAACATTTAAGGCGCTAATAAAAGTGTGAAAATCTTTATTAAAGGTATGCATATTATAATTCACTTGCCATAATTTTATTTTTATTTATTTATTAGTTACAATTGTTTTAATTTATTTTATTTTTTTATTGTTACAAGGTCAATCCTATGTTAAGACTTATTCGAGGAAAGCCTCTACATTACTTGGACATTCTTAGAGAAATACATGAGAAAGATATAGCAACTGGATCTCAAGTTGAGAATGCTAGAGAAAAGGTTTGAAGATGGAAGATAGAGAAAGGAGATGGATATTGATGAGAAGTAAGCAAATAATGAGACTTATTTGGAGAAACCTCATCCCTATGATTGTGAAAGTGCTCCACCAACACTAAGAACATAAGGTTCATTAAAACCTACTCCATCATTCTCTAGAACTTCATCTTTGAAATGTACAAAACAAAAGGCACTTATAATAAATGATTATTCTTTAGAATTTAAAAGGATAACTAGGGTAATGAATAGTGTTGCATAAACTATTATGAACACAAACCGTCAAGTTTGGAAGCTGAACGAGATAATTGAAGCAACGAGAAAATTGGGATTAGAGGTGTCAAATATTTTTAAAGCAGTTGAATGGCTTCTAGATTATCCCAATCGAATTGGAATATTTTTTAAATGTATGAAAGAGCTACTTTTTGAATGATTGGCGAAAAATATAGGTTAATAATATGTTATTAAGGAGTTTAAGTTAAGCATGAAAGTTAGAATTAACATTTATGCAATTGTCAAAAACTTAATTTGTATGATGATATCTTTTGAATTATTAGAATTAAGAATTGTGGTGTTTTTATTGAGTTATTTATATTGTCAAAATTATGTTAGTCATTGACTTAAATTTCTTTTTCTTTGCGATGAATGGATGATTTCAAATTAATGTGATGATAATTATAGTTTGAATCCAAAACTTATTTATACATGGGAAACAAGCCAACAAATCTTTGTAAGATTTTTTAACAAATATATACTTTTTTATTTTTTTAAATAAATATCTAATAAACAATTAATATGATATAAGTCTATTTATATCTTCTTTTAAACTGCCTATATTTTAAGTTATTTTATATAAATATAAGGGTCTTTGTAATAAAAAGAAATAAATAATTCATGTAAAAATTTTAATTATAAATTAAGGGGGGAAAATTAATATTGTTAATTCAATTCATTTCAGAGGTATTTTAAATACTATAATTGAATTCAATTATGTGATTTAATATTTTATTTCAAATATAAAAATTGTAATAGATTATAAATTCAATTCAATTCAACATGTGATTTGATTTCAAATATGCTATAAAATACTCCACTTCAACTATAAAAGTAAAAAAATTATAATTTTTATAATAATCAGATAAATTTCATGATGGTGTAGCCTTTAAAGAAAATATCAATTTACTTTGAATTTTCACTTCATAGTTCAGTCAAATAAAATGATGTTTGGCGCTGTAATTGAACTGTTTTTTTGAAAAAATATGAATATTTATTTTTTATTTTAAATTATTTTTATATATTTTTAAATCATTTTAATATGTTGATATTAAAAATATTTTTTTAAAAAAAAATTTAAAAATTATCCTATGTCAATTTTTTATTCCAAGGAGATTCACCAATTAAATTTAATGCAGCCCCGTGGTGCTTAAAAACAACGTGACCAACACGCTCTTCAAGTTGGAGTAGAGGAAAACTAGATCGGGCATTCAAAGGGACGCGCATTGGAGATGAATGAAGGTTTTCCTCATGCCACCGATGAGTGTATAAAAACGAAGTGCCCCAAATTTCCTAATGGTATAAGAAATACAAATAAAAATAAAAAGTTAAAACCCCCCGAGAGGCGCGAGTTGTCTTTTGCTCACCTTGCCTTTTTCTTTCGTCTGATAATGATGAGTCAAAAAAAAAAAAAGAGGGTTTATTATTAGAGACAAAGAAATGACACGCGGCACACGTTGGGACCAATTGTAATGATTCGTTAGAATTAACACGAAGTCCCTTCCTTCACGGGTCACCGTGTCCCCTTTTCTTCCCTCCTGCTTCCCCACCTTCATACACCATATATATATATATAGGCTTTTTCTTTTTCCATGCCCATCCTCGCATAATTTTAGAATCAATTGTAAATTAGTTGCTGTAATTTAATAGAACTAATTAATTAATCCTTAAGGTTTCAAAAACTTTATATTTAATTATATATATTTTTTAAAATTCATTTATAACCTAATGTTTTTTACCATTTTATATTATTATATTTTAAAAATAAAACTACAAAAAATAAATAAGTATATGAGATGTAAACATTGAAAAAAAGAAATAAGATATTTATGGAATAAAATACTAATACATTAAGCGTTATTAACAATGATTAATGAACTATTTTGTTATTTTGAATATAGAAAATTATTCTGATTATCATGTAGTTTACTTAATTTTATAAAAATTGCAAAAAATTACAGAAAATATATTCAATTTTATAAGTTCATGATACTTTACATAAAATTTAAAAAAATCCAAGAATTTACTAGTTTTCCATTGTATTTTATTTAATGACCAAAATTTCATTGATACATCAGATTAATAAAAATACCATTGAAAGTTACTATTATAAATTGCCATTATATATATAAAAAGTTGTTAGGATATCAGAAATAAAAGCTAGTAAAAGTTATTTTATAAATGTGATGACAAGTCATGTAACAATAGCTTCATTAATTGATGCAAATTTATAAATGAAATTGAATTAAAAACGAGAAGAGGGAGGAGGTACTAATAATCTTGAGCTTACTAGATGAAGCGAAGAAAATTAAAGATGAGTTATGTCAAATTTAAATTAAAAATCGTAATATGAAAACTAACATGAGAAGTGTAATATTAATGTTAGTAGCTAATTTAATGTATGAAATATTAATGTTTATAATTATTATATTATTCAAGTAAAACAAATGAAATAAATTCAATCTATTCCCTAGTATCCATTTTTATACAACATGTTTGAACATAAAATCAAATATATTTTTAAGACAACTGCATGTGCTACCTCAAACGAAGCATTCAGATTGCAATGTTGCATTAATATTTTCTTAAAATAGAACATTAACAACCTTATCATAGAGCATTAACATTAAAACATTAACAATACAATGTTCCTTTTGTTGCACATCAAGAGAACTTGACATATATATATATACACGAGGTTATTTTGATCATTTAGATCAATTTGAAATTTTTTATTAACTGAGGTTGTTTTCTATAATTTTCAAATTAGTAAAATATAAAATTAAGTAAATTACAGGATGATCAAGGTAATTTTTTATTTTTTATATTACAAGAACTAAATAATTTAATTTGATAAACTACATGACCTCAGTTATAATTACTCTACATTTTTAACAACATGTTTCTAAAACCATCGAAAAGATCATGTTTGTAAAATTCAAATTGTTAAATTTAAAATTTTATAAACATGATTTATAAGTATCTCATTCTTTATTTTTTTAACATATTATGAATAAAGGTGTGCAATATTTTGTTTAACCAAATAACCAAACTAAATTGAAGTTTTTAATTCAGGTTTTGATAGTGAAATTAAATTGTATTTAATTTGGTGGTTTTATTTTTTTTTAGTGTTTAAAAATCTTAATTCAACTGAAAATGCGTGAGTGTATGGGCGCGCACGTATTAGTACAACACTATTTTTTTCTCATTAGTACAACACTATTTTTTTGAGGACCCAGTTTATAGTGTTATTAATTTTGAGGTCAATTATTGTTTTGATTTGTAATATTATTTGTTCTTATTAGTTCATTTTTAAGCATTTTTTAAGTTTTAACAGCCAACTCCCGAATTGTTTGATACTATGGGCTATATAGGCTTTATCCATATTAGAACAAAACTAGATATTTGAACCCTATTTCACCATGAGTTAGATAATTTTTTCTAACAAAAAAATTTATATATAGAATTTTTCAATACCTTTTTGTATTTAAAAAAATTCTAAGTGAAAATAAAAAATTTATAATACATTTAATAAAAAAAAATTGAGAACTATGTGTGTTAATAAGTGAAAAAAACCAAAAATGATGACTAAAAAAAAATCTGAAAAAATTAAGAGACATGTATAGATCAAGATATTTAATTTCACAAGACGTGATATTTACGCCGTTGTATTTGCTAAAGTTTTTAATTAAAATAAATTTTTTATTTAATCAAACGATAATAACAATAGACACACATTAAATTGATTGAATAAAATAAAAGAGAAAAAAATAATATGTAAGGCTCCACATATTAGAAATATTATTTGAAAATAAATTTCTTTTTATTTTCAAAAATAAAGTTCATCTATAAAAAAGATTAAAAAAATATAGAATAATCAGAAAAACCTCCTCAAAAATTAAATGCATAATTAAAAAATAATCATCATTTCAAATAGACTTTCTAAATAACATAAAAGAGATAAGGGATATTAATCTAAATATAAATAAAAATAAGATTATGATTATTTAAAAAAATAGAAACAAAAAAAGAAAATATTTTTTTTAAAACAAAAAAAAAGTGAAGAATGCCGTTAATAGTAAAACTTGTAGGGCGAACTCGGATCATGAACTTAACCGAATTTATTTTTTTTCCCCAAACCTAAAAAAAGTAAATAATGTCGTTCACGGTAAAACATGAGGGGGTGAACAGTGCAGCTACACAATGTTCACCTCTCACATTTTCCTTTTAAATTTATAGCAAAATCTTTTTTTAAAAAAAAACAATGAACAATGTTGTCCACATTAAAACTTGAGGGGGTGAACAATGCGTCTGCATAGTGTTCACCCCACACGCTGTAGTTTATTAGAGTAAATCTAGATCATGAACTCAACTAGATTTAATATTTTTTTCCCCTTAAATTTATAGTAAATCTTAAAAAATAAAAATGAACAATGTCGTATACGGTAAAACATGAGGAGACAAACAGTGCAACTGCACAATATTCATCTCGTATATTTTTTTCTTAAATTTATAGAAAAAAAAACAGTGAATAATATGTCAACAGTAAAATGTGAAGAAGTGAATAGTACAATTACATAGTATTCACTTCGGACATTTTAGATTATAAGTAAGAAGTATGTATATATATATATATATATATATATATATATATATATATAGTATAAGGGGGAAATAGGAAATACACTGTGGACTTACACGGTATTTCCCCCACAAGGTTTTGATCATATGTTATATAATAATAACAACAATAGATAATATAGGAAAATAGGAAACACACCGTGGATTTACACAGTATTTTCCCCATGGTTTAGATTAGATTATAGGTTATGGTGGGAAATACATTTTGTTTTTTTTTAAATTTATTTTAAGTGAACTAAATGACACGTAATGCAGCACTGTTGACGTAGCGGCATTTGTTTTTGTAGAGAGATTCAAAATTCTCAAACTGTCTAAAGTTATTTTTTAAAAAAGTTATTGATAATGCTCTCTCTGGTCTGGTCAAGACTCAAGACAGAATATATATATATATATATATATATATATATATATATATATATATAGAGAGAGAGAGAGAGAGAGAGAGAGAGAGAGACCGCCTTCGTCATCCCATGGAAAGCTTCCACTTGCTATGCCCTCTCTCTTATTATCTCCCTCTCAACACTCCATTTATTGTTGTTTTCTTTTTCTCACTCTCGTAAGGGAAAATAAATAAATTACAAAGCCCTCGATCTTCGTGCCAGCCTCAGTCTCTCTCACTTGATATTCATCTCTCTTTCCTCCTCCTCTTCCTCTTCCTCTTCCTCTATATTTGTGTCAACTTCTCTCCATTACTCCCATCGAAGTAAAGGAAACCCATTCTTTACTCCCACCATCTCTCTGTAAGCTTAGAACACTTGCTAACTAGGTTGCTATTTCCAAAGACAAACAGAGGAAACAGAAACCCAATAATCTCTCTGTCCACTACTGTACGCTCACCGATTACACCAGCATCAACAACAGTTAACATGGATTCTACTTCTCATCAGAACTGGCTCGGTTTCTCTCTTTCCAACCATCATCACATGAATAATATTAACATCCCTTCCTCTTCTGATTCCTCTAACCTCTGTCTCTTTGAAGCCTTTAACACTACACCCACCACCACTACCTCAGGTCTATCTCTCTCTCTCTCTCTCTCGATTTCTTCATTTTTTATTTGCACATATTTTTGCTCAAACAACTAGATTTCTTTTCTATTTTTATATTAACAGCTTGTGTGATGTTTATACAGCACAAGAAGATAATGCAGTAGCTGCCTGTAGACCAACTGACATCTCTTTATTTACCACTTCTGGACCAAAACTAGAGGACTTCCTTGGTTGTTGCACCACTACACCGCCATCACAACAGCCACTGGGTGGTCAGTTCTCGGCTGAGACACCCGGGACTACGGCTACTACTGTATCTGACAATAGTAGTTCTGAGATATATGATTCTGAGCTCAAAACTATAGCTGCTAGCTTCCTTCGTGGTTATTCCTCTAATGATCACCAACAAACCGGTAGTTCTCAAAAACATCAACAGCTTCTTGTGCAGTCTGAACATGCACCAAAGAAAACTGTTGATACTTTTGGCCAACGTACTTCAATTTATCGAGGAGTCACCAGGTAAATAAAAGTTGTAAATACCCTAAATCTTAAAAGGAATAAAGAAGAAGAAAAGAAGTGTATTTCTTCCCCATTTTTCTTGAAAATAATCATTAAATGGTTGATTTTATGTTATTTCTTTTGGGGTTTGTGTAGGCATAGATGGACTGGTAGATATGAAGCCCATTTGTGGGATAATAGTTGCAGAAGGGAAGGCCAAAGTAGAAAAGGAAGGCAAGGTAACTAAGCTTTTCTTCATGTTATTCTTGATTTCTTTGAGGATCTTTCTTTTTCTAATGTGCGCCTATAGTGCGCATGTCCGTAACATGGTGTATCCGAGATCTGGGATTGAGGTTCAGTGGGGAACAGACCTTTGGTAGTTTGTGGCAGAAATAAATGGTGAAAGAATATTGTCCAATGAAATGGACTGCAAAACCCGAGAAAATGAAAAAATAAATTAAATTTAATAACCTGTTTCATTAAAGGGCTAAGATCTTCTGGGGTTTGGAAGACCATTAGATTTTGTTACAGGGTGTGCATTTATGAGAGATTTTGATGTGGTTTGTTTCTTTATGTGGCATGTACATGGCGAATGATTGCTTCCCCATGGATGCGCAATTTATCATCATTGTCCTTGCAGTTTATTTGGGTGAGTTCTTTGTTTTTCCCCGTCTATTGGTCTTATGATATTAATCATGATTAAATCATCATTTTGCTTTACTACTTGTATGACCCAAATGTTTTCCTTCATGAATGTATCATCATCATCATCATCTCCTAGTTCAGATTGGACACTAGATTTTTGACACTGTAACTTGAGATTCCTTTTTTCCCATGAATGTGTCATCGAGTTCAGTATCTATGTATCTAGATTCTTGTAACGATGGCACTGTTATTATTTCTAAGTACTAAATGATCATTTCCTTTTTTGTAATAATATTCTTAGGTGGCTATGACAAGGAGGAGAAAGCAGCTAGAGCTTATGATCTTGCAGCTCTCAAGTACTGGGGTCCGACCACCACTACAAACTTTCCGGTGAGTGCTTTATAATTTATTTATTTTAATTCGTTCTTGAAAGTTTTTCTTCCCCCTTTCATGGCAGTATTCAATTTGAGTTTTTATATATTGCTTTAGGTTTCTAACTATGAGAAGGAACTAGAAGGGATGAAGCACATGACAAGGCAAGAGTTTGTTGCGTCACTTCGAAGGTAATAACCATCCTACGTTAGTATTCTTTTGTTGTTTTCTTTAATATATTTAATAATGGCATCTCATTATCTTTTATATTTGTAGAAAAAGTAGTGGTTTCTCCAGAGGAGCCTCAATTTACAGGGGAGTGACAAGGCACCATCAACACGGTCGGTGGCAAGCAAGGATAGGAAGAGTTGCCGGCAACAAAGATCTCTATCTTGGCACCTTTAGTGAGTTTTCTAATCCTTCCCTCTGTCATCCATATCTATATTATGAAAATGTATACACCACAATATGTCAAGAATCTGATGTTTCTCGCTTTATATTATTCATTCGTTAAGTATGTGTACAACGTGATAATAAAGGCAACATTTCTTTGGTCAAACAGGCACCCAAGAGGAAGCTGCCGAAGCTTATGACATTGCAGCAATCAAATTTAGAGGCCTAAATGCTGTAACCAACTTTGACATGAGTCGCTATGACGTAAAAAGCATAGCTAACAGCAATCTTCCCATTGGAGGAATATCTGGCAAATCAAAGAATTCATCAGAATCAGTTTCTGATAGCAAAAGCATTGATGTAAGCCGATCGGACGATCGGGATCTCTCCTCGGCGTCCTCGGTAACCTTTGCTTCTCAGCCTACAACCTCTACTCTTAGCTTTGCCATGCCCATCAAACAAGACCCATCAGATTATTGGACAAATATCCTTGGATACCAAAACTCCACCACCACGATGAATAATACCAAGAACAGTAGCAGCATTGTCGCACCAAGCACTTTACTTCAATCTTCCACAAGTTTTCATGCTTTTCAAGGTCCAACAGCTTTCAGTATGGACTTCAACACGAATTCTTCAGTCAATGAAAGCAACAACAGTGGGCTATTATTCAATGGTGGTTATATACAGCAACAGAGTGGTGGTGATGGTATTAGTACATCATCATCAAGTTCGAGTATTCCATTTGCTACACCCATTGCCTTGCATGGTAATGGAAGCAGTTACGAGGGTAACTCAAGTTATGGCAGCTGGATTTCTCAATCTCTGCATTCTTTCCAATCTGCAAAGCCCAACCTCTCAGTGTACCAGACACCTATTTTTGGAATGGAATGAGCTCACAAAAGAAATGCAAGGAAAATGAGAATCTGTGCAAGCAGGAACGTGAAAGGCTGGCTAGCTTGATGTTGATGCCAGCATGCAATGCGCAGATGGGTTAACTTTTTTACTTTGAATAGACGAGTTGGGACTGACGAGCATGCATTTCCACAGTAGGTGACCTTAGTACTAACTGCTAGTTCTTTCTCATGGTCTTGTGTTATCTTTCTCTTTTGCTTTTGCTTTTCACTGACATGAATTTACATGGTATAAAATGAAGGAAAAAAAAGAAAAAAGAAGAGAATATCCTTTTGTCATCTTTCATCTTGTTAGTAACTCGGTATCGGATTATGGATGTGAAAGAGTTCCCTCATCAATTTAGCTCTCTTCCATTTTAACTTCGAATTCATACAGGTGAACAATAAAATCCCACGGAGTGGCATCACAAGGAGACAACGTTTATATAATATGTGTCGTATCATCATCATCATCATCATAATTTTATTGGATTTAAGGCTCCCAGCTACTCATTGTCATTCAAGAAACAGTATTTTTTTTAAAAAATAAGTAATGATCATTCGTTAAAATATAAATCACTAACAATTTATACATCTACAGGTAGATATTTAACGTTTCTCTCTAAGTTGAAAACCATATAAAGATGCCAATTTTGAATCAAGCCGTGATGGTCCTCGAGGTTATATTTAGTTTTGAGACTTTGGGAGGAAAGGGAGATTCATATCAGTATCATCGGCCTCGAATTTTACTTTGCCTGAACTTTTTTATTCCCATCAAAGATCCCGAGCGATGGAGTGTGTCATTACATAAGGATTTTGGTTAGCATTGTGTTTGCAAAGAAAAAAATGCCTCTACAATTTTCTTTTGTTAAAAGATTTTATAATAATTAGCTCCTACAAAAATATTCAAGGAAGCGGTTGCCTACAACTGCTTTCCTCCCGACGGTCCCAATTTTCAAGAAATATAAAATTAATGACAATATTTTGAGGAATGGAAATAACATCAGTAAAAATGCTTGATTTTTCATGTACATATTTTATAAATTAATTAATGTGTAGGTAGATATATCTAATTTGACATTGGATTTATTTAACTAAAGGGGGAAATTCCCTAATTGAAATTGAAAAAAAAGAAAAGAAAGAGAAATTGATAAGCTCCACATCATTCAATTGGAAAACAGCAGTGCTTCCGGGCCCTTCAACAAAATTGAGTTAGACCCAGGAATATTTTTTTGTTAGACATCATAAACATAATCTTTTCCAAATAATAATTTAAGATTGGTACAAGTTCAAGCTTAGGTTTTGTCCTCATCTAGCTTTAACTTGATCCTTTCATTAGTTTAAGAAACAACAAGATAAACACGAACACTTTAGGCTATGTAGCCAAAAGCAAAACATATACCATAGCCCATCATTGGTGCGATAGTGCGCTACAGTAGGTGACATGGCTTCTTTATCCCCTTGTCACAAGGAAAGAATTTGAACTCGAGACGAATACACTCGTTTGCTTGCAACATTATGGCTTCCTTTTCTTTTTATCTTAAAGGAATAATTTTTTTTTCTTTGATAGGAGATATAGACTTAAGAAACATTTTTTTAGTTGAAAAGCATGTATAATGCTGTTCATCCAGTGAAATATGAGATATTTAACTTATAACTAGATATACTATAACACAACATGTAGGAATCATTTTACAGCAGTGAAATAACTGTTTTGCCCTTTAAGCTAACAAAATATAGCCTTGCTTAAGAGGGTAGTAGAGTCTTTTTAAATTTTTTTATGAACAATCAAAATACTATAATGACCTTGGAACCAAAATATTATAAGCCTTTAGTCCATGGGTATCATCAGTTTTGAAAAAATTATAATGCTTTAGTCTTTCTTCTTTTGATTTTTTATTTTTGTCCTTAACTCTTTAATAAGAGTTTTATTTCCTTTCAATTTAGTTCTTCAATTCTAATTTATGAAAATTATTATGCTTTTCAATATGGTCCCTAATCTTTTTATTTCTAATTTTTATTACTTAACCTTTTTACAGAAGTTTATTGTGAAAAACATATGGACCGTTTGCATCACCTAAACATTGTTTTTTGCGGGAAAAATATGGACCCGCATTGTAGCGCGGGCCCATGCCTAGTTAATTGCTATTAGTAATAGTTTGTATCTTTTTATTATTATTATAGATTTTTCGTGGTTCAATGGTTTTGAAAAATATATGGTATATGTGGCATCTATAGCCCATGAGACCATATAGATATAGATGTCCATTGGATATCACATAGGTGTCTAACCACATCACTCCCTCATAACTCAACAA
>Ga0307515_10009015_pt1 | contig 19373 bp, 10 predicted proteins | sample 17_EM_MG_FD_194513 | JGI IMG/M metagenome (GOLD analysis project Ga0307515, IMG submission 194513) | Populus trichocarpa ectomycorrhiza microbial communities from riparian zone in the Pacific Northwest, United States - 17_EM | ecosystem: Host-associated > Plants > Roots > Unclassified | place...
ATAAATAAATATGTTAGTTTTTTTTAAAAATAAAAAATAAAAATGATATAATGGCCATAGTATTGATTGTATGAAACCCAGAATAAACATCATGTTTTATATTAAGTTGATAGGTTTAGTCGAACCATGAAAATGATAGTTATAATAATTTACGGGCGATTCTGTAACTTAGATGTGTTATATTAAAAGAAGTTATAAGTTATTTAATTGGTAGTGATATTATTTTGTTAATTTTATTGTTCGGTTGGAAATTAAAAATTTAAGGGAAATGATTTTTTTTTTATGAAATTGATAATAATTAAATATATTAATTTATATTGAATAAGTTTGAATTGAACAAATAATAGATAATTAGTTGGATATCAATTACTTCTTGTTAATTTGATTTATTTAGTTCATATTTTGATGCAATATTGAATTTTTATACAAATAATAATTGGTTACTAAATTTTGAATTCATTTTTAATTATCAAAGTTAAATTTTAAATTGATAGTTATATTATTGATAAATATTGTCATCAATATTTTAGATAGGTTTTCTAAGTAATTGATGATCGTTATTTAATGTATCAAGATTTACTTCAAGAATTGTATTATTAATTTTACATTTTTAAATTTGAAGAATATTAGTGAATGTAGAATTATATGTCTATATATGAAGTGTAAAAATAAAAATTCTCACTAACCAGATGTTGTAATGATGCATGTTAAAAAAATATTTATAAATAAATATTTATGTTGGTTAACATATGAAGAACCCTATTCTTACAAGACTATATTAGAAAGGATTGCTTCCTTTCATTAACCATGCAAAACTCCTAGTAAGAGCTTGTTTTATTTTTAAGTATTTTTTTAAAATATTAGTTGATTATATGTGACAATTTTTAACTAATGATTTATTTTGCAGACTACACAGCTTGGACGTGAGCTAACTCCGATTGAGTTATTTGTGAAAACACATAGATAAGGGAAGATAAACAAAAAGAGGTGTAACAATTCACGGATAGCCGAGTAAAGGTGTTTGTTGTATGTAAACTTTAAAACTTATTGTATATTTTTTGGACTAATATTTTTTTGTCGACATCTCTAACTTTTTTTTTTTTTTGTAATAACAATATAATGCTAACATGCATGTCAAATACGGAGATGACCCTTCAACCCATCCAAAATACGATCTGGATTTGTGGTTGGAAGCTGGAGCAACTGGTGGACCCAATAAAAATCATGTTTATGATATCTTTATTACTATGACCTAAGATATAAGATTGAGTTGTAGTGTCTCGACTATAGACACCTAATAATCCGGCTTGAGACAACCATCACCAACCGTTGAGAAGTTGGTTACGAGTTAATGCTCTGAGGAATGAAATGAAGGCAAAGCATGAAGAATAAAAAAAGCAGTTGGAGAAGATTGAGACATACTTTTCTAGTCACTATCTCCCCCCTGACCTCCACAAGACCCCCTACCTTCACATACAACCAAAGCTTATAATTAATTTGTATAGACATTTGTCGTTGAAATGATCGATCTTTTCATTGGAGAATTATAGAGAGTTTTTAATTGTTTTGGTGCACATCGATGGAAATTCCGTTGGTAAATGTTCAACCTTTTTATTGGAGAATTACAGAGAGTTATTAATTGTTTTGATCCATACTAGTGGAATTTTTGTTGGTAAATGATCACCATTTTTATCAGAGAACTACATGGAGTTGTTAATTGTTTCAATATACAGACCAATAGAATCACCAATATAAATCTTGTCGGTGATTCTGTGAGCGAATCCATCAGTGAGACATGTATATTCTTGACAGACATATCCATAAAAAATCCGTTGGTAATATTCACCAATGGATTTGGCGACATATATTGGTAAGCTCGTTTTTAAGGACCAATGAGAATAAGTTGTCGCTATATCCATATGTATAAAAATCATTGATAAATTTGAAATTATCGGTGAGGTACTTCATGAAAACATGTTTCATCAATAAATCCATAAGTGATTTTTATACCAATAAAATTATTGTTTAGCTGTGAACATATTGAAATCATTGTTTAATTCGAGTGAATTCAAATCATTGTAATTATTTTTTTCTTCAAACAAATAGCATTTGCAATTCTAGTAACGCAACTTATTAATTCATACTAGCACCAACAATTCAGGAACTTATAACTAGAGCACTCGCCAGGCAAAATCCTTATAAATTGTAATCTGTGCTTTTCAATTATTCTCGTAGAAAAGACAGCGTTAATCTACTGTTACTATTTCGTGGGATGCGCCTTCTATGGTTATTCTGTGCTTTTCAATTATTCTCGGAGGCCTGCTTCTTACATAGCCATCCCTGTCATTATTATTCTTGGCAAGCAATGAATGGTCCATCAAATGCGTCGAGCAGATTGAAGATTGAACATATTCCAAGTCCCTTTATCAAGTTCTGTGAGAGTTTGCTTCTGCTGTTGGTGCTCGAGGTCTGAAAACTGGAGAGCCGATTTTCCGGCATGGCTATGGAGCTCCCAATTACCTGTTTTTTTCTCTATTCAAAATTACGATGCCCGGTTTCCTTGCAAAACTTGTGTTTGGTATAGTTTCTCTGCTTTTGTTTTTAATTGTTCTTTAAAAGTATTTTTAATTTTAAAAAATATTAATTTAGTATTTTTTTATTATTTTGATGTATTAATAAAAAAATATTTTAATAATAACAAAATGAAATTGATAAAAATATTTTAATAATACTTCTTTAATAAAAAATATTCTTAAATTACACTTAAAACGCTTTACCGTCAAAGCCTTGATAACCGCGGGCGATGCCCGGGAACCACTGCTGCTCAGCTTTTCACCTCCGCGCCATGTGTTAAAGTGAATATGCTCTCTCCATAATATCAGTCAACGATCTCTACGCATAATTGTAAAACTTAGTTCAAGAACTAATTCGAAAAAAAAACTTAAATTATTGGGGTCAATTTGTAAATCACTATATCAATTGGATTGATATTTTATTTAAGAAAATATTATTTTGACATTCCAAGAAGAAATTTCTTAGAATTGACCCCTTTAAATTTAATGAGCATTTAAAAATGTGGTAGCTTATGTTTTTTTAGTGTGTTTCTATTTCCCTTAAAAAACATCAAATTAATGTTTTTTAATGTTTTTCGATCGTTTTGATGTGTTAATGTAAAAAATAAAAAAAATCATTTTAGTGCATTTTTATGAATAAAAAACACTTTTAAAAAGTACCATACACAGTAATACTAAACACTTTCTTAGACTATGTCATTAAAATCCTGATTAAATTAACCATGTTTCACCGAATCAACTAAATTTTAAGTTAAAAAACTCAACATGAGTCAAATTTTGAGTTAATGGTTTCAATCTTGGGCCAAGTTAAATTAACAGAAACTAAGCCTTATGAGCAAAACACTATTGTTGTAAACACTGTTCATTGTCTCATAAATCACTGTGGATTATAATAGTAATTTTTTAAAAAAGATTTAATTTGGCCCTTGATATTTTTTCTTGCCTAATTGAGCCATTTTAAGCCCAAATTAGTACCCAATTGCATGTTTTTTTGGAAGAAAAGGTTGGATTGAAAGTTAAAGGACCAAAATGAAAATGATAGGTAAAATAGGCAATGACTTTGAATTTCATACATAAAATTTATTTTTATCACTTCTCTATTTTAGTTTATAAGTGACCGATCCTTTTAGTTGTTAAAAAATTATTTTTTGTACCAGAATTCATTACTTTATCTTTCAATCATTTCTCGTGAGAAAAGAAAGAAAGAGAGAAGACACCAAATTCTAATGTAAAGAGAGAAAGTGACCGCTAATGATGATTAAAGCCACCAAAAAGATTGAAATTAATGTCAATGAATTTCTTTTCATAAATATAGTTTTACCTAAGTCTTTTGTTTTTTTCTCCTTGCTCGAGGAGGCATGTCTGACTGTGAAAAAGTGCTTGGGTTGATTTTTAAGCCATTTTGTTTTAGGTTTTTTAGGTTATGGACGAGTTTAGCAAGGTGTTTGAGATATTTTTCTAGATATTTATGATAAAAAAAGGTTTTTAAGCTAAAAAATTGAAGCCTTGTTTTTCCAGGGACTAAATGCTGTTGTATTTTGCAGAAATCAGACAACACATCGTGTGTTGTATTTTTTTTTAAAGAAAAACAGTGCAGGCGATATCTTCTGCCCCTTTTAAGAAATTATGAAAACCAAAGACAGGCTCATGCACTCAAGTTGAGCTAGAAGCCCCACGCACTTGGTTGTTTTTTTTTTTTTAATATCCAGGCTCGTGCGAGTTGGTTCCTTTTATGTGTTTTTTTATATTTTATATTTGGGTTAAAAATTTGATAAAAAAATATTATTGAACACAACTGAGTCTATAAGTTAGCTCGCAAGTTTAATAAGTTAATTCGTAACATCCAGACTATCACTTTTTTTTTGTTTAATGATTTTTTTACTCATTATTTTTTTAAATACAATTTTATTATTTGTTATCGATGATCTATTTTTTTTATTTAGCTCAAACCTAAAAGAATATAAATTCATCCTTTGTTATTAATGATGTACTTTTACTATATCGGCACCATGTGCCTATCATGATTTGTTTTACTTTTTTTAAAAATATTTGATATAAAAAATTATCATGTATTTTATTGTCGTATAATTAAATAAAAAATAATTTTGGATAAAAAAATTTATTGAATTTGATGACGTATGTGACTTGTACTGCGAGTTTGATTGGTTGACTCAATTCATTTAAGTTTTTTTTAAAGTAAATGTTATTTTTTATCGATTTCATTCTCCGACGTCGAGTTAATTTGAAATTGTACTTTTTAATTTATGTTTTTTTCAAGATTATCCCTATAAAATTTTCAAGTCAATCTATATTAATCCAGGTAAATTAAATATTTTTTCATCTCAATATTAGATAAAAAAATATTTAAATCATAATTAAAATCTAATTTATTTTTAAAAGATACTTCACCACTACCTGAATTTTATTTTTCTTGTGTATTTAAAAGAAAACTTACCCCGACTCGCAATCTTGCGCAGGCCAATGTAAGAGTTTAATAACTAAGTCTGGTCGTGGCAAAGGCACTCCAATTCGAAATACGACCATGCCATTTCCTACCCTGTTTTCCCCGCAATCAAACTAAAAGAACATCTCTCTCCCTCTCTCTCTCTCTCTAAAAATGACTTTTGTGTTTGGTTCCTAACAATAATTTACTTAGATTTCAATTTTTTTATTGTAAATTAATTATCAATGGTTTTTCTTGTTTGATGTTGTAATTTCGAGAGAAGTAGAAATGACCAAAGAGAATCAATCGGAGAAGATGGTGAATGTTGTCAGGCGTCCATGCTTCTTTGTGATTTTCTCTTCTAATTTAAGCTCAGAGCGACTGGTAATTTTTTTTTTCTTTTCACATGCTCCATTTCCCCCATAAATGAAATTCCCATATTTCTTTTTGGATTTCCTTTCATAGTTCCTTGAATCAAACTAGGGTTTAGACCCGACTTGAGTTTCGGATTGTTACTCCTTGGTAGGAAAAAAGAAAAGAGTTCATTTTCTGCTATTCAATGCATGCATTAGTTCCTGCTAATATTTTTCTTTTATGTGTATGATTGTAGTAGTAGTTTTTTACTGGTTGAAGATTTTGGATTTGCTTGATATCAGTTTAATTACAGGATTAACGCAATCCAAATTGTTCACATGGCAGAGAATCCCTGTCAGTTTCATCAAGCATATGGAAGGGAAAACGCCGGGATTAGTTTCTTTGTTGGGCCCTAGTGGGGATGTTTGGACAGCTGATTTAACTCAGGAGAATGACGATGTGTTATTCAGTAATGGGTGGTCGGAATTTGTGAGAGATCATTTCTTGGAATGCGGTGACCTTTTGGTTTTTAGGTATCATGGCGAGTTGTGTTTCTCTGTGCAAGTGTTTGATCAAAGTGCGTGTGAGAAAGAGGCTGCGTTTCATTCCAAATGCAGCCAAGGTTGTAGTGAATTTTGTGGAAGTACAGGGAAGAAGAGAGAAAGAGAGGAGGAGGCTGCATCATTAGAGAAAGATTTTGTTTGTGCACGGAAAAAGGTTAGAGAGGGCTCTTCTGAATTCCATTCAGCATACATAGAAAAGAACCGGGAAGCTCATATCAGCGCATGTGATGTGGGAGGGTGCCAGCATGATGGGGTCCTCACAACTGAAGAAAGTTTATCTCGTGAAACAAATCAATGTGGGAATCCAGCCAATTGTTTTGCCACTCCCTCTCAATCAAAAGCATGCTCTGAAAAGCAAGGTAAGGATGAAAACTTTCAGTCGTGGGTCCTTTGCAGATAAGAATCTGTTTCATCTTTTTTTGCGTTTCTGCTTGGAAGAGTAGGCCTGGGAGCCAACTATTTTTCTATCAAACTTTGGTTTGAATCCAAGTTTGCATTAAAAATTAATGGAACTGAATACTATTATAGATATTTGCGCAAACATGTCTTATTCTGGTTCCTTTGTGATTTCAAAAATAATTCAATGAAGTTGGATTTTCATGAAATGTCCAAACATCTTCCATGTCCTAATCAATGGGTTACTATGTCTTAAAACAGAGGTACCCATCTGGAAAAGATTTGGCAAAGATGATGACTTGAAGCTGCATGACAGAGGTCATATGTCAATTTTTTCAGAACGTGAGAAAAGAGTTGCTGAATCTTTTATCTCTTGCTTTCCGTACTTCGTGAGGATCATGAAACGGTTTAACGTCAGTGGTTCATACACTCTGGTAAGCTTTTTCCTTATTTTTATCTTTCTGGATTTTTGACTGCAAGACATCATTCTTAGATTCTGTATATTAATGTTCCTAGAGAATCACAGATTGGATTGGACCAAGCTAGGACTCCTTCGCATCCATTTTGCATGTAGTCGAACAAAAACAGGGCATTTTCCTAATTATCTTTTGATGTCTGTTTCTATGCTGCAGAATATACCATATCAATTTTCAATGGCACATCTTCCTAATTGCAGAACAGAAATTATCCTTCGTACTATCAAAGGAGCGTGTTGGAGTGTGAATTCTGTACCAGCTACAAGAGTGCATACAAGCCATACCTTATGTGGAGGATGGATGGCCTTTGTTCGTAGCAATGACATCAATGTGGGAGATGTTTGTATTTTTGAACTTGTGCGCAAATATGAATTGCGTGTTTTTATTCTTCGAGTTGGAAAGGAGGGCCCAGATATGGAAACTGGAAAAGTAGTTTCTAACGGGGAAAACACTGGGTGTCCTGCCATTGCACATAAAACTGAAAGTTTTCCAAAGAAATCGAGAAGGAACTGCTTGAAGGTCCATTCTAAACTCATTAAAAAAGCAGAAATATGTGATAAAAAAGAGTTTGAGAAGAGTCAAGCAACTGGCATTTTGAGGCATGGAAATGCAACAAAGGATTCTGCCAGTGCTGTGCTCTTCTCTATGTCACAAACTGGAGATGGAAAGAAGCGTAAGGGCACTGATGTTCTTATTCTTGGTCTTCCAATTAAAGAATCTCCTTTCTAAATATATGCGTTGCCTTGCATCTAGCCCAGATTTTCATTTGTTTTTTTGCCCTTCTCTCAGTGAATTTCTGGTGAAGTTGGCTCGTGTTTGCTAAGCATCACTTGTGTAACAAAGTTTAGTTCCATCTAAGTTTGCACGCATGCTTTTATTTATGCACATTAGAATCTCCTTTCTAATTATATGTACCGTTCACCTTTAGAATTTACCATGTTTAACAGAAACTTGGGATATTCTTCTCTTTAATCTTCAGAAGGATATTGGTAGTTTTATATCAACTTGCCTCATCCAATCGTGTTCCATTTGTAACATAAAGTGGATTCTTAATTACAAAACAGAGGCACCAATTCAGAATGGAAAGGGTGTAGAAGCTGAAGCTGGTCTGAGAAGGTTGGTAGCACTGGATGAAGAAAGAGCAGCCAAGTCCTTTACGTCTGGTTTTCCTAATTTTGTTAGAATCATGAGGAAGTTCAATGTTAGTGGTTCATATACTTTGGTGAGTGTTCTCCTTTTTTCCTTGCATCTTTCAATGTTTTTTACTGACTGACATATTCGTGATTAATGATGAAATCTAAAGGTGCACCATTACTTCAAGTACTCAAGCTTAGCAGAAACCAAACAAATATGAAGATCCCAAAAATCTAAATGAAATCACAATCATTTGACAAAACAAGACCACAGCATTCAAGAGTTTCTCCTGTTTTGCTATCTTTTGTCAAGATTGATGTTTGACAATCTCTGTTGCCATCGTGCAGAAAATCCCCCACCAGTTTTCAGCAGCATATCTTCCGAACTGTAAGACAGAGGTCATCCTTTGTAATTTACAAGGGCGATGCTGGACTGTGAATTCTCTCCCAGACTCAAAAGGTAGAGCAGTGCACACTTTTTGTGGAGGGTGGATGGCCTTTGTTCGTGACAACAATATCAAGATAGGGGATATCTGCATGTTTGAGCTTGTTGGCAAGTGTCAAATGCGGGTACAAATATCTGGGGTTGGACATGAAGTGGTCAATCATCAAATTGGAAATCCAGCATCCAATGACTTACCTCTTCTGGCAGTGCCTCGCAATGATCCTCCCTCATGAGGTACATGGAAGAGTCCAGCCTTCGCTGGACATGTATGAATTTTATGTGTCTATTTTTGGCGAGCATTACAATGCCCGTGTCTCCCTGCTTGTGAGATTTTTTTTACATGAATTTTATGTCGGATTTTCCTATCAGGTATACATACCGAGTAAAATTCACTCTTAAAAAGAACGCCATCTATGAGTTTCTGAATGCCATTGCCGGGTGTTGAATTGAAGAAACCCATTGCAATTTCATTCATCCCGTAGTAGAAATGATGAAAAACAAAAACAATCTGTACAATAGGTTTTATATGCCATCCCAGATGTTGGCCTCGCCCTCTCCTTCTCCCTCACACACACGCCCGCACACACTTCTTAATGTTGTATAAATAGTTTACGGACAATCAACTTGTCCAGCGACATGGTGAAGCTTTTTATTCGTTCATTTTCGTGTACTATGTACAGGCTGAGCTTCTTTTTGCATGTGTTTACCAGAGTGTGATACTCGTGTTTGAGCCAAGGGGCGGTACTCGAAGGTGGCTGAAGGAAGTGGAGACGTTCTTCAAGGCTCGGTCTGTTATTCGGCATTTTTGGGGATTCATGAATCTGCCGCCACTAATTTTTCATGCAACAGGGAGTCGTCCTTGTAACTGTCATTGTACATGCTATGTATCCTGGTTAGTTTTGTTTATCTGTAGCTTGCGCTTGCAGCTTAGCATGCAGTGGAAACAATTAGAGTGTAGGATCAGGCCCTTTGCTCGAACAACTTGGCTGATAATTAATTCTTAGCGGACATGAACGAATGAAGGCGTTGAAATGAATGAAGAGGATGGAACCTAATTTGCTTGGAACGATATATCTGTACCTATAGTAAAAGGCCTTCAATGTTAGAACCCATCCTGACTGACCTGGTGATAAAAGCTAGACCCTTTTCTTTCTCGTTCCTTTATTTGGTTACAAGTACTCTCAAGTGTAATGATAATGGAGATTTGACGCTATCATGATAACACCAGTAACATCATAAAGATGGAAGAACGTCTCCACTTGAAAATAAAAATAGAAATGTTATTTCCTTTAAATATAAATACTATAAAAGTCTATTGAATAGAGGAGAAAAAAAATTGGGAAAAATATTTATTTTTCTAAAAATTTCATGCCTCATTCTCTCTTTAATTATAATGATCTTGTTCTTGAATTCAAAACTCAAACAACAACAGTCCTCCACGAACGAACATTCTTTATGTGTAAGCGGCTATATCATGAGTTTTTAATACTGTTTTGCGAATCATCTCATCATGAATTTTTAATAAATTATTATGTGGATCTGTTTATCATATATTCCTAAAATAATATCTTTATACGGATTGTTTTATCACGGGTTCCACTATCAAGATTTTCAATAACAACATTTGATACATATAAAAATAATACAATAATTTTTAGCTGTTTTTTTTCTCGAGGAAAAACCTCCTAATCCTTTCTTATACAAATACATCATGTTATGCAACCTCTTCTAGCTATGGTTATTCAACAACACATAATAACTAACCACATGGGATTGTTTAACTCTATTACACATTTTCTACAAACTCTAACAAAAACAACCGCAGGGTCTGATTGATTCTATTCTGAACCGTCAGGTATTGTTTAATCCGTGTATTTTATTTTCATTTAAAAATTGGTCCTTGTTCAAAAGTTTTTTGGTACTGGTATTTTTTTTAAATTTATTGTTTAGTTTTTATGATGAATAAATTTGTAGATTCATGTGTAATTAATCTTAATCTTCATCACATAGTTTTTTTTTTCCATGTAATTCTTGCATGATCATTAATGGATGGATCTTAAACCAAATCTGATTCGACTCTGATGAAATTAAATGGATTTGATATATAATTTCATGACTTAAATATGATTCTAATTTGAATTTATTAATTTGCCTGTTACATAGATCACATATAATTTTATCTCAATTTGGTTTGATAATAACTTGATTTGAAATTAATATTAATATTAATATTAATATTATTTTAGTAACTATAATATTTTAAAATGTAAAAAAAGTTTAAATATAAAAGACAAGAAATAATATGGCCCAAGGTTTAGACTTAGGGTTTATTTACCTAAAATGCTAAATAATATCTTCCACTTTTGTTCTTTTTTTCTATATTTATGGCTATTTTTTCACATGATAAGTTTTATTTTCATCGTTTTTCAAGTCTGAAATTATTTTTTTGAAAAATGTTAAAAACATATGAAAAAATTAATTAACAAGTTGTTATTATTATCATATTTATATATCTAATTTATAACGTCGTGATCCAATCTGATTTTTTTCCCATTTAAACTTTATTCTTTATAAAACACTAGGATTTTGTTTCATGTTAGCCAGGTTGTATTAAAGTAGGTATTTTAATTATTTTTCTTTAACTAATTATAATTTACCTATTATATTATAACCTTAAAAAAATATATAATTAAATATAGAAATTTAATGAATCATTATTATATGTCCAATTAAATTTTATTATGTTGAATTAGTGGCGATGGCGACGGCATTATTAAAACCCGAAGAGTCCAGTAAGGCCCAAGGGTGCGAGCGTGCGACGCATGTTGGCTCTTCGTTTCATGTCCCTGTCTTGTCATTGCAAGTCTCTCCGCACTGACTTCTTGTCCGCAGTTAAGTTCTAACAAAACTGTCTCCTTCGCTGTCCTTCTGTGTCTCTCCTCCTCCTTCCTTTTATTGAAAAGGTAATTCCTTTACTTCTTCTTCACCCAAAATAATCAGAAGCACTTATACGGAAAACAGTAGTAGTCGGTGTAACCTCAAAAAGTCCATCAATGTTGTTTGTATGCAGTAAAAGAAAGTACTTATGAACAAATTTACTGCCTCTCTTAATTTTGGAGATTTGTTGTTGTTGGATTGTTGTCGTTGTTCAGCTCATTCTTGTTAACTTCTAATTTCTAGAACTGCAGTAAGTTCAGCAAGTGAAAATGGGGGAAGAAACATGTGAAGATTGCAGAGGCTGGGAAGAGGAACTATACTGGACTCATTTCCAGTGCACCCATTTTTTTCAAATTCTCAGTGCTGGTTTTGATCATCAGCTTGTAAGTGTTCTTTGCTATGATCCCATTTTATTTTTATGGGTTTAGGCTTCCGGGGTTCTCTCCTGATTTCGTGTTGTGTTTTTGTTTTAGGCTTTCAGGGGTGGTTCTGTATTTTGCTTTATTAAAAGAACTTTATGGTTTATCTGGTTTTGGATCGCAATACTTGCATGAAAATGAGGTGGAAAGTCTTGAAATGAGCAACATAGTCTGCTCTTGCCATAATGTACTCAACTCAACAAAATTTTACTCATAAAAAAACGTTCCTTCACTTGATTTCGTGGTCCCTTGCCAAAAGCGTGTAATCCTGCATGTTGATAAGCGTAACCTGATTCACATCTTAGTCCTTCTGTCCCTTAATTGAACCAGGTTGTGGATATTCTTTTCCCTCTAGCCCCCGTGACTGTTTTCTTAGCTTCCTTGTAGACTTCATACGCAGATTTTAGCACTTGGATTCTTGGGCTATCCCATTTTGGCCTTAATAAATTTGAAGTTGTGGAAACGTAAATGTTCATGTGATGTTATTTTACAACTAATATTTTTAACTTTCACCAAGGATATGGAATGGTATGTGATCATGGCCGACACATTTTTTTATTCATTATGCTAAATTATGTTTGACCACATTGCCTCTTTTTGTTTAAATTGCAGCCGATCCCTGAAAAATTTTCTAATCATTCGAAGAACAAACTGCTTGAAAACGTGACTCTTAAAGGTCCTAGTGGCAGCACATGGCAAGTTGAACTGACCACAGATGATAACACCATGTTTTTCAAACATGGTTGGGAAGAATTTGTAAAGGACCATTTTCTGGAGGAAAAGGATTTGTTGATCTTTAAGTACAATGGGGAGTCATATTTTGACGTTCTAATTTTTGATGGACAAAGCTTCTGTGAGAAAGCAGCATCGTATTTTTTCAGAAAATGTGGGCACCGAGAAGGCGACAGTTTTGTCCAAACAAAGAGGAAAGCTGTAGAAGATTCTGTTGAAGTTACCAATGCCTGCCCCCATAATGGTCTTGGAGGCACTCCAGAGAAATCTGCAGATGGTTACATTTACAAAACTCCTGTAAGAAACAGTGTTGTCTCAAAAGCTATTAACAAAAAGACTCGGAGGGAAGTCAAGTTTAGTAAGCCTATCCAAACTAGGAAGAGAGTGAGATATGAAGGACCTTCTTCTACTGCCGAGGAAATAGAAACCAAGCCTGGTAAGTCTAAGTTTCTATGCATAATGAATGAATAATGGTTCACTGCCCTTGGGCACTCACTAGACTTGTTCGCATAGCAATCTACTGGTGCTCCGGCTGTAAGAAGTATTGCCGGTTGATCCAACACCTTGCTAAGCATCCTTCTTCTAAGCTTGCCTTACTAATGTAAAATAAAATAAGCTGCTTGCCTTTTCTTTTTTTTCTTCATTGTTTGCTACTCCTATTGATTAACTGACTTTGCGTTGAAGTGTATGGTCGTTAATGAAGTTTCTTTGCGTTGCTAGATGCATAGAATTGTGCAGTGATGGGATGCCTTGCCTCTTAAATTGTTATGGTTTGTGAATGAATCAGATGTCCAGCATATACCTATCGGCACGACATATGTATCAAGTAGAAGGATGGTAACAGAGCAAGACAAACTCAATGCATTGCGGTTAGCACAAACAGCACAAACCAATGAGGGCTTCGTTGTGGTTATGAAACCCACACATGTATACAGGAAATTTTACATGGTACAAATATCTTTTTCAGTTATTGCATGTTCGAATTTCTCACTATTTTATCTCCCTGTCCCTGTTTCTTTTTATCCAGAGGTAAGTGTCAATTGTTTCCATTGTCAGGATTGATTGGAAGCTTTGAAGTTTGGTCTTACTTGTTATCCTTGCTGTTCTGCTTCATTCAGGTAATCCCTTCAGCATGGTCAACTAGACATTTCAGAACCCTGGAAAAAAAAGTCGTGATTCTTCGTGTGAAAGAAAATACATGGAACACCAACTTCTTATATTATAAATCCAAGAACAGTGGAGGGCTTTCTTCAGGGTGGAAGAGTTTTGCTCTGGATAACAATTTACAGGAGTTCGATGTGTGCCTCTTCGAACCTAGTGGCACAATGAACAACTCTTTTGTCTTGGATGTTAATATCTTCCGTGTTCTCTAGCAAACTTGTCTTCTGCGGATCATCAGGGGATGAAGCTAACTCACACCTGTTATCTGGGAATGAAAACTACTCAAATCTTGTTTCAATTGAGTTGTTGACTGATGTAGAGTTTTCGCTAAGCTTCGGGGTATTGTAAACTATAACTACTGGTGACTTGTGTTCAAGTTTAGTGTAAAGTTGGCCATTAGAACTCATATTGCTGTTTTGCCATGACAACTCGTTCTTCTCATGATCCATGTAAACCATATGTATATAGTTAGATTGCTTCTGTTCTGTTAAATCTATGTCGGGCCTTTGATGACCTGTACGTTCAGTTATGATGGGTGGGATTTGCCTTCTGATTAGATTTCAGTTGAGGTTTTATCCAGTAATCAGGGAAAAAAAGAAAAGAAAAAAGAAAGGGAAAGTACAACACCTGACTAGCTTGGCCACGCTCATCTTTCACAAGTGAGAAGAATTTGTGCGGTATCAATGGAGACCTCTCACAATAGCTTGGGCATGAAAGAATGGTGGGCTGTATTAGCCCTCGTTCACAGCTATGTGTTGCCAGTTCATATACTGGGTTTAGGGGAAAGGGGCCAAGGGCTATACCCATTGAAGTCTCGAACAATTAATTATACATTACGGGCTATTATTTCGACAAAATAGGTGCCGTGTCACGAACTCTTTTATGGGCTTGCATGGTCTACAGGATACAAACGGTAGCATCTGTATTTGCGTCTTTTCGGCTCTAGTTCCCTTTCCCCTTATCGGCCTTCAATAAGATGCTTACCCATTCAAGAGTCTCTTTCGAGCCTAAAAAAAAGATCCACTTTTGGGTCGGCTCCTATATCTCATCTCAATTATGTATCAGCCAATCATATCATTTCTCACCTTATCCAATTTCATCCCTTTACAAAAACTTTCCTTTGTGCCTTCCTCTTCTTGTTTGCAAGCTTTTCCAATCCAAGATACAGGTGATCATATTAACCGCTCTACTTCATTCGAAGGTTTCATAATCTAAGTAACCTCTAACTTGTGCTCATTGCAGACATGGCAACAACAGCCGCTGCCTTTAGTCCTGCAACAATCACTGGTGCAGTCGTGGATTTTGGCAGCAAGATCCCCAAGAGAACGAACAAGGTGGTTTACATGGGAGGAATGAATTCATATGGGGGTCTTAAAGCCCATAACAGTGTGCTTTCTCTGAACATGCCTGTGTCCACTGAGCAATGCTTTGCAAAGGTGGTTAGCTCACTGAGAGCAGCATCAAATGGGAAAGGAGGAGGTGGAGGCGCACTCTCCTCTAAATGCGGCGATGCGGGTGAGATATTCAGGATTGCTGCAATCATGAATGGCCTTGTTTTGGTTGGGGTTGCTGTTGGGTTTGTACTCCTCCGAGTTGAAGCGTGGTATGAGGAAAATGAGTGAGTCTTTTGTTTAGTTAACTAGCGAAAGATTTATGTTCGGCTAGAGTCGCTAGACATTGGTTGATTTGTCAATCTTTTACATGTTCTGTATAACTTCAAAACTTCTGGCATACCTTGTTTTAGATGTGAATCAATGTAATCCTTTACCCGAGAAAAAAAGATGATCAATTTACCCAGTAATGCAAGTTTTGTTATCATCCTGAACAATCAAGGCTAAAGTCCCATTTCATGGTATTGAACTAGTGAAATAAATGGATGCCAAGGCTTCAATATCAATCCTTCCTCGAGTCATATTCGGACAAGGAAGTCCCAAGAAAATATAGACAGCAACTGATTCCATTGTGTTTGAATCACTAATAAAAAAACGCTGCTAATTTTTTTCTGCGATTGCAAAAAACGGAGTCACAGTGGAAGTCAATTGTTTCTCAGTAATTCCTAGAGGTTAATATAGAAGACACTGCAATTTAAAAGCAACACCACAACCTCCCGGGGCAAAAATTGGCAGTGATAATTGACAGTAATATGATCAAGGAATTCCTTCAATATGCTTCAAGAGCTTTTCTTCAGCCAACTATCTGCTGTTGGAAAACATACTGGATTTCCTCAAGAAGAGGGTCTCTGACATGCAGAAAAGAGTTGCCAGCTAATAAAAGCCATCACAAGAGATGTGAACAGTTCAAAGCCTACAACCTTTGGAAAATGCCACCCCAATCCTCTTCTCAAGTAGCTGCAAAAGCCATAATTTAGCAAAATAGATGAAAAACTAAGCTCTTCCAGACGCACAAGAGTGGAACCATAAACATACAAAACACATGATGCTTTCTTTGCTAATCATCCTTGGGTTGTAATGAAACTATAGGATGAATTTCATTACACTTGCAAAGAAAATAGTTTTCAAGGAGAAAGGATATCAGACTTCTAAAAGGGTTTTAAGAAATATTAGATGCGTGGACCTAGAAGCATCCAGTCTCTCTGATTTCAAACACACTTAAATTGTAGGGTGACTGTTGAATCTAACACATTCCTAAATTGCTATAAAGTTTTAATTTAGATTGTGTAAAAAAAAAAACACACATGCACAGACGACCTTTTGGCCATATGCTATGAACAACAGGTGAGTAGCAGACCTTGTAATGGATGGCATGGTGGCCACAATTCCTGCGCATGCGTATATGATGGGAATCAAAGTCTTGGGCTTAGTTTTCCGAAGCCACATCAGAGATCCCAAAGCAGCAAGGGATATACTCAACACCTGAAATTCATTGAAGAGAAAAAATTCCACAATGAGTATCAGACACGTATAATCCCATTTTTCTTTTTTTTTTTCTTTTTGAAGTTCCAAACTAATCTCAACAAATGATATGAAAAGCAATAAAAGAGATCAACAAGAAAATAGACGCACCAGGTTTGCATTTGCTTCAAGGCCTTGCAGAATGAAATCCCATGTGAATTCTAGTCCTCTAGCTCCCACCCAAAGAGGTGCCAGTTTATGTAAAACAGAATCAGCAAAAGCCCACCCTGCAAATGAGAAAATTGTGTTGTTAAGTTAATGAGGATTAAGATCGCATAACCAATGTCAAGCGAAAAGAAAAGGACGATGATGATTTCATTCACTCCTTTTTTCAAGCAAGCATGAAGAGAAGAGATTATGACGATGCGCAACTTATATAAATATCGCACCCTTATTATATTCCTTATCGTTTACATCATCACAAATCAATTATAGTTTTATAAATTTTTGTGTAAGAAAATCCTAAAGTGGTTTGAAGAAATTCCCAAGTTTTACGATCAACGAGAGGAAAGGGTCAAAAAATGTCCATAAAGAAAAAGAGGAAACAGTCTAAACACACACACACACCCCCTTTCTTCTTAAAGAAGTATACCAGAAGTTGAGGCCATAAATTTTCAAAGAAACTATAGCAAGATATAAAAGAATCTCATGTAAGATTATGGGGAAGAAACTAACAATCAATTTAACATTAGAAATCAGCTTAATTTTTTTAGGGAAAAACATGCTGCCATTCAAATGAAATGACTCAGACAAGTCAAACTCACCAAGTCCAACAGCTTGAAATTTATGATTTTGAGATATGTTCCTGTGAGTCAACTGGGTCAAGGCAAAGTAAAGCCCAGCAACATCTATAAATCCAATCAGTGCTTTCAGTAGTTCCTGCATATAGGTGGGGTTGGTGACAAGTGATTCACATATCAGAATGCACACGTTATCAGAACAGAGAAGAACATTTGATAGTAAGTGGAACTAGCACGAAAGGAAGGTTCATTTACACGTTAGACACCTCACGAGTCAAATTCAACAAAATGATGAATTTCAAACAAAAAACTAGAGAAAAAAACATCAAATTCTACATCATTTGATTTTTCATACACCAAACTTGATCAACAGCCGCGAAAGAATATAGTAATACAACAAAAAGCTTCTTATTTGTTCATCAATAAGTTCGTTTACAGAAGGGTTGTCATACCTAACCATATAAAATGCAAGGGTCGACATAGAAGCATTTTATTTCCACTCTAACACCGTCCGGCCTTCTTATATATACATCAAAACTCAGCTAATACAAAACAAATATAAATTACTCCATCTCAACTTCAAAAATGTTAAAAATAAAGCTATGTAAAGAACCTGATACGGATCAAAGCTATCATTCTCGGACACCTTAAGAAACGTTGCCAAGCAAACCAGCTGCCAACATACATACAAGAATCTAAGCTAAAAGACACCAACCTTAAATTCATAAAATAGAAGTAATAATAATTCAAGAAATTACAGATACTAAGTAACTCTACAAACCTTAACTAGAGCAGTTCCGAGATAAACAAGAGCAGCTTTAATAGAAGTACCGAGCGTGTCATACTCGGACCTGCAAACATTAAATTTCAACAAAAGTTAATAAAAAAAAACAGAAATTATAATGGGTTTTTAAGGAAGAAGATTATTCGAATTTAGGAAGGTTCTTTTCAGAGAGAGGGGTACAAAGGAGTGGCGGAGTAATAGACGGCGTGGGGGCCGAAGGTGAGAATCGCGCAGTTGAAGAAGTGAAACAACGTCATCTCTCCGTTAACTTCTCTCTGTCTCTCTTCGTCTCGGAAGAGAAGTGAGAGATCCAAAGTGAATCGAAGAAGAGAGAAATTTGGAACAGAGGAGGATGAACAAGCAATTCACGGAAATACCACTCGGAGCTGGGCTTGGTTAAAGCAGAGATAGAGATAAGATCAGAGTTAGAAAGGAGTAAAGGACCCGCGTGTTGGGCCATTTGAGCAATTAATTCGACTAGTCTTGGGCTTGTATTTTTCTCATAACCATAGTCGTCCATCCTGGAAAAATATAAAACAATGGTACATGGACGTTTGTGAGTTTTTTTGCTCTTCATGTGAACCATTGGGCCTCTGACGTTTCTTGGAATTGATGGATCCAAACGAGGGTCCATTTCAATCTGGGCTAAATTTCATTGGGCTTTTGAAATCATTTTTTGTATAAAAACCGAGACCCTTTTCAGTATCAAACACACCTTTGCTATATTTGTGAGTTCCCACTGGATCATCTAGGTTTACTGTAAAGGTTGCACATGCATAGCCATAGAGTCGGTCCAATATTAAAACCCAAATATTTCTGATCCTCTTTAGCTTTACACGAGGCACAAAGCCCCTCAATAATAGAGTTTTAATTTTTAAATTTTTTTAATATTAACTTAATTAGATTGAAACCAAGTTTAATCAAGTTAACCAGCCTATGGTTTTTTTTTATTAACATGGATGTTCAAGCCAACTTGTATGTACCTCAACTAATCTCACGGGCCCTGAAGTTAACAATCATATAAGCCTCCAGTACCCCTGAGATTTGTGGGATTCGTACCGGTGACTTCTAGAAAATAAACTCAAATCAGGTTATGATTTAATAGTATTGAGTCGAGTTAATATCAAAACCAATTTATCTTAAAATCTATTCTAGATTGGGTTTCAAGTATTAAATTTTTTAAACCGATCCACCAATCAAGCCGAGTTTAGCAAATATAGAATTGATTGAATACATGGACCTTGATGCCCAGGACATTGCTACCAACCATAAACTATTCTTGTTCTGTATACTGCCAGTATTAGA
>Ga0307515_10009016_pt1 | contig 19373 bp, 8 predicted proteins | sample 17_EM_MG_FD_194513 | JGI IMG/M metagenome (GOLD analysis project Ga0307515, IMG submission 194513) | Populus trichocarpa ectomycorrhiza microbial communities from riparian zone in the Pacific Northwest, United States - 17_EM | ecosystem: Host-associated > Plants > Roots > Unclassified | place...
AAAGGGGCTTAGCTAGGCTTAATAAAGCCCTTATTTAGGTTATTAATAAGATACTACTTTATAGCCTATAATTTGGTAATAAACTACTTATAGAGGGGGCTAAAGCTAAGGGTGTTTTCCTTACCCTGCTTAATCTCAATCTTATAGTTATATAGTTAGTAAGGTAGAAGTATATTAGACGCTACTTTAGAGAATACATTCTTAAATTTCTGGTATTAATAGGGCAGCTTTTATTCTACTAGTTCCTTATTTATAAGCTCGCTTTCTTATCCGCTAAACTTACTTCCTTTTTCTTAATTATTTAATTAATTTTGTATAAGCTTATTGTAAAGGTAATAGTCTTAGGCTAAACTAAGTTTTAGTAGAATCCTATAGCACTAATATAGTAGATATTAACTAGTAGGAGGTCTGCTGGTTTCCTTATAGCCGTTTTCCGGACCATATTTTACGGTCTAGGGTTTATAATCTTTCTTAGCTCCTATTTTATTTTCTATAAATTATCCCTTTAATCTATTAGTTTAGTATAACGTCTAATATCCCTTATTGTTCTTTATAGCTCTATAGGGCCTAAGCTCTCTATAGGGGGCTTTTTTAGGTTACTACTAACTTCCTAGGTCTTTAATGCAGGTGGCGTAATATAGGTAGTCTAGGGGCGATATAGTATATAGATCCGTTACAAATTAAGCTATATATCTTTCTTAAAGGCCTAATCCCTACGCATAGTATTAGCCTAGTAAATAGTATCAATCTAGGGCTATATAAGGTTTTCTATTATAATACTAATTTCTTTTATAAAGGAAGGAGTTAGGGGTAGAGTTTTAGGCTAGATAAGCCGTCTACTCTATATATTAAGCTATAAGCCTAAATAGGCTAGCCATTTTCGCCCTAAAATTATATTATAGCTACCTAGGTCCGTAATATGGAAGGGGATATTATATTACCTTTGTCTATTAATATAGAGGTAGATTTATAAAATAGTTATAATAGGTAGCCTTACCCACCCGTTATACCCGCGGATAGGAATTAGTTTAGGTAGTTTTTTAATAGGTATATTTAGAAAGTTAGCTAGCTTTATAATATACTAGGTATCTATTAAGGCAAAGGTATTTACTCTAAAGTCAGCTAAAGTAAAGGTTAAAACTTAGTATTTATTATAGAATAAAGTATAAGGAATAGTGTGGCTTTTTTTACTAACTAGCCGACCTAGATTAATATCTAATATATTAATCCCTTTTAACCCTAAAGAGGAGTCTTCCTTTAGGGTTCCTCTTTTTCTAACTCTGCGCTATTCTCTTAGATTAACAGAACCTTGTCCGCTTTTACGCTCGTTAGGCAATCCTTTATATAATAACCTTTTTAACTATAAGAGAAGTAAGCTCTTTAATTACTAAGGGCCTATATATAGGGGTTGCTATATAGGCTAAGTATTTACTAGACCTATAGTAGGACTAGCCATATAGCTAGCTGCTAAATTGGCGGCGGGCTATACGGGTAGTGCTATAGGGGTTATTAATCGTGCTAGGGCATTACAGGCTGTTCTTATATTACTTATAGTCTAATTTAAAGGGTTTCTAGCTTTATACCATTCGGCGCGTACCTTAATTTAGTAGAGGCCTTAGTTAATAGTTAAGCACTAGTCCGTAAGTTCCTTTAGCGTCTATATAATAGTAAAAACTAGCAGTATAGCTCGCTGTAGGTTTAGGGTAAGCTTATTAAATAGGTCTAGCATTAGATCTTTTTAGGGAATTTAAGCCTAACTAGCTAGGTGCAGAAAGCGGGTCTAAAAGGCTAAGAAGGTCTCTATCGTTTTTATATTTAGGCTTTTATAATTAAGTTAGGCGTTCTATACTTTAAAGGGGTCCTTATAAATAAAAGATAGGTAGATAATTATCTCTTCTTTAAAGAGGAAGGGATTTACTAAGTCCTATACATACTAAAGACGTAGGTGCGTCTATACATCCCTACCGGTACGGCTAAAGATATAGGCCATTTTAGCCTAAGTAGTAGGGAAGCAGTCTATATTAACTTTAAGCTTATTCTATAATTAAAGCTTCTAATTATTAAATATAGGGTTAGTTCCGTCTATAAGTAATAAGGGATCCGTAACCTTTACGGACCATAATAATACTAATGCTATATATTAGGCTAGAGCCTTAAGGACTATAGTAGGTCTCTAGGTATTTAATAACTCTTCGCTAGGTATAGGGGGTTCTCTAGCTTTAAGCAGCTCTTAAAGTTATTTAATTTTAATATTAGCTACTATAAGCTCCACCTAGGAGTTTAAGTTAGTTGCTGTTTTACTATTAGAGGTATTTAAGGGTCCTATAGCTACTTTACTAGCTGCTATATTTCTTAGCATTATGGTATAGTTATTAGGGTAACTTTTAGTAGGATTCTATAGGGGTTCTAGTCTATGCGTGTTCTATAAATTTTTATTATTCTTTTCTATTCTTCTAGTTTTATTTTATTCTTTAAGTTCTAGTAATAGTCTTTAGGTATACTTCTATATTCTATTCTTATTTATAGTCCATAAATATTTTAAAGTTCCTTCTTAGAAAGAAGAGGTAGTTAAGCTTTAAATAATATTAGTAACTTAGTTAATTAAGGCATAAGCACGGCAAGAGGGATGCGCAAGCTTATACGATTAGTAGTCTATAAATGAAGATCTAAAGCTAGAAAAAGGAAAGGAGACGGAGGGTAGCGCCGCTTAACGTTATATACGATCCTTTAGTTACGTAACGGCAACTATTTAGAACTATATAAAACTGTCTACGACTATCTGCAACTATCTGCAACTATCCGCTATAATCTACCAATATCTATTAACCACAATCTACCAGTTTTTACTAGTGCCGTAACAATTACCTAAAGACAAAAAAGCTAACTAGTTAGGGAAAGCAGCTCGTTAAATAGCAGAGGAGGGAAGCCCGGACCTGCGCTTTTACTAAAGATTTTAATATATAAGGTCTATCGCTAAAGGGTTAGCTAGTAGGGAGAAAATTAGCTCAGCCACTAGCGTTAGTAGTAGGATTACTAAAGTTATTTACCTAAGATTTTTACAGTTGCGTGAGAATTAACGTGGTAATAGTAATAGCATTAATACCTAGAGTAAGAAGGTCTCGGAACGATTGCGAGGGAGTAGGTAAGCAAAAAGCGGGCAAATTTTCTAAAAGGGCGGAAGCCGGTTTCGCGAGCGACCCGTTACAATTTAAAGCTTAAAGCTTTCCCTCTTTTCTTCTTAATTTTTAAGTAATCCTTAGCAATCTTTTGCGTAATATATATAACACATAGTAACCCTAAAATATCTTCGGTAGTTTCTTATTCAATTTACTTAAGCAGTAATTCACTAAGTTTGAATTCCACTTCTAAGGCGGTAAAAACCCCCTAACCCGGAGTTAGTATCTTAAATCTCCCCTATAAGCTACATCTACGAATCTTTTATTATCTTATTATTCTTAAAAGGCCAATCTACTGGCGTTCTTTTATTATTTTAAGGAAAATGCTGCTAAAGCTAATATTAATATATAGAACATTCGCACTAGAAGCCCTTAAGGTATTTTATAGAAAAAATACCTTCCTCAAGCCCTATAAATCCCTGCGTACTATATTAGAGCTATATACGTTTCTACCTCACCTAAATATTCGTCCCTTAATTAAATATTTAGATCTTACCTTTATATCTAGGAGAGCTGGGTATTATAACCTAGCAACGATCGCAGCATACCTCTACGATTTTAAATACTCGGGGTTTAACAGTTTAAAATCGGTTAAAGTGGTTATAAATCTAAATTAAGTCCGAGATTTCTAGAGACCTATTAATAATATACGGACTAAACCTTTACCACATATACAACCTTACTAAAAGGTAGCGCTAAACTCCAAAACTTACGCATACCCATCTTACCATTAAAAACAATCGATTTTCTAACTTTTAAAACCTAATTCCTACTGCCTAGCAAGCTAGAGGTGGATTTTTTTATCGTTTTACCCCCTTTTCCCAATAGAAAAATTTTCTCTAAGGGTGGCCCTAGCTTATAAGCGAGGCATAAACAGAAACACTAAAACTATTACTACTACTACTAATACCAAAACTATAAAATAGGGGCTGGTTTCTCTACTACCTCTTAGCCTAATCTCTCCAGAAATCTTTTAGTAGGATTAGTAAGGAGAAAGGGTATAAGGATAGTAAAAACTAGAAAACCCCCCTATAAGGCACAAAATGCCAAGGCCCGGTAGGCCTAAAAAGAAACCTCCTATAGAAATAAGTGATAATAAGTCTATATCTACATTCACTTTTTCTAGCCCTTTTCCTTCTCCTAGCCTATTTGGGATAGAAGAAAAAAAAGGACATCCTTAGTCTTCTACTAAAAAAGAAAACCAAAAACCTGCAAAAAAAAAACTAAACTAATAACTTTTACGGCTGGTATACCTAGTATATCTTTCTCTCCCCTTTCTCTAGAATAACACCTATAAAAGGCTTTAGATAGCCTAACCCAGGCCTATAAAGGGCTAGAAGAAGAAGAAGAAGATAAAAAGGAATAAGTTAAATAGCTAGAGGACTATACACGTAGTGTCCTAGTAGGAGAAAATCCCTTTATAAAAGGAAAAGAAAAGATAAAAGATGTCCTAAAAGGACTAGTCGAAGAAGTAAAAGCTCTCCGTAAGGAGGTAGCCCCTACTAAAGAAACCTACGTAGAGAGGCTAAAGAAGGACCTCCCTACTTCGTCCTCTTTACCCTCCTCGTCACTACTATTTCCTACTCCTTCTACTTCTACTAGAAGTAAGAAAAAGCAGCTATAAGAAAGAAAGCTAGTCCTAATTATAGACTAAAAGGACCAACCTCTAGATACCTTCTCTATACAAAATAAAGTCAATTAACTATTTGCATTAAAACTATAAGTAGAAAAACCTGTTTTAGCATCTATAGCTAAAACTAAAGGAAAATAAAATATTCTCCTTATAACTACGGAAGAGTATAATATAGATTTCCTAGTTAAATATAAGGAAATCTAGTATAACTGCTTTACCTTTTAAAGAGAATAAAAACTAGAACTATAGGTTTAAATTATAGCCTATAGGGTTCCTACCCTACCTTTCCTAGGAGAAGGAGGCTCTAAGCTTCTAAAAGAAGAAATTGAGACTTTTAATCCTATAAGGATATAAGGACTACCTAGATAGATCTTATCTAGTGTAAAAAGACACAATCTATAGACCAGATTTAGCTTTATAGTTTTTACTATAGAGAACGAAGAAAAAAGATAAGAAATCCTTAAATAAAAAGAGATATTAATTACAGGTATAGCTACTAAGGTAGTAAAATACCTCGAAGTCTCTCCTACTACGCAGTGTAATAGCTGCCAAAAATTTAGCCATATAGGAGATAGATGCTCTACTAGGGCCTATAGATATTATGCGGCTGTATATCTATCTAAAGACCACGTCTGTTCTACCTGTATAGTAGGGGGCAGGCCTTATAGGCATACTACCCCTCTTTGCATTAATTGTAAAGAAAAACACTTTGCTAATAGTAAAGACTGCGAGGTTTTTAAAGCAGCTAAACTAGTATATAGTACTGGTGTAGAAGATTCTATAAAAGAATAAAATTAATAGGATTCTAGAAGGAGGTAACTCCTACTAGGCTTCTGGGTAAAAGATAGTAGAGAGTAAAAGGATAGAAATAAATTGCAAAAGGACAGGGACAGGGGTTAGGATTTTTTATAGTTTTTCTTACCATTTTCTTATTCCCTAGTAGTTGTAATATCTTAGTATTTTACTAGGAAACTATAAACTCCTAATTTAGGGGTTTATAAACTACTAGGATATAGCTACTAGTATATATTAAGCTGCCTAGAAAGGATTTATGTATATAGAACTATGGCGCCATAGCCTAAGGCTGCATGCGTAGTATTGTACGTAGTATAATACAATGGATATAAAAAAATAAATAAAAAATATGCGGACTAGTAATGTTAATATTATATCTAAAAGGCTTATTTAGCATATAGCAGGAGATACCGGGGAGAAGGATCGCTTATTACGGTTACTTTATAGTCTTTTTTACCCAACACTAAATATCTAAAAGAACTAAATAATAGAAGCACCGGCATATTTTTACAACGCTAGAAAAGATTTATCATCGCCATATATACACGTATTTTTTTCTTAGAGGTTGTCGTACCTTAGCACTATAGCCTGCGTATCCTACATAATGCTTGTCTTATCTCCTTATATTATAGTACTCCTTTTTATACTGTGATTCACTTTTTTGCTTTATGCTCTTACGACCATTTCCATAAAATCTAGCGAAGCGTCAGTAGTCTTGCCGAAATCGGTCTTGCGGGAACCTTTCCTCTATAGTTTTTAGCAGTACTCGGACTGCTTAAAATTGAGGAGGGATCTTAAGGCAAACACGTTGGTTCGCTGTACTGTAAAAGCGATTACCTAAGGACTGAACGTAGGAATCGATACTTCTAGCGTGGCTAAGCCCCTCTCGGCATAAGAATTAAAAAGGTTCAACACAAGCAGAACAATAAACTATATGATCTTCAAAGTAGCGTATAACCCAATACTTAGGATGATTGAGCGGATGTAAGCAGGATGTAAAGGGTGGCTCAGGGAAATGGACAGAGTGTTTGGGACTCATGATTGACCAGCAGCGAAAATAGGGTAAGAAGCAACGAACTGGTATATGTATCCCTTCAGTGTAGTTCTCCCAGGTTTTAAATCGTACATTATTTGGAGGTAAAATAGCGCCTTGGCGATGAAGCGAAACCAAGTGTCTACAAGGCCATCAGTCAGAAGTGCGGCAGTGGTGAAGGCGAAATACGTACTATGTGCTTCAATTCTTCCGTCGCTGTCTACCTTCTCCTCAGAACCAAAATATCCGTTTGCTCGACGACACCAGGAGAACCACCACAGTTCTGGCATTTGGAAAGTATGTTTGAAGTGTTCACGACATGCAGCACACTCCCGAACACGGTCCGCTTCAGCGAAACTACACTACCACGTTAACTGAGCTCTATACGCGTCCAATAGCATATGTGTTGATAGATTGAGTACTCACATGAATACTACGGAGTTGGAATCGACCTTTTTAAGGCGAAATTGTTCTGGAGGAAATATGGAGGATTTCCACTCTCCACCTTCACGAAATGTTAGTGTTGATGAGACGGTGTTGCGGCCAACTTTCCTTACCAATCTTTCGCACAGTCTCAATCTCTTTGCAGGTTATCTTGCAAGCCATGATTAATGATTGATTCGCGATGGGTCAGTGTCAGGATCGCGATCGATGACCCCAAAGTATAAGAGGTAAATAATGCCGATATTACACTGTCTGAAGACCTTTTCCGAATTACGAGAAGTAGCTTCATGGTCAAAGGATAGTTAAACCTGCAATGAATGCAGACATAACATCGAGAGACTGAGTCACGTGTTGTAGGGTTCTTGTTCGGAACCTCAATCTCGGGAGGGGCCTATTGGCGGCAATGCCAACCAAGCCAGACATTCCTCATTACGAAGAGTGATACAGCAGCCTCTCAGAAGCTCGCCGTCGGCAAATGCACTCCACTTTGGGATTTCAGCCTGGCCTGGCTGGCTGAGCTTTGCAGCCGCAGCAAAATATTCACCACTCCTCCAGACTCTGGGGCCAAAAGCAAAGAGAACACACCTCCCTGGCTGCTAATTACGATCCAGAGAATGTCAGCCGTCTCTTAGGCACACTGAGCGTCGTCGGGCGGCTGATAGCCCTTCTACTCGAGGCGTGCTGTTAGTGGTTGTAGACTCTCTTGTTGGCGCATTTGGCGTGTTGCGGGTCCAACCCTTGCTTGGTGGCGGCGGATGTTTTCAGGTGGTTTTGCCTCCGGCAACACCCTGGTTTGAGGAGGAGAGTGGTCCGAGGATGCTGAGTTGCGGATCCCGCATGAACCCTGCAGGTGGCTGATCCTGCTCGGGTAGCCTTGTCGCGGGCCGTCACTTACCTGGCCCGAGACCCTTATTTCCTGTTTGGACGTTGGAGTTCCCGCAGACGGCGACTCGCATCACTAAGGCGGGCTCCACACTGGCGTTTGCCATCCTCGTTCTAATTTGTCAAATTTAGATCAGGTGGCCCCCAAGAAGCCACGCCGACACGTCTCAAGCCATCATTTGTGTCTACGGACCTGTCAAAAACCGTCTCGCGTGGAGGAGAGGAGAGTTGTGGACATCATCCGTGTCGGAACGTACATTGCTTGGCTGAACCGCTGGCCTGTGAGGACAGTGCTCAGTATTATGTGGTGAGACCCTGAAGAAGGACGAGCATGGGTTCGTACGGATCCCTTCGTGTGGCAAGTGTAACTTTTCGTATTGGGCGCTTTAGGCGCCCCTGCCTGGGTTAGCATGCTGCAGGCACCCTAGCTAGCGTGATTTTATTAGCAAGCCTCACCAAAACGCGTCAATATTGCGATGCCGATGAAATGCTACAGAAGGCCACCACTAAAAACACCTATATATGGCAAAAAGTCGTGATATATGACATCATGACTTTAGGTTTCTGCCCTTCCTCCATTAACCAGCTGCTGATTATATTGGAAAATTCTCCATTAGAGTCCTCCCCCAAATTACTGCCTTGGAGGCTTTAGAGCTGAAGACGCACCGCGTTTTTTGGGCGGCATAAGGACGATATTCTACTAACAATTCAACGATTAAATAGACGGCGACAATATTGAAGCTTTTTGATTAACTACACTAAATATTTTAGGCTTCCTGGCTATCCAAGCGTCAATGAGGCGCTAGCACCCTTGCTGCCGAGCAACTGCATTGACCAGAGGCTTTAGCACCAAGCTCTATACGGTATAGAGCCTCTAGATTGGCTTATAAGGCGTGCATATACGAAAAGTCCTAGAATTCTTGCCGAAGGGATAGCTCGGTCAAATGAGCTGAAGCTGTCCCAAAGGTAGCTCTAATGGGGCTCTGCCCCAGCCTTGCACGGACCTGACTGGCGCGCTGCACTTATCTCCCCTCCTCTGTCCTGTGCAAAGTCTCTTGACCGTTGTTTCCCTCTTTGTACCAGAGAACGACTTCAAGATGTCGGGAGAAAAGGAAGCACAGGTGGTGAGTCTCATGCAATTCCCGATACACGAGAGTTGACGCGTGTAGGACATCGAACGCGCAGGAGCAAAACTCAAAGATCAGCGAGACGAAAACCCGATTAAGAAGTTTACAGAGGAGCAGATTCAGACATATGTCAAAAAACTCTACACGACGAAGTTCGAAAAGGCACCTGGCACTGTCAGCATTGTTAGCCATAAGGAACTGTTGATTGGTGCTGCACACGCAAAATGTTCGTCTGCCGTGATGGTCAAGTACTCTTCACCATAACTGACATGCTTTAGTTTACCTTGAGCACGAAAAGGCAGAAGGAGAATTCGCAAATGTCCTAACCCCTGATGGAGAAGAGATCAATCGCTTAGCGGGGACTGGAAAGTTACTTGGAAAGCGAGAGTACAAGGCATACAAAACCCAACAAGGAACAAAGTTCTGGCATGAGCCCAAAGATCTTTTGGTCACATTGGTACGGCATAAATCCTCCATGATACTATGATCCTTCCACTAATTTACTCCTAAACTAGATTGCCTGTTGTCTCGCATCCTTCACGCAAGGTAAGGGAATTTCACTTCTCGTCGATTCTTCGCGCATCTTCAGTCAATCCAATTTATCATCGAACTGGCGATAGGACATTCACTAATGGCATACCAGGATGGGATCAAGTAGCAAACGGGAACCTTGGTAGGTCACTGCGCTGGTACGACCCAACAAAGACACTAATACCCCTCTAGGTTGGCCAGGAGCATTCAATCTCAACATCAACAGTGATGGCTCAGGTGGTAAATTGGGAGGAACGGGAGACTTCTGGATCGTTGGTGGAGTCAACTGTGAGTACGGGGAAATTGTCCGCGTCATAATCCCTCTGAACATTGTCTAGGCATTACATGGTTCTCCGCTGCAATTCTTGGTCCGTTCTTTGTTGACCCACTTTCACAATGGACGGATAAGCTCGGCAGGTATTTTTGCGATGATGCTGAATTAATGAGATAAAGATAGCTGACAGACATAGGCGTGGGGCTGTTCTCATTGCGGCTCTATTCAGGTAATACCCAGTCCACGCTGCTATACGCAAAGCCTGCTCTGGTCAATACTAACTTTTAGTGCAGTCTCGCATCTATGATCGGCGGTTCGCGGTCTACTTCATGGTAAGTGACTTCGAATTTGGTACATTCTTACTGTTGATGAAGGTTTTCTAATTCATGTTAGGCAAGGATACTTCATAGCTAGACTTTTTCTAGGGGTATGTTAAGTCGAGAGAAGTACGCACAACGCTAATAACTAAACTGATTACTGTAGATCGGTATCGGAGCCAAGGTATGTACCATTGATAGATGATTGAAGCAGAATATTAATATCTTGACTGTAGGCGTCGCTTGTGCCAATCTGGGAGTCCGAAGTTCTTCCTCCGGCAAAACGAGGTAGGCGAAGGCATATCATGGAACCCCTTTCTGGGGCATGCTGGTCATCTCGTTAATCCTATCCACAGGTCGTCTGTTGGTCTCTTGGCAATTCTTCACAGGTAAGAGTTGTCTCATATTGCCCGAGATCCGGCGAATGTGGCTAACATGATACCAGCAACTGGCATATTTGCGGGGAGTGTTGCAACCTACATTTTCCGCACCAATTGGCGAAACCAGATCTTGAGTGGTGCTCTTCCAGCTTTAGTTCTTCTGATTGTAACCTATTTTGGAACTGAGTAATAGTTTTCGGCCACCAAGCTCTTCGAAACATCGCTAATTTCATCGGAGGAGCCCTCGATATTTGATTCTGCACGGCAAATATGAAGAGGTAATGGCAGTTTCACGTCATAAATGTTGTTATTGAAACTAAAATTGGCATAAGGCATTCACGGCGCTTCTCAGACTTCGAAAAGAGCGGATACTTGCGGCAGAAGAGCTGTGCTACATCCATTTCTTGATCCAGGTAAACCTCGCTCGTTGTGGCTTGACTCACAGCTTAACTTACACGACCGGGCTAGGGAGAACGACTCACTGTACTTTCAAAAGTCAAGATTGACGATTATGGAAAAGACTGGGAACCACTTGGCTATTTCCATCGATTGTACCGAATAGTCAAAATTCCCAGGTATACGCGCTCCATCCCTCTCCTAGTAGCTTCGGTATCTAACGGCGCAAAGGAACAAACACGCTGCTTTTGCTACGATGATAGTAGTAAGCATCTATTCTGACCCTTAAACCAACTGTCTAGAGCTAATGATATTTCCATAGATGTTATCCCAGCAGTTTTCGGGTATCAAGTACGTTCTACGATCCATTGCTCTGATCATCTGTTAATATTTGGGCCCCTAGCATCCTCGGGTTTGTCTCGAGCATCTTCTTCTCCGCCGCCGGCCTTCGCGAACAACCAGCACCGGACGACGATGCAGCCGATGCTAAGAATCTAGCAAATGCCTACGATAGTTTGCGATTCTCCATCGGATTTGGCGTTGCAAACGCAATCTTTTCCGCTATCGCATATTTTCTCATCGAACCACTTAAAAAAGAATTACCAGATGTGGAGAATGCAGTATACCGCCAAAAGGAGGGGCCTGACGGCGCGAAAAACAGAACCATGTGGAAATGGAGGCCCAGCGGCAGCACACGATCGTGTCTCAAGCTCGTTCTTGGACGTCGTGCACTTCTGATGTCTTCTCTAGGTTTCGGAGCTTTGATGTTGTTCATCTTGACATTCCTGTTGCGCTTGGATGCATCGAATGACGCAAAACTGCCGCTTGTCATGGTTTTCATCATACTGTGGACTTTCTTTTATAGTCCTGGAGCTGGAGCGGTGCCGTTTTTGTACTCGGCAGAGGTGTGGCCCAACGAGGGACGAGGTAGGTTTCAATGCCCGGACTGATATCCGAAGATCTTGCGGATACTGACTATGAAACAGAGGTGGGGATGTCGTGGGCCGTGTTCTGGAACTTCTTTGGTAAGTTCATAGATAACTCCAACGCCATATTGCGCCCCTCCAACGCGTGTCCGGGCCCAGCGAGCAAGGGGGTCCAACCCCACACCAAGACGAACGAAAGCGCGGCAAACCATACCTCCGAAATGATGACACTGACCGTTGTATTTACAGGAGCGGGTTTTCTAGCATTGTTCGTCCCACGGGGACTGAAATGGGGCCCTTCTAAACTGTTTGGTCTCTTCACGTATGCATATCCCAATCCACCAATCTTCCTAGAGTCCTAACCCAATCCTCAACAGTGGTCTCAGCGTGCTAGGTGCAATTCTGGTATACCTTTTTGTGCCCGGGACAGACCGCGTAAGCAACCACCTCTAACACTTCCACTGTTTATCTTTATCTGACGCGGAACTCGTAGGTAACCTCCCTCGATGACATGAGCATGAAGTTCTCCTCAGAGAAATACAAAGAATTCAACAGGGAGAAAGTGAAGACGCTCGTCAATCCCACTCGACTGAGAAAGACATCAACTGTCAAAAGCCAACCAGGAGCACCAGCAGCGCCAACGCCAGGAATACCAGGCATTCCGGGAGTTGCAAATGACCAGGGGACGTCAGGAGCCGCGCCTCAAAATGATGACCTTCCTGACATCGTGATGGAATCAGATGGCGAAGAAGAGGAGGAAGGTGCAAGCCCACTACCAAATCCAGCTGGAGAAGGTCAAACACAGGGAGGAACAGCAAATCCCGCTGGAGAAGGCCAAGCACCGGGAAATACAGCAACGCCCACTGGAGCTGCTTAAGGCTAGGGACATATTTGCATGGCTTGGTGATTACTCGAGTCAAGGATCGTGGTAACATGCATTGGGAGTGCTATTTGAGTTCTTGATATCCCTTTCAAAGTGGGTTTCGTTGCAATGGGGAGGAAATAATGGTATAACGTAACGGTAATGCTCGGATCTCTGGTTGAACATGGATATCCTCTCTGATAGTTGAGTCAAAATCTATCCTTCTATCGCAAACCTTTGCTCCTCCACTATCGGAGGCACATTGTGGGTGACGCTATAGGTTGATTGACGTGAGGTGCGAGGTAAGCTCACACGCTCGATAAGATTTATTCTCCTTCCTGTAGGCTAGCCCATATTGGGGCTAAGCAGGGAATTACCCGGAGCCTCCGACCCACACCAAAGCAAAACTTGTCTATAGATTTGCAGTTGACTAGGGCAGCGGAAGAAAAGTTCCACCACGGAAAGGGTATCTAACAATTAGGAAACGAATTCTAACTTGACGACAATCTCCCCAATCCATCATCATCCGATATCCCTACTCAAAGTAGCACTTGTATTTCAATATCAATTCTCTCACTTTCCGTTGTTGATCGTTTTTCCCCAGGGTCAAAGTTGTATTCCTCCCAATTTTGGCCTTTTTACTGATCAAGAGCGCCGCGAGATTGACATCGGGCGTAGGAGCTTCAGCGAGAAAGTTGAGCGCGGTTTGGCCTTTGGAATCAACGCTAAGGATGTCTGCTTTTCGATTCTTCATCTTTTTATCGAGCAGAAGCCTCGCTGCCTTGATATTATTGGTGAGAGCACAATAGTGGAGCGGGCGCACGCCGTTGGTGTCTTTGGCGTTCAGATCTGCGCCATGTGAAATGAGTGTCTCAACTGCAGGTGCTATGAGATCCATCGCTTCATCGTCTACGACAGCAGTGCCAAGAACTAGATGGAGCATAGTGCAACCATACTTGGTGGAGTCAAGGTCGATCGGCTTCAACTTGTCGTCTAAGTATTCATTCATCGCGATGATGTTGCGCTTCTCGCATGCCTTGATAAATTGCGGAACCTATTTTCAGTCAGGCAAAAGTCTAAGAACAGAAGGATGTTATACCTGTGTCACTGGGAGTTTTCCTTGATCTACTGGTGCAGTCGAACTAGACGACACCGATGTACCTTGAGTCGCAGTTGTAGATCCACTAGCTACAGAGCTGCTACGATCTGTGTGATGTAATGGTGGGGTCTGGGGTGGCGTTGGGGGTTGTGCACCATTTGATGGGGGATAAGCAGGGAAGTGCTGCATGTCTGGTCTGGGATGTTGCATAGCTCCTGGCGACATAGACGCACTGTTAGGGGTTTCTTCAGGCGTTAGAGGAAAGTTGTTCCCCATCTGCTGTGGTAATGGGTTTTGTGACAGCTGTGATGGTGCTTGATATGGGCCTTGGGATGGTTGCTGATACGGTGCTTGATTTGGAACTTGAGCTGGTGCTTGATACGGTGCTTGAGCTGGCGCTTGATACGGCGCTTGAGCTGGTGCTTGAGCTGAAGCTTGATATGGTGTTTGAGCTGGAGCTTGATATGGTGATTGAGCGGGTGGTGGTTGCGGTTGTTGCTGTTGTGGGGCAGGTTGTGAAGAGTGTGACCCCATTTGTGCAGCATCCAACATGAACTGGGACGGCGGGTGAGAAGCTACTAGTTTTACAGCATTCCGAGCTAATTGCGTCAATGGGTTTTGGGGTGCTGAGTTCTCAGACGGAGGTTCGGTCAGTGTTATGGCGGGCCTCATTCCCAAGAACGATCGCCGACGAGGTTTGTTCTCCGGGGGAGGGAGAGCGCCATTTGCTCCAGCTCCATTGCTCTGTTCCCCATCCTCCCATATGCTTGGGTCGGCATTGAACGCGATGAGAGCACCGGAGTCTTGAAGTAACGAAGATTGCGCATTTTTCATATCCTGCAGATCAGGCTCGTATTGAATGGGCTTGGGCCCGGGAGACTTGTCTCTCTTGAGCATCCTGGAAGCAGTATCTGGAGTGAAAGGTTAGTTACATAGAGTAGTCGAAGAATCTTAGGGTCAGTCCTTACTTTGGAGCGAGTCTGTCATCTGTTTGGCCATTATTCCAATCGCCCTCTTCTCTCGGTTCACCCATGTTTCAAGGAATGCTCTAAATGCGGTCGCCCCAGTGAATGCAGCGTATTTCTGCCAGTTCTTCTTCTTATGACTGTCCGAGTAGTCGCATATTCCCTTGATGACAATAACCTCCACGTCCTCCTTCAATGCACCCGCACCTTCCATTTCGAACGCGACAATCTTGCCGCCGTACTTGCGAAGGCCGGCTATTTTGTCTCTATCTTCGCCGGACTTCCTATTGTAGGTTGTTTGGTTAGCGCGGTACTTTGCGAGCTGAGATATAGGTCCAATGTATACGGGTTTGCTGCATAACCGATCTTCTCAACGAGGGCTGCCGCAATTAACCACTGAAAGACGAATCTAGCGGCAGCTGTATTCCCGTGAGGCGATCAAGGCCAAGACAGTCATTGCAGTGAGCCGTGTCTCTCTTTCGCACCATGACCACACTTACATTACTGCATCGCCGGACGCGACGGTACCGAAATGTATTGCGGGCTTCGGCGGCGTCTTTTCCTTCAAGCGATCTCGCTCTATTCGCTCACTGTCGTCACACTTGAGTTCTGTGCAAGTCAAAGCTAGCTTTTCGCAGGTACCTTCTTGACAACCAGCACAGTTCACATCGTGCATGTGATGATATGTCGGTTTGTATAGCACGTCTTTGGTAGCTCCCGGGTAGATATGGTTATTTTTCTCTTTCTTTTCCAGTTTTTTCCCCATGGTTCGCATGACTTCATGCATTTTGCTTTCCAAGTCGTCGTAGTCGTCTCCAACTGCACATTGTTTGGTGAAGTTGTCAAGCTTCTCTTTCAACGGTGTGGGGTTGGTCCTTATTTCTATCCCGCCGTTGGGGAGTTTTCTGATCTCATCGTAGGCGAGGATTTCGGTACTGATGGCCACATCGCCTAATATCACATCTGCGGTTTCGTTCATCAAGTTTTTATATGTCGGAACTCCTCCAGCAATACCAACAACAAAAACAATCTCGATCTTCTTGTAAGTCCTCAGAAGCGCCGATCTTCCTTCTGTAGCATTCTTCTTCCCAACCTTGCACCACTGGATAACAACATTTTGATGACCGATGCGACCGGTATAGACGGTATATTCATTCTTGTCTCCAATCTGGTTGTTGGCGAATGACTGGTCCAGCATCCATTGTACGGTCACAGCTTCGGGAAGCAGAGCGCAAAGGACCCCTACCGTATACTCGTCAACATGTGGATCCGCCATCGTGACTTGGGACTGGATATCTGGGGTCTGCGGCCAGGCCCCTCACGTGGAAATACCGAAAATGAGGCTCGGAAAGGGACAGGACTAGGTTGCGGAAAGTTATCAAAACATTCCAAGAACACGACGAATATAGATGGAGGTAACTGTAAACGTACGCGCGAAGGCAGAAGAGAGGGGCGGCTGAGTTTCCCTCCCAAATCCCTGGAGCCTCATCCCTTCAGCAAAGGAGGGGGTGATTATCTTGGCATATAAAACAGGCTGCAATGTTGCAGCACAACGGTCCGGGCGGAGCTGTTGCTTCAGCTCACTGCTGAAGTGGTGTGCACCCTGTCCGGGTTAAGCGATGCGGGTTGGAGTGGAGCAATATTTGCCGATATGCAAGTTAGCCAGTGTCGAGTCTTAGTGGAGGAGAACGATCCAACGGACTGGGGAGAGTTGTTTCTTTTTCTGTCAGCAGTTATCGGCGAATACCCCAGGCCTGGTGTGGATCGTTCCCGTCTTGGTCGTGGAGAGCATATCTCCGAAGGCCAGCGGTAAAGGGACATCCCCTAATTGATATGCGGACACCCCCCAATTGATATACGGACACCCCCTCCTCAATTGGTTTAGTTCCTTCCCGATCAAGTTAGAATATCACGTGCGTTTGACTTGTTTACATCTGCATCGCGAAAATCAAATTATTTAAATGTAACTTTTATGACTGCAATATCACGATCAAGTCTTGATTTTAGTTATAGTACAAGTGGTAGAGTCTAAATTAGATTTGGAATGCGTTAAAGGAGCCCTCAGTACCCACCTGCTCCTGAGTTGATTGATTGGATTGTGCAGTGCTTTGTGAGGCGTCATGTGAACTGATTTGGGTGCTGCCACCTCTGCTTGATGTCTGTGGGTTGCCTCTGCAGGCACTCCCGCGCCTATGACCATGACCATGCCTATGCCTACGCCCGCGTCCGCGCACAGTATATCTAGTATTTTGTTTGAATGCTGATGGCTCGTGGCGAGTTGATGTATTAACCTAATTAGGAGTTGTAGAGCTAGCTGGGCAACCGCGGTGACGCTCAATAATTAAAGGCTCTTGGATAAGTAGTAGAGGATTAATAGGTGGGCTGGTAGGAGGATCTGGCTGAGGGCGATTAAACCACCAGTGTTTATTAATTTTAGTAAGCTCAATTTTAAGTACAGAGGTGGTGCTTTGGTGTAGCTATTGATGGAGTATATGGCAGCAGGGGAGGCCGTATATAGCAGTCTAAGAGCCACTATAATTTAACTGGTAATTAGTAGACTTTGCAAGCTTTAGTTGGGCCTTAAGGTGGCGGAGGCCCTAGGGCGTTATTTTATATAAAATATCTTTGAACTTAGGCTTGTAAACGTTATGCGGTGGGCTGTCTTTGTAGTGTGCTATTGTTGCCGTATACTTGTTTACATTGTTCTTAATATTTAATATAATATTAAGTAGATTTCTGGTAGAAATTTAAAGGTAGCGCTTTAATTTAGCGTGCACGCCCTCAAGTTGTGATATGACTCTAGATTAAAGAACATTTAAATCAGCTTTATAAGGTTAATATGTTGCGCAGCACGACTTTTTAACTTACCTATTTCTAAAATATATGTATAGATCTGTGTAGCAGGTAATAAACTCTCTATAGTATAGCTACTACTTATCTTTTAAGTAGTTGATTAGCTATTCTTAATTGCTATAGTCCTTTATAAGTTGGTTCTAGTAAACTGTGTCCAGGTGCGCTGCCTATTTAAGTTTAGCGGGGCCCCGACACCCGTTTTCGGATATCGCTCTCTTACTTAGTCGACCGCTGCTTTTAACGTCTATAAAATGCTTTATCACCTTTACAGCCCTCTCTACTAGCTCTTTCTCTCTCGAATTCCATTTCTGCCTTTATACCCCTGCTGTAAAGCCCTACCCTTATTACCTTACGCCTACTCCTTAACGCTAACCTTTTAATTACGACTAATACCGAGATGCGCACCCTCTTAGCCGACCCCTAAATGTTTAACCATTATTTCTTCCCCTAGGGCCTTTATACTACCGTTGTATTAGATTTAGGGAGACCGATATTAGGTATCCTCTAAGTCTCTTTTTCTCTCCACCTTGCTTTTTATTTATTTTCCTCTTTAGTACTCTTTTTATAGCTATTTACGTTTTTAGTATTTGCTTCTAATATTTATATAGCCCTATTTTGCCTACCCCTATTATCTTAGTTCTAATGGAGGATTATTTACCCTGAAGTTAAGACACCAACTTAACCCTTAAATATTATACTGGAAATTGCTTTAGCATTAGCACTCTATTAGGTTATTATTATAGATAACTAAAGAATACGTTTTACCCTTACTGCTTTAAGAGTATAACTTAGGTAGTTGTAGCTAGATTAAGAAGTTGCGCAGCCTAAATTGCAACTGGTTACTAATATATAACTATTGTAGTAGTATAGTGTAAGTGGGGCAAAGGAGGCAGTAAAGGGCAGTAGGAGGCTTAGAGGATAGGCGGACTTAGCTAAAGAACCGCTATATTAACCTTATAACTATAAAGGAAATACCTTACTATATAAAGCTACTATAGTAGTAAAACAGGTCCGTATACCCCTGTTAATGCTTAATATAAAATGCTCGCTAAATAACTCTAGGTTAGTTAACTCTATCTCTACTATAGAGTTTCTGTCTTATACGAGAACGGGTAATATATTATAATAATTAAATACTATAAGCTAAGGCCAATATACTAGGATCTAGGGTTTGTTATTACTACCTAACTTCTAAGCATTAGCTTCAGTCCGCTTTAAAAAGGCTAGATTTAAACTTTATAAAAATAGCTAAGGATAAACGGCCTTAATTTAATAGCAATGCTATAGTAAACCGTCTATTTAGGAGCTACGTTATACTATATATGGTGCGCCTAAAGCATTTACTTTTAAATTAGCGAGAAAGTGGTAATATAACTAATAGAGGTATAGTAAGCTAACTTAATACTACTAATAAATACTAATACTGCCTCTACTTCCGGGAGTTATGGATAAAGTATTACTAACGTAAGCCCTAGTGCAGTAAGGCGTAGACAGAAATAGTTGCACCCTATTGTACATTTACTGGATAAAAGAAGTAATATCCTGCGAAAAAATTTAAAGGATTTACTAAGGGGAATAACGCGTAAGTCTTAGGCGACTCTATAAGTGGTTCCTTTAGTTAAAAGTTAATTTATTAGGGCGATTCTAGCACTAGAGGCACTACTAATTTTAAGGGGATAG
>Ga0307515_10009017_pt1 | contig 19368 bp, 16 predicted proteins | sample 17_EM_MG_FD_194513 | JGI IMG/M metagenome (GOLD analysis project Ga0307515, IMG submission 194513) | Populus trichocarpa ectomycorrhiza microbial communities from riparian zone in the Pacific Northwest, United States - 17_EM | ecosystem: Host-associated > Plants > Roots > Unclassified | place...
CAGTTACTCTGAAGGCCGGCCGGAATACCCTCCTAGGGTCTGATACTCTCCTGAAATTGACGCTTCTAAGTTTACACTCCACATCCTCTCAGACACTCCTGGAGTCTTCCAGAGACTAAAATACATTGTGCTGATGCAATTGCATCTCCAATCTTGCTCGATCACGGCCTCAAAGTGCATCACCAAACTCGCTCGATCACGGCCTCCCAGTGCGTCGCCGAGTTCACTCAATCTCGGTCTCTAATTGCATCTCCAAACTCGCTCGATCACGGCCTCGGAGTGTATCTCTGAATTCACCACACTGTCATCTTCAGGCGCACCTCGAATTGCTGACAATCACCGTGTACTACCAGTCCAGATATACCGTGTATAAATTGGTAGCTATATACATACATAGATACATTGATCTGAATTCAAACTGAGTGCATAAGTTTCGAAAATCGTTGAACAATAAGTAGTAGCTATGATTTCACTTCGCCAGGCGTTGTGTAAACAGCTTCAGCATAACTCCAGCCCCTGTGAAGAGTGTAACACACATGTCGTTCTGATAGTGCGTAAACGTCACCACAAAGTAAAGGAGTATGTATGCAATGCAACGGGTAGTGTGTGATTCTCCGTCAGAGAGTACGAGGTTCTGTCAGAGCCGTCAGAGCCGTCCGGAACACCCACGTGTTTCTGACGGAAACTAGAGTTGTTGCTGATGAAGGAGGTCAGCTCCAGCTAGAACAGTCCGACATGCGCCTTGCCTTGAATATGGCCACGATGGCCAAAGGAGGGTTTTTGCACACCACAATAGAGGAAACGCAACAATCAATCAAGAAACCTTGTGCTAAGTCCAAGAAGAGAAGAAGCAAGGAGTTGAGTCTCCTGGTGATAAAAAGTTGAAGGTTACGATAGAAAGACACCTGGCAATGGTTTAGAAACATCATATGGATGGCTTTCTTCCACGCCAAAATGGCACAGCAAAGAATCTGCAGACATGCTGGAGTTGCAAACAAACCGGTGCACCTGCCCCAGAAACAGTGGTACTGCCACCCAGAACACCACTTCCGCCTGGAACGCCTCCTCCGACCGGAACGCCCCCTGCGCCACTTTGTGATAGTGAGGAAACTGAAAGCTATGAAATAGAAGGTATGCCATTCAGGTGTGTGTATATACATTCTCCTCTTCCCAATACTCAATGTTTCAATCATAATGCATATGCCAAGGATAGCAAGCACGATAAAGATTTTATTCCAGATTTGCTGAGTACACTATCTGCTGTGTGGCAATGCCACTAACATTGATTTTGAAGACGAGAGCGGCCTTTTGAGTGAATCTGACAGTGAAGACGAGCATTGATTTAAAGGAACAGAATTTTTGAGTATTATCAGTATCCACAATTAGCGAACACTTTAAAGTATATTTTAAACGATATATGTATATGCACAATTGAAGAACAATGTAGTGAAAAAGGAAAACGTACATGAAAAGGATGGAACGACTGCCAACACACAGTTATTGATATTCTATGCCAAAGTGAATGGTTGCATGATGCGGATAAGCCTGTGGCAAAATGAGCGTCAATGGAGCGTCAACAATTTTTAGTCCTGTAAGTCAGGTCATTACAATGTGAATCAGTCGTTGTTATCCATAATCATTGTATTAGCCGCCTTTATAGGCAAAAGAGAATGTTACACTCTCCCTACCCCATCTTGACAATGAGCGTCAACAGAGCGACAATGATTTTTGGTCTTGCATCTTGAGTAATCTAGGTGGCAAATAATCGCAGACATCTATAAACATGGTTTTGGCAGCCTTTATAGTCTGATAAGCAAGAGATGTTCCCATGACAGGACAATCACAACTTAATTCATTTTCAAAGCTGCAACTCAGTGATCGTGAATGTTATAGGCTATAAAACCTGTCAAAACTCCATCTATAGTCACTAGCAGCCATCTTGTGCTTCGATTAACCATCATGCAAGACAAAAAATCGTTGGCACTTCATTGACACTCATTTTCAAGATCGGGCAGTGAGTGTGTCGCTTTCCCTTTGGCCTATAAAGGCAGCCACTACTACGCTTATGTATAACATAGACCAAATCACTCTTCAATTACCTGACTTACAAGACTCAAAATCGTTGACACTCCATTGACGCTCATTTTCGGAATGGGGCAGGGAGCATGTGACATCCTCGTTTGCTATGAAATGCGGCTAATACCTCATTTATGATTGTCTACATCCAATCGCCACCTAGATTACCCATGATCTAAGACCCAAAATCATTGACGCGCCGTTGAATATAATGGTCAGGATGGGGCAGGCAGCGTGTCCATCTTGTTTCTGGTTATAAAGGCAGCTGATAAATCCGAAAAGGACAGTAGCGTACCAAAGTTAATATTTTGCGATCAGCATTAGGATATCTAAATGCGACCATGAATAGAAACACCCAAAACACAGAACCGGAGATTGGAACCAACGGGTCTAGCCAAACCCGGAAAAACCTGTAGGTCAATGGGTATGGGTCCGGGTTTGCCCCACCGAAACGCAGCAGGTCTGGTTTTGGATGGTTCTGGAACGGAACAGAACCGGTGTTGTGGTCCGAACCCGGCCCACTGGCGGGTTACCCAAGCCTATTGCTAATACCAGATCAACCCAATGACAATCCAGGCTCACTTAGTAGGGGTTAAGCCAATATTTGTTCAAATATTACCAATTGTGAGATACAGCATCCAGGCATGCTGATTACCTGAGAAATTGGTCAAGTTAGTCTTTTCAGATGCACAAATGACTGCCACAAACACTGCGCTGGCAGGAGGTTGATCCTGTGTATCTCTCCACTGATTGCCCATGTTCATCTCGATGTATATTCAATGACTCTCCAAATGAGCAAGCCATACAGCATCACAATTGAAGTGTACCTGAAATGGGAGATGTGCTAAGAGAAACTGTATACATTTGAAAATATCCCTGTGGTATAATGTTCCAAAGATATGTGAATTATCTTCAATCCAACTATCATCACCAAGTCTGGAATCAACTTCAGAGAGGAGCTTTGGCAGGGCTTCTGCCAATTGGAATGAACACATTTTGAAGTTGTCCAGTCCACACTGCAGATGGCAATCTACTCAAGCTTAGGTTTGCCGGCTATACAATCTAGCTCAGTGAAAGTGGTGTGCAGAACAAAATGGATATCATAGCTTCCATAGTTTTCAGTACTTATAATGGTTGTTGTATAAGCCAGTTGCTGTACTGTTCCCTTTTCCTCCTGCAGTTTCCACTCCAACTCTCTCCCTATGAGTATTTGTCTTTGTTGGATAATTGGTAATTGTCGGATCAGGCTTCTGGGGGTATATGGTTTCTTCATTAGGAGTATCTTCAGGGGGCCATATCCCAGGCACAATGTACAATAGTATAAATATATATTGATAGATATAAATAGGGAATATATACTCCATTTTGAAAAAGCAAATTCTATTGTATTTTTAAAATACAAATGCTTATATAAGGTAAATATGATAGACAAAGTATCTTGTAGTTATGAAATTCAATAAATTATGGGAAAATTACAGTACCAAGTTTGGAGTATTCGAAAAGATCTGGATAGTGATCTCAGCAGTTCCAAAATTAACAATTATATTAACCAAACTTTGTATCTTGAATATACTTCCCCAACTGCAGAAGTATTTAATACAATGATTCCACCAGTCTGGACAGTCCCAGTCTGGGGTAGGGCTCAGTCCAGTCCAGTGCAAATGGAAGGTTGGACTGGACTGGACCACAGACTGCCAGTCTTCGACTGGACGGGCTCGGTCTGGACCAGTCCACACACACTTACAAATTTGACATTGTTTCATAGTCAAGTATCACTGAAAACATGACTCATCCTCACATTGGATAACCACTCACCTCTGAATACCCACTGTGGGCGATAATATGACAGTTCTGTCTGTATATTCGGTACCATTCAGATATATTTCTCACATTGAAAGACCGATACAGTGAGAAATATACCCTGACTCTGGACACAGCGCTGGACTGGTCCACGCCAGTCCAGTCCAGTCCAGTCCTGGTCCAACAGAATTGGGGACTGGTCCAATCCCAGTCCAAAAACTTCTTGGACTGGAATGGATTAATCCCGGACTGGTCCAGTCTGGACTGGTCCACCCCCGGACTGGTGGAATCATTAATTCAATAGCTTACAGAATATATTTGAAGTATTCAAAGTTACCTTACTTTGTACTGGGACAGTTTGACAGTATCTGAAAGTACTTAAATATACCAGTAAAATTAACTGAAGTATCTAAGCAATATGCTAATAACTTTTAAATAGCTGTGAATTTTACTAATAAATATGGAGTATATTATAGTTCATAACTTATTGAGTATTACAATATTGTATATCAAGATAGATTCTGTCTATACTAAAGGATTCTCTTTGTATTCTTTTTAATTATTCTCTTATTAACCAATACAACAAATAAGTTTCAATCTCTAGACTTCTTATTGATAAACTGATTTTGATTAACCTTTATTGTACTGTGAATATATTTTGTAATAATATCACCTGAATTTAAACTTTCATATTTTATACAAAGTATTTACTTTATACTTCAATAAGATTATTTAAAAGTTAATTGAGTACAATTATTGTATAACATAATACTAAGAGATAGAGATATTACTGTAATATTATTTCCAAGATAATACCTCTTATATAGAAAGCTTTTGCTTGGCTCCTGCCAATTATGTCTGTGGAAATAATTAACAGAGCTTGACAAGAGATGTCAGCTTTTAACCCCTATCTACATACAAATAATTTGACTATACTGAACCCCAAGATGTTCAGTTGGCCGTTTGTACCTAATTTAGCAGTTGTGGTATCATGCATATACAAGTCTCTAAGTACCCCTATTTGGTCCAGATATCAGAAGCCCAAACCTAATTTTGTATCTGCATGTGATTATACCGCTGAATAATTTTATATATACCGGACCCTTGTTATAGCGGACGAAATACCGTGGATTTTAGGCGTTCGTTATCGCTAGGGTTAACTGTTGTATGTGTTGGACAGACTATACACCAAACGGGCATAGAAGTATATTTTTGTGCCTTTTAGCGAGTGAACCTTGTAAGAAAAGCCTCGAATTGTACCGCCGAAAGACGGGAGCTAACTAAATTGGAGTCCCTGCTCCAAAATCGAACATCCGTCAAGCAACACAGTGGTTTCTGACGGCGCCTATCTGGTACTGGTACCTCTGCCCCTTCAAACGAAAAAGAAAACACTGGGTCGCTTCTCGGTCACACTGCGAATCCAGCTGGTGCGAATCATGTATCTACCTAATGCCACGAGAAGGCGAAGTAGATGGGACCCATTTTGGTTCCTATTTCGCCAAAATCATTTCAAATTAAATTGCTGCCGAGAATAATAGGGGCTAACCATGACAGGAATTCAATATTACAGAAACCACCTACTTGGGCAGACCACTGGTTGGTAGAATATCTGTCATGTGCCATGGTACGAGCTTCTCCCAGGAGCGTGTACACTATATACCACTGGTACTTCAAAGCGGCATATTTTCCCCAACGGAGGATCATTCTATTACCCTTAGTATCATACCCTACTCTACTGTGCTTGGTATTACTCTATTAACTCGAGTTTGTATGGTCACACAAAAGCTTCTGGAAGGTTATAAATCCATGCATGGTACATGATTCTTATTTATGGATCACATACATGCAGAAAAGAGTAACGTCTGTCACAACGTCATCACTCCGGCGAGTCCGCACAAGCAGTCACTCACCATTTGCTTCCTCAGTCGGCGAAATTGGTGCCGATGTGCAACTGAACACTGATGGCACCATCCTTGATCCTGTGAATTGGTTGAATCAAGTCTGCTTCGTGCCGAGGTTGACTGGACACATTTAGCCACTTGATTCAACACATTAAAAAGCCCTCATACAGAAATCGGCCACATGGATTCCTGATAACTGCCTCAACGAGGCCACCCAAGTGGATGGGTACGCCAAGATAACAGGATGGGTGAGGGCGTATTGTAACGGTGTTCGGCGGCAATTCGTCGCCTACCATATCCAATGGCGGAGGAAAGCTGAAGGAGATCGCTCCGTGCGCCTCAGGTGATATGAGAGTACGTATTCGCTAGTGGCATGATAGCGCAGCTCGATCAATGATCACGTAGTTGACTACTCTTCTGACGCTATTGCTGCATTGACATTAAAGTCGGGTCATGGGAAGGCTAATTCATGCCTGTAAACAAAGCAGTACTTAATTCTGCAGAGTAAGTATCAATAACACACGTAAAAGTATATGGAAAACACCAGTGTGGCGGAGAGCAACAAAAGACCCAATGGGGTGCGATTGGACCGTCTCAAGAGAGTGCGCTCAATGTGCTGAGCGGTTTAATGGCGCACTGTTGTAGTTTGTGTGCGTGTGGACGCGATCAAAAAAACCAGTCCTTACAGATTAGGTGCTTTTTTTAGTACATGAGCCACCAAACATTTGCTAACGTTTCTCTGTCTCTTACGTTGCCTAACTTCGGAGCAGCTGCTACTGCCAGACTACACCCCGAAGTCCGACTCTTTGCCTCTGTGCCAGTTATACGCTCTTAACGTAAAGAAGGAGAAGAGATCTGTGCAACCGAAAGATTAATTGAACGCTCATCGCATTCCCATCGCACCGAGCGAGCGAGTGAGTGATATGTACGCTTACCTTAGTTACCAACTCGTTGCTTTATGAGGATAAAAACCTTGACTTCTTACATACGCACGCCCGTTTATTGCCCGCGCCGCCCAGCTCGATCTCCCCCTCACTCCAGCTTTCATCCCCCTTCCGCCCCTTCCGTCCCTTCATCCCTCCTTCGTCTCCTTATTCCGTTCGCAGGGCGCTGACTCTGACACCGATCCTTCACTGGCTTCTGTCATTCTCATCACCACCCGGAAGTTCCTGTGAGTTGCCTATACCACTACAATATCTGAGTTTCACAATTCGTCTGGGACCGGTTCAATGCTCCAATTCCTGGATTCCGCTGGGATTGAACTGCATTTCGTTACTCCTCGTCCCATTTTTCGTCCTATCATGATGATGTACGTCGTGCTGACTCGAAACCGTCAACAAGGAACTGAAAAAAATTAGCTGCACGAAGCAGTCATCCGCACAGTATCCCTACAGAACCCTCTAGCATCAGCCACTTTGGCGTTTGACTCGCTGTCTAGAGGCACATATAGCCTGCTTCAACTTGAGCGAGGCGCAGGGTTGAGGCGGCCGGTAAACAAATCAGGAAAAAACTGACAACGAAGGAGCGTCCCAATTACCACTGAGCACTCTTCGGGACCACCCACAATCCCATACAGACAAAGACCTGTCTCCGGGGCTCGAGGTTACTTCATAAGAAACCTCGATTTCCACCCTCCTGTGTCTAAACGGCCTCCCGCTCTATAAACGCTCTTCACCACGGCTCGACGCTTTCTCCCCAGAGAATCAACCAAGATTACCTATCCTCAGCCATCTCGCAACATTCTCAACAACATCCCGCCACCGAAGCATTCAACCAAAATCCAGACTACGGGGAGTATTTAGTTCGCAAACGACCAATACAACATTCATCCATTCCCCCCTGCCGCATAGCTTTCGCCGTCGTTTCCTTCCTCTCTCCGAGGGAGGGTCGAGGCGGTCGTCCTATTTTGTGTGTGCGGTTCCGGCCACCTTAAGACCATCTAACGTCGTATATATTGGGGTTCCCAGCTTGATCGATCTTGATACCTTTTAAGAAATATATTTCCTGCAATGAGTCCTTCTGAAATTGCCACCTGGAGTATTCCAAAAATCTCTCCTTATACCACTACCATCACCCCCGCTACCACCAGCATCCAACCCAGGTGCCCTTCAGTCATGGCGCCTGCCGCACTCGCTACCTCTCCGGTCGCAGCTAAGCTGTCACCTCAGCAACGGCGCTTCAGTCAGGCCAGTGCCAGCACTAAGCTCTTAGCTCAGTCCATGATATCACACGCCCTTCAGTCCCATATCGAGAACATTGACCCGGACAAGTGCGAAGCTGGCGGAGAGGATGCTTTCTTTGTCGCAGATCTCGGAGAGATCTACCGTCAGCATATGCGCTGGAAGGTTAACCTTCCTCGTATTGAGCCGTTCTACGGTATGTTATACCCGTCATAAAATTCGGTTGTTACGGGTACTGATTTCGTAGCGGTGAAATGCAACCATGACCCCAAGGTTTTACAACTACTTGCTGCTCTCGGTACTGGTTTCGACTGCGCTTCAAAGGCGGAGCTTCAGCAAATCTTGGACATGGGTGTCGACCCCCAACGTATTGTTTATGCGAACCCTTGCAAGACGGCCTCTTACGTCCGTTATGCTGCCCAAGAGAACGTCCGCATGATGACGTTTGACAATCCAGAAGAACTTTACAAAGTAAAGAAATTTTTCCCCAACGCGCAATTGCTCTTACGAATCTCTACGGATGACTCCAAGGCCCTCTGTCGGCTGAGCCTCAAATATGGAGCGCCTCTGGATAGCATCATTGATCTCTTGCGTTTAGCAATGGATCTGGGATTAAACATTGTAGGCGTTAGCTTTCATGTCGGATCTGGTTCCTATGACCCTACGGCGTTTGTTACTGCTGTGAAGGATGCTCGGAAGGTTTTCGATCAGGCAGCTGAAATTGGGTTCGACTTGCGCATCCTGGATGTTGGTGGCGGATATGGCAATGATAACTTCGAAGACATTGCCGCAGTACTTGGCCCAGCTGTGGACAAATACTTCCCCCCCAGCATCCGGGTAATTGCGGAGCCAGGCCGTTATTATGTCGAGAGTGCCTTCACCATCGCTACAAATATAATTGCACGTCGCACGGTGCAAGATGACTTGAAGACCGGTCAGCCCTCATACATGCTCTATATGAATGATGGCGTCTACGGCAATTTCTCTGGTATCCTTTTCGACCATCAGCACCCAGTGCCCAAAGTTTTAAAGCATGGTTCCAATTACTTCTATCATTCGCCACCGAAAGAGGGTCAGTTCACCGAGTACTCCGTATGGGGACCGACTTGTGACGGGATTGATTGTATAACCAAGTCCTGCTACCTTCCTGAGGTTTTAGAGGTCGGGGATTGGTTGTTTTTCAGTGACATGGGAGGTTTGTATTTCTTATTCAAATCCATCACTTTCTTCCTGCTGACTTATTGATAGCATATTCCAAATGCTCTGCCACCAAGTTCAATGGGTTCAGCGATGACCATTGGGTCATCTATATTGTCAGTGAGGCCGGTGCTCAGGCTATGCTTGAGCAGTGATCATAACTTTTGTGTTTATTATTTTCTGTTATTGTTCCCGAGTCGGGAGTCTATAAAACGCGTTGACCGTGTGTCTAGCGAACTTTTACATACATTTTGGGGTTTATAAAAGTTTTAGATGGTCTGTGCCAATTACTAGGAGAATATGCTTTGTTTTGTGTGGATAGAACTGTTTGTTAATGGCTGGTACTATTGTGCTAAAAATCGTGATCTCATTTCTTTAGAGCCGTGTATTTAACTTTCTTTTACTCTATAGATAGAAGCTAGTCGCTCAGAGTCTTAATGTTACAAATCACCACCCCAGATCGAATGAAATGCCTTGTAGTCGGTTGTTCCATGTGCCAAGGTAGGGCTTTGGGTGCAAAATTCAGACAGAGATACTTACATGGCTACAATACGTCAAATGCAAGCTATCTTCCTAGTTCTAACTACAGTAGTATATTCTCGGTACTATGGCCCGGGATACGGACTTTTAAAGACTTTTACTACTGTGAAAATTGGGAGATCATCTCGCAGTGACGGATAGAACGTGGCCGTACGCTATTCAGCATAGCCCCAGCCAGCTGGCACTGTTACAGGCTGCATGAAATACTACAAAATTTCTTGTTCATACAAATACCTTAGGTACTTAAGTTTCAGAATCGTAGGTTGGGTTTTCATAACACGTTACCGGCCGGATGACTGCAGCGGCAACATTACCTTCGGCATCTCAACACAACCCCCCCTTTACCACCACCATCACACAATGTCTGCCTCGGAAGAAGACCTCAACCAGCGCCTTGCTCAACTAAAGGACCTCTGTACTACGCTCACTAGCGGTGGCACGTCCTCACCAACCAAAGCCGCATCAGTAACTACCGCTTTCTCTCGCCATCAGTGCGTACTCACACAATCTAACCTCCACACCCTCTTTCCAGCTTCTCAATTCCCTTGCGGTGAGCTACGATCAGGCTCTTGCCGTGCTGAATGATCTGTTCTCAGTGTTGTCGAGAGAGGTGGCAACGGATAGTGGTCTGTTCTCGCGGGATGTGTGGAATAAGACGCTGGCTGAAGTGTGTCGAAGAGCCATCGTGAATGTGGAGAAGACTGGTGGCGACGAGGCGGCGGTGAAGGAGGAGATCAGGATTATTGAGAGAAAGGAGGCATTGCTGAGGACTATTATTGATGCGGTTGCACCGAGATGAAAATTATTCCCGGGTTTGGATTTGTTCCTGCCCAGCTCTAGCTTTTGGATAATGTTTTTCACTACAAAAAGATTGCAAGCCTGATTTAGATCGCGGGTAACCAACCCATCACAGCAGGAAACATGATAGTGGACATTTAATAGAGGGTTCCAAGTCGAACAGGATTGTTATAATCCTGCGACGGAGCCCAACATATTCCACAGTATACAGGTTGCATATCAAACGGTAACAACTGGTAGTCATTGATAGATTTGCTCAGTTCATGCATTGCCATCGCCGCTTGTTGTAGATATCGTTACAGGGATTGCATTTGGTACCGAAGGTAGGCTCCGACTTGCTGAAAGTGCTGAAAAGTAATGGTGAGAAGTGTAGTTACAATTGGATAGTAACAAACAGTGAGGACGGCTACCATTTTTGGAAAGAATCCCATTGTTGGTCACTATCTGTCACTCGCTATTAACACCTTACCAGCTGTTTCATTGGGTTCCACATGGACAGCAAAGCATGCATTGATTTGAGCGGAATGTTGAACAGGGAGTGCCCTAGTTGATAAAATCCGTACAATACCAGAGTATTGGACCAGATACTAAAGACCTTCCCCCTTCAATCTCGACATACGAAACTATCACTCACCCAAGCCCACATATACTCCATTCTCCGATTGTATATCTCTCCGAAGCCTACACCAACGCCTCATGCATACTGGTATGTAACAAGTTAGAAAATGTAGGAAACATGAGACGGGAAATATCTACCAAAACGCTGCGCTGTTTCTTACATGATCCTAAACCTAAATATGAAAGAGACCACAAAAGTATAAAACTCATAGACATACATGGGAAATCGTCATCGTCGTTGTCGTTGTCGTCAGTAACATACAGGTAGTTGTATCGGTCAATCAGTAGTCGCCTTACTTATCTGCATACCGATCCACGACCACAACCTTCTCCCTCGAAACCCGCCCACCTCCTCCCTGTGACCGCACACTGCGATGTGAATGCCTGGGGTTCACATAACTGACGCTCCCTGATTTCCGCCCATGGTAATTATTATATCCATACCGATCGCCTCTCGACCTCTCTCCATCAACGTCCAACCCCTCCAATCTCTGTGTAGAGCCTCGCCCATCAACATACCGATAACTGCTCCTGGGCGATCTTGCAGCCACTGCTGTGGACCCATCGACATAGTAATCCCGCTCCCGGCTGTGGGTGCTGACGACACTGGCGTGCGGTGATGATCGACCATAGTATTCCTTTCGGTGGCTGTGGCTTGAAGGGGCACGGTGTTGCACAATCTGTGTATTGCGGATACCTCTGCCGCCATTGGTAGATGGTGGTGGAGGAGGAACTTGGACAATCTCCATTACTGAACCGTGGCTGCTGGCATGAGGACGCACGCTAGTGCGACGCTCGGTGGCTATACGGCTTGGGACAGCGCCCTCTTCGTCGACCTCAGGTTTGACGCGGATAAGGCACATTGTTCTTCAACAAGCGAGATAGGCGTTGGATAGTTGCGTTCTCGGAAAGTATGATGCTTGCAGTAGTAGAGATGTAACTCGGGCAAAGCCGTTATCGGAGATTATTATTAGTTTTGAGGAGCAACTCGATCTGCAGTTGACGGGTGATGGTAGCAAGTACAGGGAGTGATAGTGATAGTGATAGTGATAGATGACAGCAATGGTGATGAATGAATGCAGTTTATTATAATAACGAACGTCTTGTTGTGATGATGACTGTAGGATTGATTGGTCTTGGGACAGGATGTCGAAAATTAGACACCCAATTCTGGAAAGATTACAATAATAGCCACCTTAAAATTAATAAAAAATGGCAAAATTAGGAAACCACTTAGCTTCACCCATCCTCAATCGATACCCTGCTTTCACAGCCCAAGCCCTACTAGAAATTGTTATGGATGTCGAGTTGCTTGGGTATCATGGTACCAGGTTGGTTTTAATACAGTAGCTTGGTATTTTTTTCTACGTATCTATACTTATGCACTTTTCTACTTTGCGTGACGGTAAGATTGCATCCATAATTAGACGCTAAGGGACAGTCTCATCTAGCTGGTTATCCTGGAGGGGAGGGGAATTTGGGCCTTGCCATACTCTAGCTAGAGTGAATGCAGAATGATTAAAACAAACAAACGCCAAGGGACTTTTTCACCATTAGCAAAACACCATCAGATTAATTTTGAACTCGTCTTGCTGTAGGTGCTAAATAGGCTGATGTACGTTTAACCTTCGGAATCACACCTTTCTCCATTGCTAGCTCCTTAACCACTTGATTTAGCTTTAACTAAAGTGAGTATCGAGGAGACGGATCAGGTGATCGGACTTAGCGTACACCTTAGAGTAAAACTTCGTATACCTAACGCAGCTTATAGCTCTGAATCTACGCTCAGCGTTAATGCGCTTGAAATGGATGAAGCTGGACACGCTCGTTTAAGTATCATTGGTCTTAATTACAGGTACTAAAGACGAAAATAAAAACATGTACAACCTGGGGTGTCTTATGATGATAGCTTCGACAGGTAAGACAATGAGGATCTTTTTGTAATCGGTATTTGAAGATACGCTGGCATACCCTCTGCCAGCCGTTGGCTCCCAAAGCCTGGGTCCACACCATTGATTCCCAATTCTTAAGACCTCCCAGAAGTCGACAGTCCCCAAATACTCGCAATCCTGGATATCCGTGGTCGGCGATGAAGCGTGTGTATTCGTGTTCAACGAAATATCGCCCGCCAATAATACATCCCACTAACAGCCGGAGTTTCCTGCATCTGATCCGTCACTAGCCCTATACATTCATAGAAAGTATACTCACTTCGTAACCATCGGACTTTGTCGCATTTCTTTACGAGAAATCGTAGGTTCCTCTCTTTTAATGAACGATCTGTAGAGTAGAAGAATACCAAGGCTCTGATTGTGGTGTCGAATTGTGTGAGTCGTTAGTTCTAAACCTATTGCTGCAGCTTTCAGAGCAGTGGTCGTTTAGTCGTGGCACAAGCCCTATGGCTATACATGTTGTCAACCCGTGCCTTCAGTCCTCTCGGTTGGTCCTCAAGATGACACGTTAATCATAGCTGTCACTCGGTCTCTCTTCAGAGTTGTATGTTACGAATTTTAAGCGGACGAAGTCTATTCTATTATCTAAGGAGAAGCTTTGTCTTTATATACATGAGAGCCTGGAACACCATGGAAGTCCATGGAAGCTCACGATTGCAAATACCAGTGGCGGTGGCGAGTGAAAACTCGTGGATGAGTCTACGACTGTGAGTCCGTAGCCTGTGAGTCAATTCGGCGATCTCAGTATCGGCGACTTCCCTTCAGATCATATAGTAACATTGTAATCTCGCTCCAGGTCTCCACTCCCTCACCAAGGCTTGCTTCCACTCTTACGAATTCCCTCTCCACAAGCGCTCCCCGTCTCCGTAAATCCTTGCACACTTGTTTTATTCATCTCTGACGTCTTGCATCTTTGACCTAGACAGTCTTCAAGCTTTCTTGACCGCCTTGAGATTACTCTATCATATATATGCCAATTTCCGGGAAGGTACTCTGCCGCACGCAAACTTCATCAATTGTTTGAAATCTCGTTTCGTAAGCTCGAAACAGTGGTATTAGAATTAATGGTTACCGAGCTGGCTCAAAGTTGCTCAATCATCGAATCTCCTCTAGGGCTGTCATAGCAGTGGGGAGTACGGAAGTGAAAACTGAAGATATAGTGAGTGACTACTGTTTTCTTTCATCCTTGAAGCGTTCTTTGATGTTATCCCGTGAGAATTCTTGTGCTAACGCGGTCGATGACTGGTAGCTTGGCAGTTTTAAGCGGATGTTGGATATGAGAAAATAGCTGGGAATAAGTTGTTTATTTCGGAGCTCTGGGGTGGGGCGTACTTCCCAAAGAAAGGTGGATACCTATTACATATAGCTGGTAAAAACGTAGACTGAAATGCCGGCAGGTACTTACCCTATAAGGGGTTTAAAAAATTTAAAACCTTTATAAAACTATATGGCTTATGAAATCTTTAGGGAATGATTTTGTATAGCATTTGGGATACTTCTCTAACAATGATAACCAGGTTTTGGTTTTATAAGGCTCAGCGCCTTTGTCATAAGTTAAGTACTGTTGTGAAAAACTAAGGGTTGAAAACACACTGCCAGAACCAAAGAACCCAAAATACACACCATAGGCACATTCTGAGACCATTTCTCCACAAGATCAGTACAAAGCATACCCAAATTCAAGTCAAATTCGACTCTGGCAGTACGTCAATACACACCGAATACGGATTTTCAACTGCGCTTTTTTTTACAACGGTAGTTACTGGAGTACACTTGCGTGGTGGCGTCATAACGCACATGTGAATGCCAAGTCGTTTTTGAGTTTAAGTCAATTGAAGCCATTACCTCGCCGTCGAAACATAATTCTGGAGTAATGAATGAAGGTGATGAAACGGCGGTGATTAAATTGCATCTACCCTCTAGAGAATGCCGCCGTCCACAAGGCACCAATGGAATCCTGGGCCAATACCACAAGAATCAAGATGAAAAGTACAAAATGGTTTACGACTGTCCCACCAAGGCACAACAAACAAAAGGCAAGCAAGATGCCACCATTCCCTCCGTTTAATGGCTAATAGTCTTGTTCCAGCGTTCGGACTTACTCTACAGTGACTGACTTTGCCAAGTTTCCTACAGGCGATTAATTGTTAGCTACTAGACAAGTAAGAGATTCGGCTTATCGTACTTGGGAAGTCAACATTGAGATTCTCAGCAATAGCCATCCAGTAGGCCATCAACTGGAGAGGGATAACGTTGAGAAGTCCCTGCAGACAATCAATGGTCTCAGGCATCTCAATCTTCTCGCAAGTCTCATTCCTAAACTCTTCATCATCCTCATTGCAGATAACAATTGGTCGACCATCTCGCGCAACAACTGTACCAAACCGGTCAGAGGCCGAAATCACGGATCAAAATTGCACCAAAGGCTTACCTTGCTGATATGCGTTCAGTGACTTTCTGAATATTCCGTCCCGGGTGAGGATCATGATGATTGGCAGATTTTCATCCACCAACGCCAATACACCATGCTTCAATTCACCAGACATGACGGCTTCACAGTGAAGGTAAGAGATTTCCTTGATCTTCAGCGCACCCTCGAGGGCGGTAGCAAACTGGTTCCCACGGCCAAGGAGGAGAAGGGACTTTTGATTGTGGAAGAACTTTGCACATAGTTCCTTGATCGCCTGGTCCTGTGTGAGGATCTGTCTAAATTGATCGGAAACTTTACCCAGGGCCTCCATAATGTCTTCCCGCCTCTGCTTCTTGGAAGCTCTGTCCTCACTCAAGGAGAGGGCAAACATGATCAACGCTACGTACTGGGAGGTGTATGCCTTGGTGGATGCAACACCGATTTCAGGACCGGCATTGATGTGAACACCACAGTGGGTGAGAAGGGAGATCGATGAGCCGACAACGTTGACAATACCAACCGTCAAAGCGCCACGCTCCAAGCAATAGCGCAATGCCATGAGAGAATCTGCGGTTTCTCCAGATTGAGAAACAAAGACACATGTATCTAAGCACAATCAGCATCCAATTTGTCATTTTGGGCGTGACTTTTACCATCTCGGAATACAGGTGCCTGTCTGTCCAGAAAGTCGGAAGCCAATTCAACCGCAATTGGGATTTCCGTCAACTCTTCAAAGCATCCACGCACAGCCATGCAAGAGTGGTAAGAAGTGCCGCATGCAATGAATATGATTCGTCGGCACCGACGGATGGTGCTGATATATTGCCGCAAGCCACCGAGTGTAACCCTCTTGTTCGCAACATCCAAACGACCACGCATGGTGTTAACAACTGACTCTGGCTGCTCGAAAATCTCCTTTTGCATGAAATGGTCGAACTTGCCCTTCATAATCTCTTGAAGTTCGAGCTCCAGAGTCTGGATAGCACGAATTGCAGAGCCGCCCTCCCGCTTTCCAGCACGGTGAATGTTGAGTTGTCCTTCGTGAATGTGAGCAATGTCATCATCCTCAAGATACAGAACCTTCTTCGTATGCTCAATAATCGCAGATGGATCAGAGCTCAGGAAGAACTCGGCGGGCACAGGCATGCCATCATCAGAGAGGAAGGCTCTTGATTGGGACCGGTGAAGGAGGCTTTTATCCGGGGGAGCCAAGCTGTTTTGAGGACCAGACTTCAGGTTCTTCAGAGCCACATTGTGCGAGGCCTGCTCAGCTGGTAGTGGGCCGGAGTCGGAGAATTCAACATCTACAAAATCAACCTTCATTTTGCGCTGAGTCTTTACACCTACCACCAGAGGTGACCCCTTGCGAGCAGCAATGACTTCATGAGGATAGTGAACAGACTTTAGCAACAATCCAAAAGCGCCCTCCAGCTCGGAAATGACCGTCTTGGCAAGTGTAGTAAAATCGATGCTGGGGTTCTGGTCATAAATGTATTTGGTAAGCTTTGCGATACACTCGGTGTCAGTTTCGCTCTCGAACACATCGCCCTTGCTCTCCAGTAGGGCTTTCAGTTCCTTGTAGTTGGTAATGATACCGTTGTGAACAACGGAAAATCGTGACGTGGGATCACTCCTATTATCAAGTAGATAAGAAAATGAATACTCTCAATTTAGATCGGGAATATATACCGGTGGGGATGGCAGTTAACGCGAGATGGCTGCCCGTGCGTGGCCCACCGGGTATGAGCAATCCCGGCATGGGAAACGAAGGTAGTGTCAAGATCGGGCTTAGACTCTTCGATCAATTGCTTCAACTTTGCAACCTTGCCGACTTCCTTGAAAGCAAAAACTTCGCCTTCCTTGTCCCCATCAACTGCAACACCTGCGGAGTCATACCCACGATATTCAAGGCGGTGAAGGCCTGACAAGACACACAACGAATTAGCAAATAGCAGCATGCATGCGAGGCCACTTCTGGAGGATTATGCAAGTCCGTAGTCAGACTAACCAGCGACCAATGTGTCCAAGATGTATTTGCGGTCTTTCTCGACTAGGTAGTTGATATAGCCAAAGATTCCACTGCCCCGAAGTCAGCCTCAAATGAAGATAACGTGTTGTGGCGCACACGTACCACATGGCTAATGGTAGAGGTTAATATTGATTGTAAAATTTGGATTGTTCCACTAGAGTAGGGTTTCGTCGGAGGCGGGGCACGACAGAAACGACTAAGCTATTGGTGATGATACAGAAGCTATAAGTAGACTCGTAACACAGGAGAAAGTCTGATCAGAGGGTAGATGAATTGCCGGTGGATGGAGGGTATGAACGAAAGAGTTGAAGATGTTGTGGAGCGAGAAGAAGAAAGACGGGAGAGGAGAGATGGGAGCAGGTTCTTAAATCCCAAAGCATTGGCGGAGAGCTCAAGAACTGACAGGGATCGTAAGCTTGCATAACGAGACAGGGATCGTAAGCTTGCACAACGAGACAGGGGCAGCAGCACGCTTGTTCGATAGTGTGCCAGTCTGCAAATAAAGAGTTCAGGTCGCGGCCTGCAAAGAGCAGGTCCAATCAAGAGAGATGCTCAAGTGATATAAATCTTGGTCAACTTGTATGTATGAGAGGCCCGGAAGAACAATTGCAGCCGAGAGGAGACGACAGAGATCTGTTCCGCGGTCTGCCCAGGTGGCAATGTAGCAGAATCCGCAACAGAATAAGTCCAAGCCAGAACGGCTGAGTACCTCTTCAGAAGCGGTGGCGTGTGTGACTTTCCCGACAGTAAGCAAAGCCTCCGGAACGATACATGTAGCTACGGCCTTTTTCCTGCAACCACCGCCGCATCTATTAAAAGTGACACTCTATTTGTCAAGACACAAACGCTAATGGTGGCTGGCTGGTAGCTTCAACATGCTCACCGAATGACTTCCAGCATTACCATATCCAGAAACGGGGAAAACCTGGTCCGTGCGATGCGCTACTGCTATAAGGGAATTCCCAGAGCCGTACCAATTTAGACTTCTAAGTTGCTCGTAAGTAAGTGCAGAAGCTATTATTCGTCCCGTATGCATGCTGCGTATGGAAGATTTCCGTAATAATGGGTATTTTAATCAAAATGCAGGAGTACTGTTAAACAAACTCCTGGAATTTGAGTTATTGCGATAATCATTTATATAACAGCATGCACGCGAGACGAATAACAGGGGCTTTGCTATAGTAGTTTGCATATTGAAGTTGCTGCTATTCTAGGAATTCCGCAAGACCTTTGAATGGTAAAGGTCGCTTCACAGAAATGCGTTCTATGAGCTCCCAGCTTCGAATGCTCGACTGTGAAGATAGTCCCTAGTAAATGTCGAAAAGGCACTTGGTACCTACTGGGTATGCAACAGGCATTCATGAACTTGAATCTTATCAAGTACTAGAATTCTGTCATTCACGGTTCCCGGCTCCCAGCCGTCCCTAGCTTGCTCTGATTCGATTGTGAATTATTCTTGTTGATTTCTTTCTTATCCACATCGACCATTAGCACCCATTTGAGCACTTAAACACTTCACAACTAGGGTATTCGTTCCCTCAGAGCCCAATCTTGAGTATTAAGTAGCTATCAAAAGCAAAGCATAGATTTGATAATTTCATAACATGGTCGCTTTGGTGTTGAGATACCAGTGCTCGTGCTTGAATACTAGCTTTGATTTGCCCAGCCTTGTAGCATTATTTTGCTTGTTGCAGTGGACACTACACAGATAGAGCCACATATATTCGGCTCCATAGATAGCTTTGTTTGTTTGTTTGTAATCATTTTGCATTCACCCCGAAGGGGTGCCCAGCTAAGTTACCATAAGCCGGCCGACCACTGGTGGTCATGGCATTTAATTAACATTTTATACCCCTGTCCATCGGAA
>Ga0307515_10009018_pt1 | contig 19363 bp, 7 predicted proteins | sample 17_EM_MG_FD_194513 | JGI IMG/M metagenome (GOLD analysis project Ga0307515, IMG submission 194513) | Populus trichocarpa ectomycorrhiza microbial communities from riparian zone in the Pacific Northwest, United States - 17_EM | ecosystem: Host-associated > Plants > Roots > Unclassified | place...
TTACTATGCAACTTTAATAGAAGCTGTAAAGTGTATATAAAAGTCTAAATATAAATTATTAAAAATTATTATTAAGTGGTTGTTAAGATATTAAGGTATAAATTTCCTAATTTTTGGGTGTCGGCCACTCGGTGGTATCGGCCACTCGGTGGTATAATACGTTACTACTAATATTTAAATAGATTGTAGAGAAGAGGATTCTTCTAAAATAGGCTTATACTTTGTGTATATCTATAACTTAGTATAATATTAAAAGCGGGATGGAAAGAACCTTAACTTTATAGCTAAAGAGTTTATCTAATACGTATATAATTGGCAGAGTTAAGGTAAATGGAGATAAGACTATTTATGGGTGTAAGAGTATATGCAAACTGCCACTTCTAGGCAGATATACCCTCTTAGCAGTATACTTTCTAGAAAAGCTTAACTAATTATTATAGTTATAGACAAAGAGAGGTTAAACTTATAGGGTAGGCGGCTTTAATATATAGGTGTTTTGGTTAACCTGCTTTGTCTTAAAGATATAGGCCGCGTAAACGATTTTTACGGTATAGTAGAGGTGGAGCTATAGCAGTAATCTCTTATAAAGTGCTAACGAAGTATTAGTAGACGTTGTATTTATAACCTTTTATTAGTGCTTTATAGCGCGTATATAGTGCTATTAAAGCTTAGGTCAGAGCCCTAGAGCTTTATTATTAATCCTTAGGTTAATTTTAATTAGTTTAATACATTATATAATAAGGATTTTCTTTTAAAAGGTAAATAAGCTGCTAGTAAATATACAAAGAGTTAGAGCTATAAAAGAAACGCATAATTATAAATATAGATTTTAATAATAGCAAGATATATAATATCTGCGATAAATGCAATAATGGTAATAATATCTATTTTATAGCTATAAGCTGGCATATTGCTATAATATGTGTAATATTGCGCTCTATTAGCTATGGCCATTTAAGTATTATACTTTTAGCTAGCGTAGTGCTGGCGCATTGCTCCGGGCTTTGGCGAATATGGCGGAAAGCTAGCCCCAGGCCCCAAAAACGCTTTTAGCGAAACTAAATTTCCTACGCCACTCCCCGTTTTCCTAACGTCATAGTGACTAAGGCGCCCTACTTAAGCTAGGCTTAAGGATTATATTGGTTACAAATCTAGTATATATTTAGACTGCAGAGCTTTAATATAGAGCCCTTTACGTAGGATCTAATATAGTAGATTATAATTCCAATTTAAAGCTTTATATACTAAATATTTTTACTGCCTAATAACTAAATCGCCGTATAGCTGGAATTAAAGTCTACTACCCTAACTTAATTAAATACGCGTATAGGAAGAGATATAACTATATATAGAGACGTTTAACATAATCGAGTAACTATATTATTACCCACCTAGTTCGGACGTACGATAACGCGATAGCTTAGTAATAACGTAATAGCTCGGCGCCGAGTAATGGGAGGGGGGAGGAGATTAGGGGTGGCTTAGCCACTGTAAGAAGGTCGTGATATTGGTGTAGTATTAAACTTTAAAAATTATATCTCGGGAGCTTAATCAACAACCCCTATATAAAACGTTAATAACGTTTAATTATAGAGCTTTAAACTAGCAGATCTCCTAAAAATGCCTATTATAAGTAGCTCCAAGTATAAAATCTAGAATATTTAATAGTGGTGTAAGTATAGGACGGGGGTATATATTTACGTTCCCAAATATCGTTATATAACGTAATTTTTAAGTAATAAAAACCGCCGTTAATATTACTCGACTAACACCTACTAGAAGTTCCTTTATCCTTCCTATCTCCTTTTTTACCTATCTCCTTATCTAATGCTATCTATATCGCTATATTAACTAATAGATCCCTTAGTAGAGACTAGAGAGGGGTATTAGAGCGCCTCTAGCTCTTATAAGGAAGAAGAAAGAAGAAGAGAGGAAGGTATAGAGGAGGGAGTATTTATAAATAGGAGGAGGCCTGTAAATAGGAGATTAGGCAGCTATAATATAGATATTAACGTTGCTTAACTAATACCTACTAGACGCCCCTCCGTCCTTCCTATCTCCTCTCTTACCTATCTCCTCGTTAGATGCTATTTATATCACTATATTAACTAATAGATCCCTTAGTAGGGACTAGGGAGGAGTATTAGAGCACCTTTAGCTCTTATAAGGAAGAAGAAAAGAAGAGAGAAAGGTATAGAGGAGGGAGTATTTATAGACGGGAGGAGGCCTACGAGTATAAGAGATTAGGCAGCTATAATATAGATATTAATATTGCTCCACTAACACTTACTGGACGCCCCTTTGTCCTTCCTATCTCCTCTCTTACCTATTTCCTTATTAGATGCTATTTATATCGCTACGTTAACTAATAAATCCCTTAGTAGGGACTAGGGAGGAGTATTAAAGCACCTCTAGCTCTTATAAGGAAGAAGAAAAAAAGAGAGGAAGGTGTAAAGGAGGGAGTATTTATAAATAGGAGGAGGCCTATAAGTACAGGAGATTAGGCAGCCATAATATAGCTAGTGACGTTACTTAACTAACATATACCAGAGGCTCCTCCGTCCTTCCTATCTCCTCTTACCCGTCTCGTCGTCTGATGCTGTCTATATTGCTATATTAACTAATAAATCCCTTAGTAGGGACTAGGGAGGGGTATTAGAGCACCTCTAGCTTTTATAAGAAAGAAGAAAGAAGAAGAGAGGAAGGTATAAAGGAGGGAGTATTTATAGACGGGAGGAGGCCTTGCGAGTACGTGATTTAGTAAGTACTAATAGTATAAGATTCTCGTATAAGATGGGCTTAATTACTTACTAAAATATAGGGTGTCTCTGTTACTGCAGTGGCTACTATAGTAGTAGAGACGCCTTAAATATTTAATGTAACTAACTACTAAGGCTGTTAATAAGTAAAAGGTAGGCTACCGATATAGTGCAAACGATGTAGTTATTAATGTTGTTTATAACCTATTTTTGCTTCTAGTATACGCGTAAATTGTCCTTATATTTGGCATAGAGCTAGTTATAGGCAGTGAGCTAGTTTAGGTCTAGCTTTACTATTAATATAGCCGTGGGTAGTATGTCCCTTAGTGTAGGCCGACTTAGTAGTTCTAGCTTTAGAAGATCGTCTTTCTTCTTAGATGGGTCGATATACTGCTATACCTCGTTAGTTTTAGCTATGTCTTAGATAATAAAGAACCATTAAATCTAATTAGATGGCTTATTAAGGATAAGGTTAATTTTTAATTTAGTAGAGGTCATTATTTTTAGAATTTAATAGGTTAGGAAGGGTCTAGGTCAGGGTTTAGCTAGTGTTTTAGTAGAACCTTATTTAGACGTTCTAAACTTTTAATTTAATTCGTTAGTTTAGATTACTAAAATCTAAAATTTTGTTACGGGGAGCGCGATTAATAACCCCTACTAACAGCTCTAATTACGTTTAATTTTTGATTTATAAATCGGCAGATCTATAGGTAATAGTTATTATAAGTAGCTCTAGGTGCGGTATATATAAAATCTTAACTATAGTATAAAGAAGTCGTGGCTGCTAATATGGGGTCCTAAGTATTCTCGGAGGTTATATAACTTCTTATATAAGCGACATTTCCGCCCTTTAAAAAAAAAATTTCTAAAAATTAATTAACGCTATAGATAGCAGTAATATTAATCCGGCAGTACTGCCAATTCTCCCTATATACTATTGTATGTATATCTAATAGCTTTAGAAGCGGTAAGAAGGTAAGACGGATAGGGGGGGTTAAAATTTAGAAAATTGGATTTCGCGGTTAAGCTGTTTAAAAGTTAGGAAACTAAGGCGAATGCTATATTCTCCGCTTACCTTTAAGCCAGTATATGATTTCCTAATTAGGAAAAGTTGTTTATAAGTAGTTGCTACTGTCTCTGTGTAAAATCTTCTTATTATACCTCTTTAGTCTTACTTATAGATAACTAAAATCGTTTTATATCGAACCTACGTTTAAATATAAGCCCTAAAAGCTTCTTAACTTATGAGATTGCTATATAGGTTAGCCTAGCTGTTTTATCCTTTTTCTTAACATCTAGAACTACCTAGTTAAGTATTAGGCCCTAGCTTTTATATACGGTAAAAGCAAAAGCTAGAGTAATTGGAAATTAACGCCGTAAGTAAGAGCCTCTTATACCCTCCTACTTACGAAGCACGGAAAATATAGGGACGACTTTCTTACTATCCTACTGAGTGAATAGGGTAGGTCTGTTATACCTATCTACTATAATTAGTAGTGACTAAATCCTTTTTAATATCCGCGTGTCCCTTCTATACAATATCTTTAACTATATTAGTAGTACTGTTTACTAAGCCTAGTTCAATCTAGATATTATATATTAGTATTACTTTCGCGCTAATATATAGGGCTAGATTCTCTATAGTATCGCACTAATTAGGAGTGACTTTCCGCGCACCTACACTAGTGTTAACTAACTTAATAGCCACCACTGGCTGTAAAAGGTCGCGAAGCCGAGAAGTGTTATACTTGCCTATAGCAGCGCGTATGCCATATAGCCAAATTATATTATTAAAGCCCGCAACCTTATTAGTGGATAGGCCCTGCTTATACCTAGTTAAAAGAAGCTTCTAGGTTAATTTACTTACAGAATTACTATATAACTTTGTAAGGGCGGTCCTAAATATAGAGCTCTTAGCGTTATTATTGCCCTACCGCATAACTTAATCTAGGATAGCTGTTTAGTTAATCGCCTTATAGGCTCCCTTTTTATAGCTAGCGAGCTCTAACAGCCTAGCGGGTAGATTGCTGTATAAGGCCGCCTAACCTATAGGGAGAAGCTGATAGAAATTGCCTACTAGTAAGATGTTTAAGTCTCTAAAGTAGTCGTTATTACGCGTAGGGTAGATCTAATGGAGGTGGCGATTAATCTAGGCTAGATGTACTTGCCCGATTATAGATTTCTCGTTAAAGATAAGATAGTAAATATCCTTAAAAGCTTATTGTAGAGGCGTAAGACTAGCAGCAGGCAATTCCTTAAAGGGGCGATGTACTGGCAACCTTAATAGTTTGTACGTAGTTCTACCGTTAATATTAAAGGCAGCTACTCTAGTAGTGGCGGCTTAAACTAATGGCGACGGCTTGCTATTAGATATGGCTATATTATAAAGCGTAGTAGACAGAATAGTAATAAGATATGACTTGCTAGTTCCCGCCTCTCTATTAATATTAATTTATAGTAGGGGGGAGCCAAGGCCTAATTGGATCTGCCTATAGTGATTAACTATAATATTATAGATATAACGCTGACCTAGTTATAAGGAGGACGGAGTTGCTGTTTAGGATAGGCGGCTCTATAGTAGAGGCTATAGCCATACTTTCTGCCAATAAGTCCTTTTATTAAGCTGCGGGTACGTACCCTAATACGTACTTTAGTTGTAGTTATAATTAAGCTCCCTATTACTAAGCCTATTAGGATCCTTAATTTTAACTCTATTAGTATTTTAAATGCGGGCATATAGGGCCTTAAAGGACTAGTATAGCTCTAAGTCGTCTACGAAATCGCCCTTAAACTTATTAATATTATTAGTAGTTTTACAACCTTCCTTTAGTTTCTAATTGTAGAAGTAGTTAGGTAGATGCTAATAAGAGTTAACGTAAGCCTAATAGGAAGCTATATAATTAGGAGCCCCGAATCTATTAATATAAGTAGCTACTTCCTTATACTCCCTCTATGGGTAATAAAGAATAAGCTTTATACGGCAGAACTTAGGATACTATAAATAGGAATGATCGCCGTTATATTGCGGAAAGTATAATATAACTTAAGGCCTTACTCTTAGCCGACGCTTATAAGTAGAGTGATTAAAATAGAGTAGAAAATTAAGGAAAGTAACGTCCTCTACCCTATCTGGGCGGCGCTTATACTTCTTATAGTTAGATAGTCCGTACCCTCTTAATTGCCTATTATTAAGCTTATACGTAGCGCTTTAATTGTCCTCCTAGTAGTAGTTTAAAGTTACTATATTCCTAGAGCCTTCGTAAAGGGGGATATTAAGAAATAGATAGTATACCTCCTACGCTAACTAATCGCGTTTAGTAATAAGCTTATTTATAAACCTAGCCACGACCGAACTAAAGGCATAAAGGCTATTAGCGTGCGGCTATACTAATTAGAGTAATTCCTAGTAGGAATTTAATTTCTTCTCTTCCTTGCTGCAATACTTGCCTATATAGTTAACTATTACTAATATATTTATAGCGGGTGACGTATTAATATTCGCTATCTACGCTAATATTATAGCTGCATTATAACTATTAAGAAGCTTATTATTACGCTATGGACAGAATATCTAGTAATATGGATTTTGATCCTTTAATACAGCGGCCTTATTATAGAGAGAGCGTAGAAAATAAAAGCGGTACTCCTTTACTCTAGTGGAGTCTTTCTTTAATCATAAGTAGTAAGATTTAGTGTAATTGCGGTGCTGTTAAAATCGATTAAGGTAGGCAGTAAGAAGCTCACTAGTATTAAGCTATTCTTTATAGCTGAGAGTAGAAGGATATTAGAGATTAGGAGGCCTAAATCGATTAGGATTAATTACGGATATAAAAGTAGCCTAATACTTAGCAAAAGCCGCCCTTAATTTAATAGCTGACGGATCTAGCCTTAGGGCTGTTAAACTCTATAAGAAGTTATATATATAGCCGCTACCTTATACCTACTACTTATATTAGGACTAAAAGTTAGTGCTATTAAATAGGCCTATAAGTACGTGCTTCCTAAACAGATCGAAGCGGCGATATAGCCAGTAAGTAGTAATATATGGATTATTATTAAGATTCTAAGAAGCAATCCGGTAGCGCTAAGCCTTATTAATAGCCTTATATTTGTTAAATAGAGGCATATAAGAGTGTAGATTATACTAATATAGATTAGTAGCGCTAAGTGTAAAGAATAGAGACCCGCTTTTAATATTCTTAGTATAAGCTGTAAGCTTATTTCTCTTCTGCCTCTAGTAAGGTCTAGTACCCTTAAGGTTCCGTATATGCCGTACAATCTTATTTAATAACTAGCCACCCCTATTACTATTTATAATATTACTAAGCTTATCTAAAGATAGACTATTTTTATTTAATTGGCTATAACGTGATCCACAAGCCAGTGGCCCACACAAGCAAGTGGCCCACCCCACCCAACACGCGACGCGTTATTCAACAACCACCTAAATGGCAGCGCCACAACAGCGCGGTTCTGCTGCCCCAAATCGCCGTCTTACACCAATACAAGAAGAGAGTCTTAAGCAGTGGGTTCTATTAATGGATCAACGTGGTATGCCGCCTAGGATTGCGACTAGTATTCTAGCTAGTTGGGGTGGGCCACTTGCTTGTGTGGGCCACTGGCTTGTGGATCACGTTAGAGGAAGCGGGTGGCGTTAAGGGCTTGCTCTTTTATAATCTAATTAAACATATAATAGCGAAATAAGGGGTAGCGGCCAAACCGACCGTCCTAATACTTAAGCATATGCTTAGCGTACGTAGCTAGGGTAACTATACGGCTTCGTGGTATATTAAAATTGGCTTTGCTATAAGGAAATAGAGTAGGAAAGGCGCTACGTATAATAAAACTAGCTAATCGCTTAGAGAGAGGTATCTGTCGCATAGTAGGAACCTCTAGGCCTACTTATAGGTCTTATTGGTATTAAACCTTACGACCTAAAAGCTCTAATTTACTAAGGTTAGGCACTAGATTAGGAACCAAAGTATTTAGTATATTGTTATTAAATTCGCCGTCTGGTATATTACTACCAAGTTTAGTAGGCAGAGGATTAATAGCAGGAGGACGTTATATAGGAGTAGTAGGGTAAGCTGTTAGGCCACTAGAATTAGACTCCAATTTATTAATATAATGTAGCTAATCTAATATAAAGCCATTTTTGGATAAGCTGGTAAGCCAGGTGCTATATATTTTAATATCGCGATAATTAGGATAATTAACCTTTAGAAAGTAAAGCCACTATACTATAGCAGAGCGCCTTATAGTATACCACTTAGTAAACTGCTAACTTAGGTATTTACTACCCTCTACTGCTATAGGCCTTACGACTAGTATATCGAGTTTAGTAGGTAGCTGTGGTAGCTGCCTTTAAGTCTTTAGTGTATTCTAGCTAAAGTAGCAGACGTAGCTAATATAGCGATATTATTGGCCGCGTATATACACGACTTGCAGATAAATATATACGCGCGTAATTAGAAGCTCCTCTACTACGGTAAGTATAGGTAGGAAGCTAGGAATAGGCCCCAGATCGAGCCCGTTACTTTTACCAAATAGGGGAAAAAGGGTTAAATCTTTAAGGCTATCGGTGTCCTTAATATAGGCTTTACATATACTTATATTATTACCCTCTATAGCTAGGCCTATTTGGAACTACCGCTCCTTATAACAACTGTACGTCTCTATATATTTAGCCTATAGTATACTCCTAAACTTCTTAATTTACTCCTAATTAATAGCCGAAATAGGTAGTAGTGTGGCCGTAGCCGGAGTAGGTATTAGCGGTAGAGTAGGCATAGGAGCTAGCCCCGGTAAGGACGTATTTGGGCTATCTAAAGTGCCTCTTCTACTATATGGAGCTTTGTCTATAGTATATAGCGGAGGAGTAAGCGAGTGAGCCTTACCCCGCCGATTAAGAATGTGGTGCTCCCTTTATATTGCCCTAATTGTCTTCCGCCGTTAAGCTATTTTAGGGGTATCTTAGCTATTCTGGCCGCGAGGCAAGAAGGCGTTCTCGGTATCGTTTTTAGGTAAAGTAATTTGCTGGCGCCTTGTAGGACAACTTTTAGTAGCAGAACCTGGCTCTATAAAAGCTCTCCGCTTATTTAAAATATATTTAGAGGCCTAGAAAAGTAAGTAGAGGTAGAAGTAATATATAGGGAAGACGCGCCTTTAACTGATATAACTAGCATAGCTTTAAAAGCTTCTTTAAAGGGCCGTCTTTAACAAAGTTAAGGCGGGGCTTATGGATATGGCACTTGCTACACTTAATTATAGTAGGATCTGCCATATTTATAATATATATAGTGGTATTAATAGAGGTGTTAACAAAAAGGAAGGCGCAATACTAGGATATTTTGATGTTTATAATATTTTGATATTCGTCACGTAGATTCTGCCATAACTTACCGCGCGTAACATTTTTTGAACCAATCAAAAGCTGGCTTGGCAAAGTTTAAAATCTGGGACCCGAAAATATAGACCACTCGTACCTCGGGTCAATAAATTGGCGCGAGGGACTAACAAATTTCCGAACCGTGTACCAGACTTACCTCAGCGAGCTCAGTCGTGATTTTTTAGCTAGCGTCGGAATAACCTACGCCGTCTTCCGAATTGCAAAATCACGTCTGAGAGCCTTTGGCAAGTTTTATTAAAAACGTAAGCAAAATCCGTAAAACGGATATTGCGGATATCTAATTTATTCATTCACACAACGCGTTATGATTAAACCCTATAGTTACATTTTTTTAAGACTTAGGGCTTCTAAATAGTATTAATTTTATTATACGGCTATTGCTTAGTCCTAATATTAATTTCGTTAAAGTTAAAAAACGTATTATTAAAAGCGTAAGCATATATTATATCTTATTAAATAGTCTGCTAATATAGATAAAACTATACAGATATATAGATATCTACTACTTAAAGCTATTGTAACACCTAGTAGGTGCTATAGTTGGGTCCTTCCTTAAAAATATCCTCCCTTGGCCCGGAGCTACTACTAGGGGGTAAGCTTTGGGCAGAGCCTTATGTAGAGCCTTAGTAGAGCTTCATGCAGAGCTTCATGCAGAGCTTCATGCAGAGCTTTAAGCAGAGCTTTAAGCAGAGCTTTAAGCAGAACTATAAGCAGAGCTTTAAGCAGAACTATAAGCAGAGCTTTAAGCAGAGCTTCAAGCAGAGCTTCAAGCAGAGCTTCAAGCAGAGCTTTTACAGAGCTTCGTGCGGAGCTTCGTGCAGAGCTTCGTGCAGAGCTTCGTGCAGAGCTTCGTGCAGAGCTTCGTGCAGAGCTTCGTGCAGAGCTTCGTGCAGAGCTTCGTGCAGAGCTTCGTGCAGAGCTTCGTGCAGAGCTTCATGCAGAGCCACGTGCAGGCGTGCAGACGTGTAGATGTGCAGACGTGCAGACGTTCGTACGGGCGATCAATTGCAGAGACGTTTGTAGAGACGATTGTATGGGCAATTGATCGATTGATTGTAGAACCTTGCTGGTATATTAGTGCTGCGTGTTAGTAGAGCTTTAGAGCTCTATATAGGCGAAGAAAAGATACTATATATACACGAGGTAGGTGGCGAAACGCCAATGACGATGCTGACGATAGAGCTGACGACTACGATTTGTAATTGCCACTGTCGACAACGCCACTCAGTCAGTATTTGGTAATGGGAATCGACAGGGCTTCGAGTAGAGCTTCGAGCAGAGCTTCGAGCAGGGTTTCGAGCAGAGTTTTGAGCAGAGCCTCGAGTAGAGCTTTGGGCAAAGTTTCGAGCAGAGCTTCGAGCAGAGCTTCGAGCGGAACTTCGAGCAGAGCTTCGAGCGGAACTTCGAGCAGAGCTTCGAGCAGAGCTTCGAGCGGAACTTCGAGCAGAGCTTCGAGCGGAACTTCGAGCAGAGCTTCGAGCGGAACTTCGAGCAGAGCTTCGAGCGGAGCTTCGTGCGGAGCTTCGTGCGGAGCTTCGTGCAGAGCTTTTGCAGAGCTTTGGTAGAGCTCCGTGCAGAGCTCCGTGCAGGTCTCCCCCTGAGCTTTGTTTCACAGAGCTCTCGGAAAGCTCCACAGCTCTACGCAGAGGGCTGGCGGTGTGGGCGTGGGCGTGGGCGTAAGCGTTCAGCGTTGGTGTTTACTGAGCGGCTCGGCGATGCAGAGGTAGAATTGGGGCCTCTACGGCAACGAATTCCTCTTAACATCGCGCGCGTATAAGAAGCTGAAGATCTCATAACTTATAGAGGAGGCTTTTCTCTATAATTTGGTATAATTTTCATGTCGACAGGTATTATGGGAGGGTAGATTAATTTCGTCAAAGTTAATAAGGTCTTCTTATATAAACGATGTTTAGGTTTTCCTACAAATCTCGCCAAAGTCTCTCAGACTAAGAAAACGATTACCGTCCTAAATCAGCTTAGCGGACGGTGCGGATATTCCTATATCCGCAATCGATTTCTTGGTCTGAGCTTCTGAGGTAAGCTCGCACGATCACCCTGTTTGCACGATCACCCTACCCGCACGATCACCTAGCTCGCAGGATTGCCTAGCTCCCACGAGCACCATGTTCGCAGGATCGCCTAGCTCGTAGGATCGGCCAGCTCTTACGAGCATCTAGCTCGCACGATCACCTAGCTCGCATAATCACCTAGCTCGCACGATTACCTAGCTCGTAGGATCGCCTAGCTTGCAGGATCAAAGCCGCGAAGTTGTTTAAACCCATTACAGTAACATTTAAAACCAGCTTCAGTCTACGGTGGTCGCTGCCTAAAGTTTTTGCACCTTCCTAATTAGGAAGTTATGCGACTGCGTACGCACAATTACGGGTGCGCAGCTATCAGCCTATCCCACGTAAATTTAGTCACGATCTCGCTACAAGTGCGTAATTTTTAGCACTGCTACGTAAGCTGCAATACCGGCTGCGTAAATTATAGCACTAATAAATTTAAATAAATTTTGAGTTATAATAACTACTTTAATACTATTAATTATGTAATAATTTTAATTTAGAATATATATAATGCTTATAAAATTTTATATAAAAATATAAAAATATTTATTTAATAATGTACTAATAGAGTTAGTAAGCTAACTTCCTAATTAGGAAGGTGCAAAAACTTTAGGCAGCGACTACCGTAAACTCTATCCCTTTGTGTGGCAACTTTTTTATAAACTTTTCGTATATGCACGCCTTATAAGCCAATCTAGAAGCTCTATACCGTATAGATCTTAGTATTAAAGCCTCTAGTTAGTGCGATTGCTTGGTGGCAAGTGTACTAGCGCCTTATTTAATGCTTAGATATTGCGGTAAATAGCAGTAATATAGCTAGGAAGCCTATAATATTTAGTGTAGTTAATTAAAAAGCTTTAATACTGTTTACCGTCTATTTAATTATTAAATTGCCTATAAAATATTGTCCTAATACTACCTAAAAAATGTCGTACGTCTTTAGTTTTAAAGCCTTTAAGGCCTCTAAAGCCTCTAAAAGCACCTTAAGCTTAGAAGTCCTATTTATAATCCTTTTAAGTAATATAGTATATATATAATAGCTTATTAGCAGAAGTTAGACAGCCTTTAAAGGCTTTAGTTGTAACGGAACCTTATAGCAGAAACTACAATAAGCTCGTTATTGGGCTAGGTATATAGGCAATGCAAGTATAAAAGCTAAATAATGTAATAATAACTGGTGGAGTGGTTGCCTAATAGATTAACTCTAATTATATTCTAAGAATTACTATAAGGAAGGAACTATCTAGGTAGGGATTAAGGGTCCTTAAATATACAACCGTACTCCTATAAAATCCTTCTTGTATATAATATACGTGTACTCTATTTACTTTATTACGGATTATATAGATCCTATAGATTATACAGATTACGTCACATAACCTTAGTTACTATTCCTTATTATATAGTTCTATTAGCTCTATCTTAAACTATGCTTAAATTAACTAACTAGCTTCCTCTAACTCTTCTCCAAGTAGTTATAGCATTATACTTAAAGCGTCCGTAATACTATCTCCCTCCTTTTTATCTTCGTCCTTAAAGATTCCTAATATCTCTAAGTTGTTTACTAGAGGTATAATATCCGTTTAATTAATTTAGTTAATATCGTTACTTATTATACCTAAAGTAATTTCTTTTTCTTTAACTGCTTATCGCATCTGTACTATTGCTATAATATTGTCTCTTAGTAAGATTATATTATCTCCATATTCTCGCTATATAAAAGAGGGGTTAGTTTATATTACGTTGGCGAACCCATCTTCGCGATAACCGTCCTCTTATTTAGAGTGCACTAAAGCGAATATTTGTTCGTCCTATAATGTTTACTCTATCTCTAATACTAAATATACGCGACCTATTACTCTTAATAGTCGTCTAGTTCCCTAATTAATTTGTTTTAGGGTTTTATATTTAATTTATTACTACGCGGCTAGATAATAAGCTGTCTATTGCTCTAGTAAAGTTATACTATTCTTATAACGCAAAACAAGAGGCTGCCGATGCTTAGTAACGGGCCCTTAAGTCTTATCTTACGGCGTCCGCTTAGTTAATCCGTCTTAAAAAAGTCTATAAAAAGGTTTGTTTTAAGGAGTAAAAACTTATAAAATAGGGTCTATAGGAACTTAGTAATAAAAGAACGGACTTTCTTCTAATAGAGAAGGAAATAAATCTAAGTAGCTTAGTAACTGCTCTTCTTAGGTCCCCCTTAGGTGACTTATTCTTTAGCAATCCTTCTTTATTAATACTGCCTAACCTAATTTCTTCTAATACTCCTGTACCTTTCCTATAGCATTTTTTAGATTTTCTAGTGGTTTCTAGGTAGTCTTAGTGTAGCCTATCTACTTAACCTTATACCATATTTTATTATTAATGTCCTTATAATTAACGATCTTTAAAACTTACTATTTATCTTTTTCTTATCCTCTATATGTGTCTACTTTATAGACCGGTGGCTTAATATTCCTATATACTAGCTCTAGCATTGCAATATACTATATAGGGTAGATCTTTATCTTAGCTAGTAGGTTTAACTTAAATATAACCGGTAAAATCCTTTATATAATTTTAAAAGGTCCTAGTCTAACGTAGTTTAACTTCTTACTTAGTTATTAACTTTTGAAAATTTTATATAGTAGCTATACTTTATCTCCCTCCTTAAGATCTGGTCCCTTAGATCTCTTAGCATTATAATACCTTTTTATTCTTTTTTATACTTTCTTTACTAATTTTATAAGGTTTATATAAAGATTTATTAACGTCTTTATTCTTTCTTTAGCTATACTACTTATTTTCTTTACTTATTATAGTGATAATAATATTTTTAGCTTATATCCGTAATTTGCCTTAAATGGTAATATACCTATTCCTTTTTAAGGTGTTATATTGTATACAAACTATATAACTAGTAATAGCGATACCTAATTATTCTATGTGTAATTAATATAGTGCTTTAGATACTTGTTCGTACTAACTTAATAGTATAAGTAAGTCAGATCCAGGGGCATGAAATATGTGTAGTATCGTATGCTTTTTTGGATGATAGTGACTGTCGATTGTATGAAGCAGACTACGTAGTCTATATACTGATGCGCCTCCCCCCTAATTAGTTAGTGCTTTAGAAGTGCACCAGACGCGTAAGCGGGTGGTTAGTGCACTAAACGCGTAAACGTGTACTCGGCGTACCGAACGCGTAAGCACGCACTAGGTATAACAGGTGCTGTAATTATACACTGGCGGTACTTAGAAAATGAAACCACTTATGTATAGCCTCCGTAATTGTCTTAATAGAACTATAAAACACATAAGAAAATACATAGGAAATCCCTCCTAAGGTGCCTTCTGGGTTGCCTTCCAAATGGTGCTCCAAGCTGGCCGTAAGTCCTGCTTATGGTCCGTAAAATGAACTATACGGCCTTTTAACGGGCCGTGAATGCACCGTACGGCCTTCCGACGGGCCGTAGCTAAACCGTAAATGCTCTATTAGTCTCGCTTTACCCATTCTATAACCTTTAGGTTAAGCTTATTCGTATTAATTAGGGTTTTAAGAGCTTAACACGGCTTTACCTTAGTTATAGCGTCTACTAGGTTGTCTCTACTGCTAATCCATTTAACCTTTATAATCTCACGTCGTTCGTAGGCCTAACGTAAGCACATTAGGTCGACTATAAGCCTCTTCTCTTATATTGTACCTAGTTTAACTAGGTAGTTGTAAAGGGACTTTAAATTGGTGTATAAAACTAGGGGTAACTGCTCTAGTTATAGAATCTTTTAGACTGTTAATTTAATTGCGGCTGCTATATTAAATCTATAAGCTAGTATATATAGTTTAGAAGCTAGTACACTATGGGTTACTCGTTTACACTTAATTAAAGACCAGTATAGTATATTTGCGTCCTAATTGCGGTCCATAAATATAATTATAAAGCCAATTTGTAATAATAGGTCTTTATTATTAGTAAAGGAGGCGTCCGTAAATGCCAGTAAGCTAAGGGAACTTAGGTCTAGTGGTACGAAAGTAAGTCCCCTTACTACATTGTCAATTTGCTACTAAATGCGCTTATTAAGCTGCTTAATATTTTCTTCTTACGGATCTACTGCCTGGGCTGTAAAGGACAAGTCGTAGGCAGATTTAGGTTGGCAGACTGTGGCAATATAGGCGCCTCTTACACGCTATGCAGCGTATTAGTCCTTTATATTTACGGTTTTATGGGTCTCTTCGCGGGAACTAGTAAGGTCCGTAGGCTTTGCTATAATAAGCTTTAGGTTTTAAGCTTGGCGTTTCTAAGTCAGCTAGATTAAGTTACCCTTTTGTATAATTAAGCCTCCGTTAAACTTAATTGGAGTTTACTTAGTTAACTACTCTTACGGCTTTGCTAGAAACTTAGCTTTTTATAGTTTAGTCTTTTTAGCGTCCGCAAATGTCCGGTCTGCTAAGAAGAGGGTATTATCTATTTGGAGTCTAATAATACCAAGGCCGTTTAATGGGCTGTATAGAAGGTAGGGGTTGTAGGTCAACTATTCCATTTTAAGTTTACTAATGTAGTGCTAGTAGTATATTTTAAACTAATGGTTTCCGGCTTTTGGTACTCCATAAAGAGGTTTTATAACCTATAAAATTGTTCCTAGTTATAGGTTAAGCTTATAGGGTGGTCGTATAAAGATATCCCTACTTAGGTAGGTATTAGACTGCACGTAGGCTTATAAGATGTCCCGTAAGTAAAGGGCTATAGATTTAGTTTGCTGTAGTCTAGGCATAAGTGCGAGTATAATCCGTTAACTAACCTATTAAATTATAGGCGATTATATAAGGACTAGGTCCTTTCCCTAGTCATTATAAGCTTATACAATAAGCCTTAATTTTTTAAAGGCTTTATTAGTACTAGGGTGCTTAATATTATTAATAAAGCGTGAGTTAAATATACAGACGCCTTGCGGAACGTCTCTCTCTATTATAACCGCAAAGATACCCTTTTTAAGTAGTCCGTTAATCTCTTTAGGTCGTGAGTCTGTAAAGGGGTTTTCCTATACTAGAACTGATATATCTACAGGCGGAGATTGCCTTGCGGATATTCCTGCGAAGGTTAGATAATTCTCTATTATAGGGTTCTTGGTTATAGGGTGCTTTTAAGGGCGTCCTTAACCACGCTTTATAGTAGGTTTAGTAAATTTAGTAGGTTTCTAGGGGACTTCTAGGGTAGGTAAAGGTGCTTCCAGTTTATCTAATTCGGCAGTCGCTTTTGGTTTGTCTAGTTCAGCGGTTACTTCTAGTTCGTCTGGCTTGACGTTATGGGTAGTTTTAGGCCGAAAGTAGGGTTTTACGGACGTGCTTCTAAAGCTAGTTGGCCCGCTAGGAAGCTATACACAGCACGTCTTATTTTCTACGGCTAGTAGACGATAGGGTTTATTCTAGCTACCGCTTTTACGCTATATAAGGACTTCAGAGTTAAGCGGGAGGTTGTGTACTAAGGTTATATTAGGTCCGTTACGGTAGTACAGGGCATTATTAATAGTTTGTTTGGCCCGTAGCTTAACTATCTCGGCTATCGCCTTTCGTATTACAGCTGCTCATTCTGTAATAGATGGGGTAGGAGGGCCTAGGTTGCTTATCCTTAGGTAGGCTCCGTAAACTAAGAGGGTGGGTACTAGTCTATTAGGGCTAGCGGTGTTATTAACAGCTTTTACGGCCATCTATAAAGCCAGTTCCTTTTAGATGTCCTTATATTCGTCTATAATAATCTAGTAAGCTCTCCGTAAGGCTAGGTAAGCTCGCTTAATAAGCCTAACGGACTAATGCGCCTTAACTAGAACGGCTTTTGTTAATATAGCTATGGCCGTAGTATACTACTAGAATTCCTTGCTAATAAAGTTCCTACCGGCGTTGTGGGTAATATACTACGGGGGTCCGACGTATATATTGATCTAGTAGGTCTGTAAAATATCCTAGGTGTGCTTTATAGATATATTTTATAACTAACGGGCGGCTTAATAACGGGTTGCCTTATCGATTATATGTAGTACTAGGCTGCCGTTAATGTATATAATGTCTATGTATACTAAGTGGTTGAAGTCAAAATCCTTATAAAGGGTGAACTTAAATCGGCCTGGGGAACGTCCGTATTTCTGGCAAAAGGAGTAGTATTTAGTTAGGTAATTAACTGCCTTTTTATTAACGTTATCGTGTCTAGAGCGTTTAAGGACTCTATATAGCTTTTCGGCTAATAGGTGGCCGAAATGGCGGTGCAGATAGTGGATCTCCGTACTAGTAAGGTAGCATGGGTTATAGTTAAAAGATTCCTAAATATAGGTCCGTAAAGTCTCTCCCTATATAAGGAACGGGTGTCCGAATCGTTATATAATTAGTAGGGTGATATACTTACTTCCTAGGGCAGTTATAGGGCTAATTAAGGTGTCTGTAATATTGTTATAGTACACCTGTAACCTGTTTATGTCTGTAAGACAGAGTAGGAAGGGGGTGTCCGCTTTTACCACGTGGAAGTTAACTAGGCTAATTGGAGTCTTGACTTTAACTGATCTAATTAATGCGGTTAAGCTGATGCCAAATTGGACGTTTACGGCCCCAGTTTGCGTAATATCAATGTCCGTATTATTATTTGTGGTGGTCCTATATATAAGGTATTATCTATAGCCTATGGTGGACTTCTTTAAGGCACCTATATCGATTATAACACCGTAGAATTCTTTAGAGGTATAGCGTTCTGTGGTAATATATGTAAATAGGTCCTATTTATAGTCCGTAACGTCTATAATGGGTTTAGCGGGTATACTTGCAGATTAGTTTTTAGGTGTAATTAAGTGTACGAATAAGCGGTCGGCTAATATGGTTATAATATTAAAGGCTTAGCTGTCCGTAAAAGGTCTAAAAGTAGTTAGAAATGTCTCTAAGGTCTCCTATTCCTAGTTATCTAGGTTAAAGTTAATTATAAGGGCTTCTATTAACTTATTAGGGGGCTCCTTTTCTTCCTCTCCTTCGTATTTTAAGATAAACTAATTGATCCGTTTATTAAATCTCTTCTTAGACCTGTTACGTTCTTCCTAGGTATACCTTATAGACTAATATCCTTCCTTACCACATACAAAGCACTTCTGGCTAGTTTGTCTGTGGGGGTATGTTTTTGTATGGGGGTTGCTGCGGGGGTTGCGGGTAGGACTTGGTTGGTGTAGGTGCTACTAGCGGTAACGGCGGTTCGTAAAGTAGACGTCTAAGTCTATTTACGGATATTAAATATCCGTAGCAAAGGCTTAAGTGCTACTTGGTGGGTTTAAGACTTTATACATTACAATAGAGGAGCGTAGGTCATTAATAAGGCCAGCTAAGATATCTATAGGCTTGTAATAGGCGTACTTGTAGGGCTCTACTTCCTAGTAAGCCGTAATAAGTTTATTATGTAGAAAGTCATCTGTTTAAAGCTTAATGTTAAGGCTATGCTGTAGATGCCGGAGGTCCTTAATGAGGATTTGTAGGCACTCTACGGTCAACTTTTCGGGATTCTTGTTAATTACGGTCCGTAGCTTGATCGCATTCCATTAGGTAAGGATATTATGCCTATATTTTAGCCCTTTAAAGTAGTTACGTGTAGCTTCGCATAGTTTATTAAAGGGAACACTAAGGGGGTTACTCTTAAGGTTAGTGTAGTAATAGTTGAGTGCTAGGCCGCGCAGCATGGTAGAGTAGGCTTGGCTAAATTCCTATTTAGGAATATTAGCCTTCTGGCAGAGGTCTGTAAAGATAGTTAGTTTGAAGTTAAAGTTATCGTTTTCACCGCTATACTTAGATTCGTTAGTATAGAGCTTAGCTAGGTTAGCTAGCTCCTTGCCGTAGGTCTTTACTTAGGTAGTTTACAGATTTATAACTTAAATAACGGAAGGGGTTTAGTCCGTAATTTAATTTACGGGGGTATTGCGGTCCGTAATTTGGGTTACAGGGGTATTACGGTCCATAACTTGAGTACTAGGTATACTTTAGCCCGTAAGATCAATTCCGAAATCGCTTAGGTTTATAGGACGAATTTGGTTAAGTAGGTTAGGTATAAGGCTAGCGATTATATTAAGTTTAGAAGAAGTAAAGAGTTCCTTAGTTTCTTAGAACTGGTCTAGGATTTCCTCTTTAG
>Ga0307515_10009019_pt1 | contig 19362 bp, 22 predicted proteins | sample 17_EM_MG_FD_194513 | JGI IMG/M metagenome (GOLD analysis project Ga0307515, IMG submission 194513) | Populus trichocarpa ectomycorrhiza microbial communities from riparian zone in the Pacific Northwest, United States - 17_EM | ecosystem: Host-associated > Plants > Roots > Unclassified | place...
ATGATTATGGCATGGAGAGATAGAGAGGGATGACTTAACTTTGTGTTCTTAGGTGATGGTAGAGTTGAGCACAAGAAAGAGAGAGATCAGAGGAGATGGGGGAAATCATCATGAGAAACTGGGACTTATGAGAATTTCGTGTGCAAGTCAATTGACCATCCCTGATACGGCAGGTACGAGTCCCGATCCGCCGCGTAATAACACCGATACAAGGTCATCTAAACCCAATCAGGTAAGTCGTACCCCTGATTTCTCATAGCCGCTCGTATCCTCCATATCATTCTCATCTTCATCCCCCATCTGTCTCTTTCTCGTCCACAACTCTACCATCATTGCAAGAACACAAAGTTAAGTTATCCCTCTCTATCTCGTCATGCCATCATCATGAGTTAACACTGAGTGCAGCATACACCGAGTACAGCATACACCTAAGATTGTCTGTCTTCCCTTCATTCTCACGATTTCGAGTTGACCCCTGAATGTAGCTTCAGCTTCTGGCGTACCTCCCTACCGATCGACCGCCACCAGCCAGTTCTCCATAAGAGCTCCAAAGGTAAAGTCACCTTGTCACATTCCCACGGTTGCGAGTTAACTAACTGATGAATTGAGTCCCGGCGCGCGGTCCATCGGCCGCCTCCAAGTACTTGTACAATCTCGCTTGATCACGCCCTCCAAGTGTATCTCCAAACTCGCTCGATCACGGCTTCCAAGTGCATCTTCAAACTCGCTCGATCCCGGTCTCCAAGTGCATCTCTGAGTTCACTCGATCTCAGTCTCCAAGTGCATCTCCAAACTCTCTCAATCACGGCCTCCAAGTGCATCTCTGAGTTCACTCAATCTCCGTCTCCAAGTGCATCTCAAACACGCTCGATCAAGTATATCTTCAAGGAGCGATGGCGGTTGTACCAAGATACAGGGGTAACGGAGGTGGACAGGGTGATGGGGAGTATATATTCGGCAGACCGCAGCCAGTCCAGATATAACGTGTGTAGATGGGTAGCTATATAGATACATAGATACATACATGAGAATACAAACTGAATACATGACTGTGATTCGAAGTGCTCCCAGACATGTCGCCGGCGCTCCCAGGTGCTCCCAGGCTTGTCGTCGATCGCCAGGCGTTGTGTAAACGGCGTCAGCATAACTGCAGCCCCTGTGCAGAGTGTAACACACGTGTCGTTCTGATGATGCGTATACGCCACCACAAAGTAAAGGAGGTACGTATGGGACGCGACGGGTAGCGTGTAATTCTCCGTCAGAGCGTACGAGGTTCCGTCAGAGCCGTCAGAGCCGTCCAGAACACCCGGGTGTTTCAGACGGAAATTAAGGTCGTTGCTGATGCACATTGGCTTAACATGCAGTTGCCGTGCTTCCTGGCAGTTGAGAGCGGAGAAGGTGTTTCTGAGCATGCTTGAAGTGCTGTCTTCCTCCATGGCTCCATTGCAGTGATCTCGTTGAGGGATTTCCATAGCTTCTGCGTAGGTGAATGGATCTGCTGTGGATGCTGTTAATGCTTCTGCGGGTGTTTTACCTTGAATTCTTGTGACACGACTCCCTAACATTAGAGCTGGAGCTGGTGGCAGTACTTGGCTTGATTTCTTGATTGCTGTGGCCGAGTGCCAGGCAGTCTGATCCTCACTGCAGAGGCACCGGCTGTGGGAGATGATTTCTGCATTTTCTGGCGAATGCTGGGCAGTCTGATCATCTGGGCGGAGGCGCCGGCTGTGGGTGTTTTGTGCTTTCTCGTTAGAAGATTTATGTATGTGAGATTTGGATCTCATACCTATCTGTGTAGGTTGACTATCTCGGAGAGGCTGATCTCCGGTATCTGTTTCTTCGACATATTCCTCATCTTCTGGTAATGCAAACCTGTCCATCTCATTGCTTCCATGCTGACACGACATTTATGCATTCATCGCTTCGTCGAAGACGACTTCTGATTGGGATTTCACCCTCTGGAATTCAGGATCGCATATCCTCCACAAAGTCTTTTAGTCATGTGGGTAGCCAACGATCATGCAGGGCTTTGATCTCGGGCCGAACTTGCCTTGGTGGCATTGAACATCGGGAATAAGTCTACTGGCATAGCATTCGAATCGGGGAAAGTTGTGGAGAGAGGCTCGATACGATATTTCGTTGCCATCAGCAATGTGTGTAGGTGTTCCGAATTGATGCAGCATTTCGTATTGCATTTTGCATGGCGCTTGATAGGCATCGCTGTTATTTTGTGTTTTCATGACTTCCATTGGTGATCTCTGATGGAGATAGACTGCAGTATTAACTGCTTCTCCCCAGAACCGAACTGGAGCCTGGGAGGCAATCATCATCGCCCTGGCTTTTTCAGTAATTGTACGGATCATACCTTTAGCACCACCATGCTCATGGTTATTGTATGGAGGACATGGCTCGTAAGTAGTACAACGGGCCGCGATGACATATCGGAACCTCTGATTTGTCATATTCTCCCCGTCCAATATTGCGCCGGAATCGCGTGATCTTGTATCCCATTGAGTCCACTCGGGCCTGAAATGAGTGGTAGGCAGAGGTGCGCGTCGCGGCAGTCTTAGTGGGGAGCAGCCATACGGATGTGTATTTCGTGTAGTTGTCGATCGATAGTATATAGTATCTATTGTTTCCCAATGTTGGTGATGAGAAGGGACTGCACACATCTGAATGTACAAGTTCAAAAGGCTTCGGTGTGCGCTTGACGGGCACTTTAATAAACCCTTGCTTTGGCTTGGCTTGGATGCTGACGGTGCACATTGAAACATTGTGTGTATATCCGCTAATCAGAGTTTACATTGCGGTAGATTTCTCAAAGGCTAGTCCTCGGCGCCATAGTCTTGAATCTGGAATTTTGAGAGACTTTCGACTGGACTTAGTTTTGGTAGTCAAACTTGCACTGAGACCCGAGGAAGCAGGGTAATTAGTCAATGCGATCCGGGGTTCAATCATAGACTCGATTGTAGGCTCTGTTATTGTAAGATGGGTAGTCGGCTCTGTGATTGTAGGCTCGACTGTATGCTCTGAGATCATTGGCTTGATTGTAGGCTCTGCGATTAGTACTCTTGAACTGTCTCTGTTTTTCTTCTTCCCGTTCTCGGTACTCAATAAGGGTGCGATTGTGGGGACTATGATAATTATGGCATTAAGTAGTTTTCTGGCAAGGTTGCCGGGAGATGGCGAAGTTATGGAGCATTTTCCGTTTCCGGATATCGCCATATGCCCGCCCCGATCCAATTGGGTGATCGATAGAAGAGAAAGTCGAAAACTAGGAGTATGGTGGGCCTTGACTTGATAGCCCCGTACAACTTCGACGAAACCGTAATGCGTGGTGGTGACTCAGTTGTTGTCTCCCAGTTCGATAACTATAGGAAGTGAGAGCTTTTTGAATGTCGCGAAGCTGGTGCGGTCATAGCAAATATGGTGTGACGCACCTGAATCAAAGACCCACTGCGGAGCCACGGCAACGGTGGTGGCGAGAGCACAGGCGGTTAGTCAGAAGGGAATGCAGTCTCCGGTTGTAGGGAGGGCTGCTGTAGCACTGGCTCTCTTCACTTTCCACCACTCCTTTATTCGTGTGTAGGAGACGCAATCGACTTTGATGTGTCCTGGGAGCCCGCACTGGAAACAAATGTGTTTGTTAGTATTTCCTCCCTCCTGAGCGCGTTTCTGCTTTCTGTATGCATCTGTAGTATGGCTGGGAATTTTGCAATCGGTGCACTGACTTTCGTGGCTGTCTCCAGTTCCACTGCTTTCTCTGTGTCCACTGTGTCCACTGTGTGCTCCGCGTCCACTGTGTGCTCCACGTCCACCATACCCACGGCGTCGGCTTCGGCCAAGGTAGCCGCCACGTCGAGTGAAAAGGGCGGCCCCCATGTATGCATCTCCATGTTCCCTGGTGAGGCTGGTTGTAGTTTCTTCTTCTAGGAGGTCATGCATGGCTTTTCGGGTGTAGGTAAGGGCCTTCCATGTTTCAGGACCATTAATATCATCGCATACTGGGATGGCAGTGATGTGAACATCTTCGTGAGGATATCTCGATGGGTCACTGCATCCTCGGGATGGTCTAGTTGTATGCGGTAGTTACGGAGCTTGGTGAAGTATGCTTTAAGTGGTTAGTCCTCATTCGGCCTGCAAGCACGGAACTGGCGAAGGATGTCCTGACTGCCGATATACGATCCGGCAGGGTCCAGACTTGTTTCTAGTGTATTCCACATTTCATGAGGATTTCGTATACCTTTGATAATGCAGCAGTCTCCGGGGGAACAGGAAAGTCTGATCATTGATGGAACCTCAGCGTTGTTAGCCTTTTAATCATTATAGCTGTCATCGTGGTTGATATCGAGTCGCTGCGGATCAGAATCCTCTCCGGTGATGATTGTGTATGCTCACATGGCTTACAGGATGAGAATCATGTTGTCTTTCCATTCGTCATAATTGTCAAGAGTCAGCTCAAGGATGTTGCCCGACATGGTCGTGTTGAAGGCGGGATCGGAGGAAGTCTTCGTGAGATCATGCTGATGCTGTTGAATTTTGGTGCTATTTATGCGGCTGTTGCTACGGTGACAAGGTTTAGAGCTCTTTAAACCCTTTTTGGACATTGTGAATGAGATTGTGAGAAATTTGATAGTAGCGATAACCGGGCTCATAACCTGTTGAAATGTACTGATTGCTACAAGCTTGGATTCTTAAGTACAGGAACATTCTTGTTCTTATATATACGGTATTCGGAGTATGTCTTGTAAGTATGGGTGCGTACTCTGCTTGCATCTCTAGCGGAGTCTGGAATGACCATCATCTCAGAGACATTATGCATCAGCCCAACTGAAGCCATATGCCAGGGAGATAAAGCACATATGCAACAGCCCTGATACGATATGGGGACAACCGTGTGCATTAACCATGGTATACCGAGGTGGAAAGGAACAAGACACGAGATATATAGAGGAGGCATCAGCCCCTGCAGCTGGGGGCCATGTGTCAGATCTGTATCTTGTACAAGGGTACAAGGGTAAGTCTGGCGCAGTGATACAGGGCAGAAGAGCGCCCGACTTTTTTCCTTCATACAATGAGAAATTCCAATATCCTCATCATTCACTACACAGCAAATATGTTTCTAAGAAAACCTCATAGAAGCATCTCAGGTGGCCTACTATCACCGCCTTCACTTTCAGCATATCTTTCAATTGTTGTTCTGGAGATGTAGAATTTCCGCATTTTATGGGGTGCGCCAGACTTTTGGTATTTTCCTAGTACAGCTGCATCAAGTTCAATTCTTAACTTAGATGCAACATTATCCTTTTCCTATGTATTTAAGACTTACTTTTACCACTGCTGTACTACTACTGCTGTACTACTAAAATGCCGAGCTGCATGCAAAGACAAAAGTAAGTCAACCTCACTACAGTACTACATTGTTCAAACATTGTAAAGTCTCTATATCAAAATATTGTGATATTCAATTACCAATATTTGTTATAATCTAGTGTCAGTCTTGAAAAGAAGGCACATGTATTGTTTCAATGTATTACATCCAACATATTTAAGTAAACTAGAGACTATCAGATTCATGGTATATTCCATTGTGAATGGAAAGGGTTGCGGATCTTAGACTTGTAAACAAAACTTATGTGAAAATATGTCTTTTACAATGTCTACCCTATGATGACAAGTACCCTGCTGCCATTAGCGTATTTACCTTCACGTTGTAATCAGCCGAACTCAGCATATATCAACTGGCTTTTGTGTGAAAGGAAACATAACTAAATCATTCTACAAATAGCTTAAAATGTATACAAGCTAATCTATGGTAGACCTATGGAGTAACAATAGTCCATTCTCTGTCTAGACGAGGGAAGACTATCCTCCTGCCAATCCACTCAATTCCGTGGATACCCACATTTCTCATTCGGGTCCGTGCGCTCCGCTGAGCGTCACCTTTTGTCAACCTTTCCTCTTTCTCCCCATTACATTTCTCCTAAAAAGTTCAACATATTTCTTGAAAAAAAAAGAATAAACCATCTTGTCATCAACTCCATAACAAAGTATAACCAATAACAAATGGCCATCGAAGCTGTGGCCTTATTCCTTCGTTTTCCGTTCCACCTTTGTTTCTTCCAATCCATGTTGTTTTTGTAGTCATGAAGCATTTGCTTAGATTTTGAGAGATTGGCAGCTGGTTCCCCAGTCACTTTGTCGTTGTCATAGCGTGCCCAGCTGAATTGATAGTTGTAGCCACATTTGATGTCCGGCACCCACCAATGTGAAGTACTCGCTATGACCACTATCGAATGCTGAACCGTGCTATCTGCAACTTTTACTGTGTAAACTTAAGAAGAAGAAGGTCGTCCTCACACTCGATCTGCTGTTTACTTCTGGACTCTGCTGATGTTTAATGTATTCTGGATTGTCACATCTGCCAGGAATTCCAATAGGACTGCCTTTATTCCATGGCACTTCACAATCTTGTTAGGTTAGACCTACCTGAGTTGTAGCTTCTGCCGAGAAGGGTCTTGGTTCGCATTTGTTCTTGGCATGTTTTTAGTACTCACCACCACAAAGTCTCCCACATCAAGGGTGCATGGCCTTTGGCTCCTTTTTGATTCTGTGATCAGGGTATGATGACCCTCATAGAGGCAGTTCTGGGCATCTATCAGCGAGGCCTGCAATGGTTCAATGAACACTTCGCCATCCAGGCTCCGCATTGCGTCATGCTCCCTTTGGCCTGGCACGGAGCCTATTGGAAAGGATGGTTTGTATTATAGGTCCCATTTGAATGGGCTTTGATCAGTCGATGAGTGCATAGACATGTCATATGCATTGTCTGCAAGTGGAAGCAAGGTGTTCCACTGTTCTTGATGGTGAGTGGTGAAGGCCTGTAGATACCGTGTGACCTGCATATTTGAGATCTCTGACAGGCTGTCTGTTGGTAAGTGAAACGCCATAGACTTGGGCAGCTTAGTCTGCAACCTCTTGTGCACCTCCGGCCGGAAATCCAATGTACAGTGCATGTCTATGTACATAATGATCTCTCAGGGGATATAATACAGTCGGGTGATGGCCTATATGAATAACTTTGCAATCTCCGCAGCGTCAATCGTCTTAGTGCAGGGTATCCAATGGGCCCATTAGGTGAAGTGGTCTAGACAGGTCACAATGCAATCATTCCCTCTGAAAGATGTTGGCATGACAGTTATGAAATCTCGTGCCACACACTCCTAGCAGCCTCATGCAACTTGTAGTTGTTACAGCCAGCCCACTACTTTTCCAGCCCATTGATAAAATCGGGCGCCTGTGTCGCAGACCTTTCTGTACTGTTGGACTCCTTTCCACATCTCTGGCCAGAAGAAGCTCGGTTTCACTGCCATATATCTTTTTGCTGCACTACAATGGCCCCCAACTGTAGCGTCATTTCGTGCTTGGAGGAATCAGTTTCTCAGGGGTGTCAGAATGTAGAGCTGATGTAGGTCGTCTTTGTCTTATTCAAGGTTCTTCTGCTGGAGGTCTCAACAATCCAGGCTATCAACTAGGGAGAAATACTGGATGCGAGCCCATCCCATTAGCACCGTACCAGAGTGGACACCTTTGGCGGGTGTATTTGGCTATCCATGGATTCCAGGATTTGTACCATATTTTGACTGCAGCTGTCTTCCTAGGTTTTGGGGGAGACTTCTCGTAACCACTCTGGCGAGTCCTAAATTACCAACTGCGTGAGTCAACATTGTAGTACTTGTCAGCATTCCTACATACTGTCCAGATGTCTCGTCAGTGTGGTATTGACAGGGTTTTTCATCCCTGGGATTCATCAGATGATATATGTGTGATTTCATATTGATGCAAAGTACTCTGTGTATCGTGCTGTGGGTCGAGGTTGTGTTACAAATTGTCTCAAAGCGGCATTGTCCGTACGGACTGTAAGATTTCCGTCTTAATGGAAGTAGTAGTAGTGCCTGTTTACAACTGTGTCAGAAATCGCTATGAGTGCGCTGTCGTATGTACGGTATTGTGTGTCTGCACTCTCTGTTGGCATGAGATTTGGCCCGGTGGCTTCGGTGGCGTTCGGGGGCTGACAGCCCCCATGGGCCTAAGGCTGCGGTCATCAGGCCGGTGGCTTGTGGCCCCCATGGGCCTCGCCTGCCCCAATGCTGAGGAAGAGGCCTAGCTTCGGCACTGGTAGCCGGCTTCGGACTTGGTTGTGATACTCGGCTTCGCCGAGTATGGTCTTTTCTCTGTATATAAGTCTAGTACTTTCCTTCTCTTGTATCGATAGACAATTGAGCTTCTTCATCCTTGCTCTTTTGCTTTCAACACTCTCCAGCTTCCTGCTCGAGAAGGCAGTGACTCTGGTCACTCCATCTTGTCGCTCTGCTCCGACTGCAAACTTGCTGGCGTCAGAATGCGGTAGGAACACGCCACTCTCGTCAGTGAGTGCCAACTTGGAAGCGATGCAACCCGCCTTGGCCAACATTTTGAAGACCTTCTCTGCCTCTCCATTCCAATCCAATTGGGCTGTACCCACATTCTTAGGCTGTGCCTCACCGCAGTGACTTGTCCAGTAGAACTGTCTTACTTATGTTGCCATCCAATATAACAGCAAGGTAATATATGCATTGTGCCATCCAAACTTACAGTAATAACCTGTCAGACCAAGAGAAGTACGAACTTCTTTCGTTTCTCGAGGATAAGGCCATTTAGTTACTGCTAGCGTGATTAACTCCCATATATACAGTCCTTCTAAGTCGATCAGAATCCCACACAATTCAATCTCATCATGAAACCATCCTCATTTCGATCCTTTCAGTTCATGCCGGCTCTCTGCACAAGGTTGAATCCTCGCTGGATGTGATCCCGATATTCCTCTCGTTGAACTATGCATTTATACATTGTCAAGATATATGGAAACGAACTTACACAGCCCCGGATTGGATGCTAACAGGCAGTTCATATATCCCATGAATTGACTTTGTGCATTGGCCAGTTCAAAATGAAGGACCGTTTACTTGTACAGTCTATATTTGGATAAGAAAGCAGTGAATTGACATTTGCTAGTGTATATTCGAATTTGATGATAACCCAAGCATACATCTATCTGTAAGGGCACGTATGCCAGCCTCCGGCTGCATACCGCTACAGACGGTAATTGGGTGGATACTGTTGCAAACGTGGCCAAGAGTGATAGGTTATCTAAAAGTGTAAGGTAAGATTATCGCTAGAGATCTAAGACTGGTGGCGGGCTGACAATATAGAATATTCATTACACAGCCCTCGACAAGTCATGTGCCGCTTGCAGGGACCCTAACCGCCCGCCATTACATCATCCCCCTCTTTAGGAGCTGACCCCCTGGGCTGCAGACACCCTGGGCTGCAGACACCTGTACAACGAAAGGAAAGGAAGGAAACAATCAAACAAACGTTCCACGTACGTACTCGTACGAATTAATAAGTCCCGCTACCGATCGGTACATCACAGGGCAACCTTTCGGCTGATCCGGCGCACGGGAAAACTCCACCTCCAGTGGCAGGTGGTAAAAACCCGTGCCGACGCCATTTCTACTGGGCGGAAATCCAATCAGAAGAGAAGACAAGGAAAGGGAAACAAGGAATGAAAGAATCATCCTACGCACGCAGTCGTACAAACCCATACGTCCCACAACCGATCAGTATAGCGCAATGGCGACCTTTCGGCGGATCCGGCACACCGGGAAACTCCACCTCCAGTGGCAGGTGGTAAAAACCTGTGCCTACGTCATTTGAACCGGGCCCAGATCCAAAGAAGAGAAGAAAGAGAAGCAAGAAAACATCCAAAAGCAATCCCGTCCTCCATATCTCCGCTTCTGGACCTATACTCCACCGACCATCCATACTGGTAGCTCATATATTTCGGTGTAAGTCGTTATTGGAATTGTCAGGGTGGTAGAGAGCTTCTGATCGTGACTCGGCATTGATGAGAGCTTCCGCTGCCGGCATCGTTCGTAGCCTTTGGTGATCATCGATCGTATACGTCAATTGCAAAGTGTGAAGTCACATCTCATTCGTCGACATCTAATACGTAATCTTTTCCAAGGTGGTAATACTTGCCAAGTTCAAGCGCGCTAGCGCTGTCTGAGCTCTATCCAGTACTTCCGCATGCTCTGTAGAGTATATCTTGCAGCCAGTAGTCATCGATATTCGGCATTGACTCCTAGATTCGTAGATTCATCTTGATTCGGTAATCATCTGTTGAAGTCCACTTCGGTGACCATCTGGTCGACTTCATAGGTATGCTCCCCATAGGTGACTTCAGTAGAATCTTGGTCGATTTCTCGGTAGACTTCTCAGTGTTCGTAAGCGGCCAGGCCGGCCCGGCTTTGTATAGGCCAGGCCTGGCCTGCCTTAGCGGCGGCTTTCAACTGAGGGCCGGGCCGGGCCTGGCGGCTTGCCGGCCGGCCTGGTGGCTTTTCTGGGCAGACTAAGCCTAAACAGAACATTTTGTTTACTAAGAAAGTCTCCAAAGTACGAAACATAAACCATATCCAACTCAATCATCGTAGCCCTGCCATTGCCGTATTCCATCTATCAACCAGACCAAGGCTTATGCAGGCCGGTGCAGGCTTTTTAAATCACGTGCAGGCAGGGCGGCTTCTGACCCAGGCCGGGCCGGGCTGCCCTTAACGCAGGCTTTCAGAATGGAGGCCGGGCCCGGCCGGGCCTGCAAGCCGCTAAAAAGCTGGGCGCCCGGCCGGGCCGCTTAGGAACACTGAGACTTCTTGGTCAACTTCATGGGTGCGTGCTCTCGATAGGCGGTGTGGTGAAACGACGGAGCTAGCAGGCAGAGAGCCCATCATTAACACACCGCCGCACCTCTCGCGACATTCCTAAAGGAATTTGTGAGAAAGACTGGTTCTGGCTCGAGGAGCGTAGAGAGAGGGTGAGAAGATATGATACTACCCGGCCGTGGGGATCTACGAAATCTCGGAAAGAGCGAGTGAGATCAAAAGATGGGGAAGATAGATTGTGAAATTCGTTGTATAAAAAGATGATATGAGATGAGATGATGTATCTCTTCTGGGGTCTCCCAAATATATACCCCCCGTCGCTCGGTCACAGCGGCTTCAGGAGAATGTTGGTCGACTTCTCGGTATACTTCTTCTTTGACTTCTCGGTGCGTGTTTCGGTAGACTGCCTCCACGTGGGCTCTTGACTTGTATGTAGGACTTGGCTGGTCTGACATGGCTATCTTCCTCGTTTGAAATTTTGTTGCTCCGTCGACGACTTCTCCATCGTATTTGATTGTCGATTGCCATCGCTGCTCGGTATCAGTGTAATTGGGATGTGGGATTGTAATCGTATAATCTCATCATCGGAATTGGCCAGGGTAACGTTGGGTAAATTGTCGATCATCACATAGATCTCGTCTTGACTTTGGACAATAATGTGATTTTCCGCTCCTGGTGTCGTAACTGTGATTTGCATATAGCACTCGTGGTGACCACTTGGGGTGGCAGAATTGACGCCAATTGCATCGGGCATTGACAGTATATCATTGGTGATATCTATCATGTAAGCTTGTCTGATATGGACATACTTTCTAGGTGTACTTCGGCGCGCTCTCGCTCTTGGAAGCCGCGTTGTACTGAATCTCGGAGCATATTGACTCCGTAATAATCACATAGACCGCTTCTCGGTAGTGACCTTTCGTAAGAAAACATTGGTGACTCTCCGGTCGACTTCTCGGTTGACAACTCTGTAGACAACTCGGTAGTCTGTTATATAGGCTCTCGGGTAACTAGTTTGGTAGGCTCTCAGGCAACTCGTTCGGTAGGCTCTTTGGCAACTCCTTGGCTCCTGAATAGGTGCATTTGTTGAGCCTTCTCTTGGTATGCTTTCTCTAGGTACGCTTGCTCTCTTCCTGTCGATGTGCATATCGCCGCTCTCTAGGTGAACTTCTTGGTTATAGCCTTCTTTACCGGTAAGTGCACTTCGCCTTGGTTCCTCTCCGTACTTCCGGTACGGTAATTGCCTGCGGTAGAGGTTGATGTTGATTCCGGTACGGTCATCCCTCTCTTTATTTTCACAGTAATCCGGAGACCTCTGATTGTAAGGCCACCAGTAGCACTATCGGTGCCATCGCATTTTCCAACTCCATCTAGTCGTATTAGCCCAATTGGTAATGCAAAAGAGGATGGAAGCGGTGAAGGGTAAATCCAGAAGTAGCGATACAAATGTACGGTCACAGTGGAGCCGTACGCAGATGGCTTGCTCCCTTCATGTCTCGGCCAGCCAGTAGCAGTCATTCAAGGATCCAATAAGTGGACGCTCTTCTGCAACAACTACTGCCGTTGCTGCTGCTCGCTCGTCCGGCGTAAGATGGTATTCACCACTGTGAGACCGCTCTCCCGTAGCCCTCAGCAACCCTAGTGCAAACTCCCAGTCAAAGGACAAGTGCCATGATGCCCAGCCTGCAGGATAAGTCGCCATATATGCGGTGCTCCCGGTATAGTACCTCGGAAACTCTTCAGTCCTCACCGCGTTATGCTCCAACTGCAGAGTACGAATGGGATCTGCATTCAGAGCTTTTTGATAAAATGTAATTTTGACTGCAGAGTCCAGCTGAGATCTGCAGCCAGTGCTTGCCCCTTCTCCTCATAGGTCCCCAGGACAATCAAGCCCCTTCTCTACTTGGGATCCTCAGGACTGTCCATCCACATCGAGATGTGACGAGTTACAAAAGCAAAAAAGGAACACGTTGGCCAAATGGTCCTGTAGGTATAAAGCCGTTGACCTCAGATGCTCAGCGAAGACAAACTGGATCGATATAACTCAGAGTGCGTAAGGCACAAACGGTGGAGGGTGGACTCTTGTCCCAGGTGGAATGAGATGATGCTTGGTTGCCGATCTCGTGATCGCCTGTCTGGATATATGAAATTCGGCGTTCTCGTATCTGCCGGTACAAAGCACGATTGACTGTTGTATGGAAGGATGGAGGTTATCTTCGCCTCTGCCGAAAGGGTATTTGGTGTCATCCGACTCGGTCATCCGAATAGGTCGGAATTGCTCATCGGGATTGTCCATCTTATTTATGGGCTTCGGCAGACGGTATTCGTTGAAATGGTGACCCGATCCCGTCTTTGCCGGAAGTGAGCTTCAATTGTGGACTGAGTCTCTTCCTTCTTCTTCTTCCTAACTTCTTCTTCCTATTCTTTATCTTTTCTGCCGGAAGTGACCGTCGACTGGGCTGGCTCTCCTCCGTAAGTATGCTCTTGTCTCGTCCATTGGCATGAGGAATACAATCGTATGTGAACTTCATCATAGAATATTTAACTGAGTTGACTCATATATCCTTTCTTGATTTCGTGGGGCTTCTGGCGTGACTTGACGCGCTAAGTGGTAACGTAATCTTGTAGTTGTAGCTTCTCCGAAGTCGTTGCTCAATTGCAGTCATCGGTCAACATATTTCGTTCGAATGTATACGATATCTCTCATTTGATGGGTTTAGACTCTTGGTCAGTGGGAATTGGTCAACTTGACCACTGACGGGTGTCACCGGCGATGCGGCTTCCAAAGTCGTCTCTGCTTTCGTCAATTGACTCAATTCGGGGTAGACTCATCGATATAATCATGGTTATGATTGGTAGATCTCTGAACATATGTGTAGTTCACTCGCATCGTCCGATTGTCGAGTTGTGGCGACGCGTTGGAAATGGTGTACAGTTGTCATCAGCGAATCCCGTGAGCGAAACGCTTCCGTTTACTGAAAAAGTGATAATAGTGTAAGGGCGCGTATGCCAGCCTCCGGCTGCATACCAATATTGACGGTAATCGGGTGGATACAGTCGCAAACGTGGACTCGAGTGATAGGTTATCTAAAAGTGTAAGGTAAGATTATCGCTAGAGATCTAAGACTGGAGGCGGGCCGACTATATAGAATAGCCATTACCCGGCCCAGTACAGGTCACGTCCTGCTTGCGTGGACCCCAACCGCCCGCCGTTACACTATCTTTGAGATTCAGTAGGAACCCCTCTGCGGTTGGACAAGCTGTTCAAGGTGAGGTAATGGGTATCTATTCTTCCTGGTGTAACATAGGAGGAATCGACTCCAAGGTACACTCAACTAGAACTATCTCTTCTTAGTATCCCTCTATCTTGTCTCAGTATTGGACTTGATATTGGACTTATACAAAGACTAATAGCAGGTTCACTTCGACACTTCACTCAAGCTCAGAAAGTAATCAGAATAGAATCAATGTAGAATAGCTTTCCAATCCAAAGAAAGTGTAAAGGCTTGTTCTCCGCCATGACAAGGTTGCCCTCTATACCAGCAGAGAATCGAGAGCTCATGATACCTCTTCAGTCTGCGCGGTGATAGCAATCTCTAACTATGCTGTTCTCTAGATAGATGCTCACTATCCCGTCGTCCTCCAATCCTCTTGCCCTGATACCCAGTTTGCCTGAACTTCCTCTAAGCAAATGGTATCCTTTCAATCCTACAGTCTTTCTGGACCAATAGTATCCTTCTGATACACATCTCCAGACTGATTGTCATCCATCAGACTGTTGTCTTCCAGACCATCCATCTCTTTGTACAATTCAGCAGCCTTCCTTCATATCTTGCATAAGTGTCTCCAGCCCACTGGTCACAGTTGATGACAATTGAGAGTTATTTCATATACAGATGATGATGGCTGGCATCATTCATTCGCTATATCCATGGACATTATAGTGATGTGTGTTCCCTTTGTATTATCACACCATGGCAACTGTGACAACACTCAAGGGTGGCCGGTGATGATGTGGTCGAGCAATTTATGGGTGGCAGTTTTTTGTTCATTTTAATCATACTGTATTCACTATAATTAAATTATCACAGGACCTGTTTACCCCCCTCCGCCTCCGGGCAAGCCGGCTAGATGGCCAAGCTCCCCCGCCGCTACCATTCATTGCCGCCGATATATGAAAGTGTGGAGATGTACCAGAAGAGGAATGACAAGAAAAGAAACGAAAAGAGAATGTATATAAGTCCACTGCCGCCACCCCCCCTCCCCTGAGTCATCCTCTATGCCCGCTCAATCCCGCCATTCACTTGGGCGGGCACTTCCCGACTTCAGTAGCCTCCAGGAAGTCCATCACCGCTTGGTCGCACTCTCCTATTGAATACTGCTCAGAGATCTGCCCTTGTCGGCACCTGCCAACTTTCCAGCCCGTTGCCTTTCCCACTGCCTTCCATAGTGCTTTCTGCTGGTCTCACCACCGGCTGAAGTGGCGGAAGAGGTGCTCACGCGTCTGGGCCACCGTCCTCCCTGCACCGCCACACGACCAGCAGTTATTGTCATCTCGGTGTCCAAACCGCTGTCGGTACGTTCCGATCGGCACATGCCTGCTCTGCAGTCTGTGGAACCTCGTTGCCCATGCTTCCATACTTGTCATCGGGACGGAACTTGTGTTCCCCGCGTTGCCCTGCAGTCTATATCGGTAGTGTTTGGAGCACTTGTCGGCCTACCACTTCGCCATGGCCTCCGTCCTCCCATCTGAGATCCATATAGCTCTATTCATGGCTGAGGTGTATTTTCACTTGCGTACTCTGTAGCCTCGGTCTTGTGGTGCTGTGTTTGCCGGGCGGTCAGCCTCTTAGTCTGCCGGGATGCCCAAGTGTCCCAGGACCCCGTGGATCGCGGCTTTGATGCTGTCGGCCTGGAGGGCCCTGGCATGATTGTTGATCGTCATTGCAAGCTGCTGCCCTGGCCCTGGGTCCAGCTGAGTTGTCCGTCTGATGGCCGCCTGCGAATCACTAAACACTGTGATTGTCGTGACTCCGTGTGCATGGAGTGCCTCTGCTGTTGCAATGGAATTTCGGAGTACGACTCCGACGGCCCCCAGTTCCCTGTCGAACACCTCCATTCATCCATTGCCAAGGTCGCTGCGGAAGACCGTCCCATGGTCTCCATTTGAGCACACCGCTGGGGCTCCTACTCTTCTATCGTCTGTTCGAAATCTGTCGGTCCACCACGTCAAGGTGCAAGATCCCGTCTGGATTTCCTTGGTTCTTGCCACTAGCTCGGCGGCTCGCTTTGCCGTGGCATCGTCTTCCAGGATATTGGTCTTGACCGCTGGCTCCTCCACTGGGTCTGGCCAGCACATCGTCTCAGCTCTCCTGCGGCACGTGTCCTCGAGTGCGGCCACTGTAGCAACCGGTGCACCAGGTGTAGGATTATCGTAGAGCCGATTTGCCTTCGAGCCTTTGAATGTGCTTGCCAGCATTGATACAAACTGTTGTTGTCTGGGGTCGAGGGCAACTGCCTCAGGTGTGAGCCCTGAGTTTCACATTAGCGTGCCTGGCAGAGTTGACGGCTATACACCCAGGGTTGACCTGGCTTGTCAATTGCGGAGAAGCTGGAGGTCGTCTTGCCAGCTGCCTTCCTTCGCATTCCACAAGAGCTCTCTTCTGTACAGCGCGATCTCCTGGACGCAGGCTTCCGGTACTGCACTCACGCATGCTGATACAATCATATGCACACCCGTAAGTGACCGGAGTCGTGCGTCTGGGCCTCTCGCTTCCTTTATGCATCAGATGTGTTGCTCCTTGAACGTTGTGTGCGTGTCAATCCAGGCCCACAGGCACCTGGTCGCGTTCCAGTCAAACTTGCCCAAGCTATTCGCATCTCGTGTCTTCGCTGATACCTTCGGAGTCAGGTGATTTTTGTAACCTCGTGTGCTGGTGAACAGTGCCACCTCGGTTTCTGCGGTGCCAAACAATAGCTCCCGCCTGTCCGCCCAGTTGATGCTCACTCTGACGCCATTTCGGAGTTTTTGGCGAACTTGGTCAAGATCGTTCCCTGTCACCATCAAACCGAAGTCATCCACGAAGGACATGCCTTTGGATCCTGAGACCCTCTCTTCAAACAATTTTATGAGCCCTGACAGGTAAATTGTGAAGAGGATCGCTGACACCAGTGAGCCCTGTGGTATATCTGCGTCCACCGGGTGTCTCTCCATCACATTTGGCTCAATTACAATTTCGACCCTTTGCTCTGTGACAAAACTTGCCGTCCATCGTATGAGGTCTCCATCCATCCCTTTGCCTCGCATTGTGTGGGTCAGTCTCCCCCTCCCTACACTTGGAGAGTCTGCCTTGCTGTCCATCCAGAGAATGCCAGCTATACGGCCCTCTCTCCACGCTACCTGTGCTCTGTCGACCACGATTGCCGCCGCATTGACAACTGACCGCCTTTTTCTCCTCCCATACTGGCCATCACTAAGCAGCCCTCTTCTCTCAGCCTCTTCAGCCAGTAGATCTGCAATCACTTGTCAACAACTTTCCCAATGCAGCTGAGTTGAGAAATGGAGCGATACGCCTTGAGCTTTGTGTAGTCCTCGTGCCAGGCTTGCAGATTACAACCCCACTCGCCCGCTTCCACAGGGCTAGGTGATGGCCTTTTTGGACAACAGCCTTCGCCCATTCCACAATTCCCTTGTTCTCCCACTCCTGGAGAAGGCGTACGGTCCCAGAAGACAGCAGGTCCGGGCCTGGGGCTTTTCCAGCTGACCGGGCGAAAAGGGCTCGTTCAACTTCTTGCTCAGTGCCGGACTGGTGGGCTTACCCCGCTGTGGGCTGTTTCAAATACTAGTCGTGCTCATTCAGGGGAGAGGACTCTCATCTCAACAGTTCATTTTTCTCGGTGATTGGATTCACCTGTTTCTCCTCTCTGATGCTCAGGGCCTCCACGGTCGCTCCTGCCCGTGGGTTGCTAAACAGTGCTGCTCTCCAGACCTCGGTTCCCCTCAGAATCGTCAGCATCCTGTCTGTTACTCTCCACTCACCATCTGCCATTTGGCCTTGGCCTGGGCTGTCACCACACATCTGCCCTTCATCCTGTTTTCCCTTCCCACCTGGCTCCCCCTCTCTTTGATTCCACCCTTCCACAATCTTTTTGATGGAGCGCAGATCCTTAATTCCTTGGCAGTGGCATCGAGTACCCTGCCCAGTGTTTCCTGGTACCACTCGGCTTCGCTCTCGACCTCGTCGCCTGTGCTCTCTACTCCCAGGAATGCTCTTCCCCTGTCCCGCTCTCTCCAGAGTTTCTGAGCCTACTCCTTATGCTCCTGTGTCATGGCCGCTAGGTTCCACCCTACGGCCTGTGTGCCTCCGGCATCCTCCTGCATTTCCATGTCTACCTCCCATTCAATGATCTCATGATCAGACCCTGTGGCATGATTCCCATCAAAAATCGACCATTTTCCAAATGGTCGGTCGGCCAGGGGCAGGTCTATGATGGATACACCATCTCTTTCATTCCTCGTCCAGTAGTGAGTGGGGCGGGCGTCATTTCCGATTACCATCCCATGCTCGTCTATAATTTCTTCCTCATATGTGGCTTCCTTCGATTCTGTGCACCTCTGGTCCCAGCATTGGTTGTGGGCGTTGAAGTCTCTGCAAGCATGGTGCCGCCTCCCGCCTGCCTGATGACGTCTTGCCAGTCTGGTCTCCACGCTGGTCCCTGTCCTGTCCTCCTTGCTTTCTGATCATCAATGTTTACGATCCTTATCATTTTCTCTGCCCTCCATTTGATGTCAACAAAGATTATGCCGTCGCCTGCATTTGTCCTCAAGTTAGTTGGTTCGTCTGTCGTAAGATTGCTCCCCTTGCGCACCGCCATCCACACCATGTTCCTTTCCCTAGGGTGGCATGCCGAGTGGCTGATTCGGTGTCCTTCTCTGTCTCTCGGTGGATCCTGTAGACACACCACATCCACCTTCCATTCAACCCCCCATCTCCAGCGTGGCCATGGTCCATATAAACGGCCTGGCGCAGTTGGGATGGATCGCATTAAACATTTGGGGGGGGGGGTGGGGGCGGGGGCGACTCCCATTCCCTTTTTAGGTTGATTGCCAGCCCCAGCAGCTATTGCGGTTCCTGTGGCGGATGGTGCTGGCATTGCCATTGTCGTTGACTTCGTGCTCTCCACCATTGTGAAGTCCTCTGCATCAGCCATCTCCTCTTAGCTCCCACTCCTCTCTCCTTCTTCCGGTGCCCTGAGACTCAGGCCGAGTGCTGTGCCGTTCGCGCCCGAGCTTGGTTCCGCGGCCTTGGTGGTCCGTCTTGCTGGTTCCCTTATCCTCCTCTCCCGTTTCTTCCAGGTGGCTTCCGCCTTCTTTGCGCACCTGCTGCTGAATGCAGTGTGCGTCGGGAAAACCTTCGGTGCAACGGTAACCGACATATATTATCCCTGTTACCACTGTGTTACGGTTGCTTCCCCTAGATTATGACTGCCTACCCTGTACTTTGGCCATTAGAGAGGAGTTATGAGAATGTTATGTGGGTGTTACTGTATGTAATATCGAATTACAGAATGAAGCAAATTTCTCATACTGCATGCATTCCAT
>Ga0307515_10009020_pt1 | contig 19362 bp, 8 predicted proteins | sample 17_EM_MG_FD_194513 | JGI IMG/M metagenome (GOLD analysis project Ga0307515, IMG submission 194513) | Populus trichocarpa ectomycorrhiza microbial communities from riparian zone in the Pacific Northwest, United States - 17_EM | ecosystem: Host-associated > Plants > Roots > Unclassified | place...
AATTGCTATAGTTACTAAAAAAGAAGGTATAATTAAATACCTATAATCTTAGCTTAATAAGCATATTTATAATAATGCTAGATACCTCTTTATTATATATAACGCCACCCAAGTTTCTACGCCCCTAGCAACTTTACCTACTTAACGCTTAACAGAGGGTTAGCGCTAAGTAGCTTTACCTAATAAGAACCCCTACTAAAGTAGCAATAATAAAAGCTATAATAATTAGACCTAAACTATTACCATAAGATCTAATATATATTACTTTAATCCCCTAGTCTTTTAAGAAGACTATAAGGAATACAGCTACTAGAAGATATAAATCCGTAAGAAACTAACTTAGAGCGCCTACCTTTTTCCTATAGAAGATACTAAAATTGGCTATATTATTAGGCGAATAAAGGGTATACTATTTAATAGACTCTTCGCCTAATAGGAGACTAGTAGTCCCTAAAAGTAGCAGTCTTACTAAGAAGTCCTTAATAATCTTAACCTAATATACCGTAACTATAACCTACTAGCTACTAACTAAGCTAAACTACGTGCCCTAAAGATAGGCCTTACTAAATTATTTAATAAGTTCTATATTAAATTCCAGAAATATACTAAAGCCCTTACCTAAGACAATACTAAAGACTAAAACAATCTCCTTAAAAAAGTTACTTATTACCTTAGTTACGCAGCCGCTAGCTATAACTATAATAATATTTATAATATAGTAGCAGCCCTACGGAAGATTAAACAACAACTAAGTTAGATTACTACTGCTAACTTTTACCTAAAGACCTCCCTATAAAAGCCCTCCGGACCTACTAAACCTATATATACTAAGCTACTAACGCCTACTACCTTAAATACCACTAGAGCTAATATTGACCTCTCTATACTAACCTTTTTATAAAAACTCCTAAATAGAGAGCGCGAGCTACTCTAAAAACTAGAATGCTGCTATAGATACTATTAAAAAGGCTATTATTATAATAACCTAAACTACCTAATAGCTAGGTTTAGTAGCTGCCGCCTAATACCTAGCCTAATACCCTAAATCCTAAATATATTACTATATACCACTACTATATAAGATAAAGATATAGTAATAGCAGTAGAGTTAAATATAGAAGCGGAAAACGCTAAGTCCTAACTCTAAGTTATAGGTTAAGACGCCCTAATAATAGAGGGATCTATATATTGGCTTACTTAATAGATAGCTTAGTAAAAATAAATAGATAGAAATAGATAGTTTTACCTATAATAGGAACTACTACTAAAAAATAATATAAAGCTATTTTATAATTAATTGTGGAGCTATTAATAAATTTATAGATACCTAATTTATATATACTTATAACCTACCTACCTTACCCCTTACTAAAGCCCGCGCCCTATAACTTGCTAATAGTAGTTATACTATATAGAAGATTACCTATATAGTATAACTCTACTTAGATATAAATAGGCACCAGAAAGAACTTTAGGCCTATATTACACTACTTACTAACTACCCTATTATCCTTAAAATAAACTAGCTTAAATAATATAACCCCACCATTAACTAGAAAAAGAGAAAAAAACCTTTAATTCTAAATACTGTAGAGAGACTTGCCTAGGGTAGAGCCTAGCTACTTCTATTTACTCCCTAGGATATTAACCTAAGGAACCCCTTATTATCCCACCTATAACTAACTACTACTATATAAGTGCCCTAGCCTTCTACCGTATAATATATAGGAAAGGCTAAACCATTACTATAGCTTTCTAATTATAACTATATAAGCTTAATAAAGAATAAAACTACGTCCTTTATAGTAATAGAATAGATATAGTTAACCTTTTAGAAGACGACGCCTCTACGAAACTCTACGGACTTTTACCTTTAGACTTTAAGAAGTTTATAAAGCTTAAAAAAGGACTTACCAATAAAGAACTCCGTAAGCTCCTTCCTAAAAGGTAATATAACTTTACTAATATATGCTTATAAAAGGGCGTAGATATACTCCCTCTATATTAACCTAATAACTATACTATTAATATTAAATAAGGAAAAATGCTACCTTATAAGAGACCCTACTTAATATTAAAAGATAAGCTTTTAGTTATAAAAAAGTATATTAATAAGCACCTTAATAAAGGATTTATTCGTCCTAGTATATTACTAGTAGCCACCCCTATCCTTCTTATTAAAAAGCTAAAAAAAGGTATTTAATTCTATATTACCTATAAAGGACTTAACGCTATTATAATTAAAAACTAATACCTAGTACCGCTTATACGTAAAACCCTTAAGCAGCTTAGTTAAGCTAAAATCTATACTAAGCTTAATATTATTACCGCCTTTAACCATCTCTAAATATAAGAAGGTAATAAATAGAAAACCGTATTTATATTACGCTTCGGCTAATTTAAATATACCATTATACCCTTTAGCGTATATAATGGCCTAGACACCTTCTAAAGCTATATTAATAACGCCTTATAGAACTACCTTAACAACTTCTACTCTGCGTACCTAGATAATATACTTATTTATAGTAATAACCCTTTTAAGCATACTAAACACGTTTAAAAAGTCCTATAGCGCCTTAGGGACGTAGGACTTTATATTAATTTAAAGAAATGCAAATTTTTAGTTATAGAAGTAAAATACCTTAAACTAATTATTACTACTAAGGGTGTTCGTATAAACCCTAAGAAGGTATATATAATTACTAAATAGTAAGCCCCTAACTGCATTAAGGATATATAAGCCTTTCTTAGTTTTACTAACTTCTATTAGAAATTTATATATAACTCCTTAAGCATAGTAGTACCACTTATAGCAATAATATAAATAAAGGGCCTTTCTATAAAAGGAAGAAAAACGTACCTACGCTTTACCTAGACGCCTAAATATAAGAAGGCGTTCTAAGACCTTAAAAATCGCTTTACTAAAGCACCTATTCTAGCTTACTTTACACTAGAACAACAACTTTATCTTAAAACCAACTCCTTAGACTATATTAACGTAGGCGTTCTTTTCTAAATAGGTAATAACGGTCTCCTTTACCTAGTTATATTCTACTTATCTAAGCTTATACTATAAGAGTATAATTATAAAATTTATAATAAAGAACTCCTTATAATTATATAAGCGTTTAAAGAATTCTAACTAGAACTCTTTTTAGTAGAGCCTAACTAGCTAACTAAAGTCCTTACAGACCATCGCAATCTTAAGTACTTTATAACTATAAAGTAGCTAAACTAATACTAAGTACGTTAGAACGAGTTTCTCTCTAGTTTTAACTTTAAAATTATATATAGACTAGGAGTATAAGGTACTAAACCTATTAGCCTAATACGCCGCTCTTAAGACCTTTCTTAGTCTAAAGATAACCCCTATAATTGGTTCTAATAATAGATAACCCTAAAAGTATAAAATTTGGCCTTAGGTATACTACCTATAATAGAGCTAACTATACCTTAGCTTTTTACTATAGAACTAAAGTTACCTCCTAAAATTAATAAGCTTATTACTACGGTATATAACACCTTTATTAACCTATTATTATATTAACTTATTACCGCAAAGACTGCTAGCGCCTATACGCTACCTATTAACCTCTAAAGCTTAAGCTAGATTAATATAGTAGCCTTAAAAGTAAAAGAGAATAGGCTCTATTATAGAGGCTACCTATTTATCCCTAATATAAAAAATCTATAATAGCAACTAATCTAAATGGCCTATAACCTCTAATTAAGCGGCTACCTAGGTAAAGGAAAAACCTATAAGCTTCTTAGCCGATACTACTTCTAGCTAAAAACAATAGACTTAGTTAAACGCTTTATAGGCGTCTACTATAGTTATAAGCGCGCTAAGGCCTTTAATATAAAGTACTAAGGACTACTATACCCTTTATTAGTACCTATACGATAATAGGTAGATATTGCTATAGATTTCGTTATTAACCTACTACCCCGTAAACGACACGGCCATACCTATAAAAATATCCTTATAATAATATACTAACTTATAAAAGAGCGCCACTACGTCTTAACAAAGGTATAGCTATTAGCAACGTTACTAACGCCTTCCTTTATAAAGTTTACTAACTATATAGGTTACTTAACTTAATTTCGTCCGACTAAGGTATATAATTTAACTCTAATATATAGAGACAAATCTACTAACGCCTTAGCATCTCCGTTAAGATATCTATATCCTTTTACTATAAAACTGCTAGGTAACTAGAAAACGCTAATGCTAGTATAAAAGCGTACCTATAATAGGTAGTCGCCTATAGTTAAAATAACTAGGTAAATTACCTTTTACTAGGTAAATTTGCAGCGAATAATTACGTCTTAACTACTCTAGGACTTACCCCGTTCTTCGCGAATAAGGGTTATTACCCCTAATCCGGTATAGAGCCACTAAAACCTATTAATAAGAAACTGCTATATAGAAAATGCCTTAAGATGCTACTTACTAACTAGTATATAAACCGTATAAAAAATCTACTCGACTACTATAAGGGAGAAATAGCCTAGGCTTAAGTAAAGTAGGCCTATTTCGCTAACTATTATAAAACGCCACTACTGGGGGTACGTGTTAGCGACTAGGTATAGCTAAATATATATAATATCTCTATATAAAGGCCTATAAAGTTACTTAATTATAAGAACCTTAGCCCCTATTTAATTAAATAAGTTATTAATAGGGGAGCTATATATAAGCTATAACTCCTACTTGCCCTAGCCACTCGTGGGATATAGCCTATATTTTACCTATAGCTACTACACCTCTATTAGCCTAACCCCTTACTAGGGCAGATATAGCCTAAACCCTTATTAGTACTAATATAAGATAAGAACAAAGATAAGAACTATAAGGAGTAGACCGTTAAACAAATTATTAACTCTAAATACTTTAGTAAAGGTAGAGGACGACGGCTTTACTATAGAGCTATATATATAGGATTCGATATAAATTAGCCAAAATAGCAACTATAGGAAGACTTTAAAAATGCAAAGGATCTAATTAGCGACTTTTACTACGCAAACCTATAGAAACTAGGCCTAAGTAGAGATTTTATACCTAATCCTCTATAGGAGCCCTTATAAAGTTAAACCGTTATATATTACTACGTAAGGGTAAATTACCGTTAACTTACCGTTAGATTGCGGTAAAGTGCGATTATATAACTGGAATATTATTAAGATATCTAGAAACTTTAATTAGCGGTTAAAGTTATCTAATTAGTTAGATTCTTAGATACCAAGCCTTATTATATAACGTTATTTTAAGCCTTTAGCAATACCCCCCTTTCTTCTTTTTCATACCTTAAGTATCCCTTCTATATATATATAGTAACCATAGCGTTACCGGAGCTCCGCCTCTATAAAAGGGGGGGTAGTATTATAGAACCCTATCGTAAGGGCCTCTATAGGAGAGCCCCGTGCTCTTATATATACCTCGCGTATAGCTTATGTTAGCTACGCGTAGGTATATCACCTCCTTACGCCCTTAACCCTTACAATCGATTGCGTAACGTCTTATAGACTCCTTAAATATATACGCTCTATAGCTACTGCCCCTATTCTATAATAGTTATCTACTTTATAAACCTAATTATCTAGCTATTAGGCGTTAGGTCTATAATAGAGTTCTAAACTACTAAAGGCCTTAGTTAATTTATATCCTTTTTCCATTTATTATATAAATACCTCTTTAAGTCTTCTATACTTCCTTAGGTAAATACTAAGTAGCCTTTAAAAAGCTCTTAACTTAGATTAATCCCTACTAGATCTAAATTTACCCTTAAAGGGTTCTAATATATTTATTAATAGCTTCCTTCTATATAGCTTCTAAAAGCCTTATAACAGCCTCCAAATATTTATTTTAAAGAAGATTAGTATAAAGCTCTTAACTTTTTAAACTTAGGCCTAGGGAAGCTCTAGCTATAGAGGTAGTATTAGTACTAGTAGCTAGTATAGATTTTCTAATAAAGCTTAGGTCCTAAGTTAGTATTTAGGCTAAATTATTTAAAGGAGTAGGCCCGCTTAGCTTATAGGCAGTGTATATTATACTACTATACTAATTATAGGCTAGTGGTCTTTTAAAGGGTTTTAGTTAGTTTTCTAGTTAAATATATTAATATATTTCTCTAGTATTTCTAGCTTAAAGGAAGATTTTAAAGTTACCTCTAGCGCTTAATCTTTTAATCAGCCTAGGTAGGATTAAAGGGATTATAGTTACTTTCTAGTAGCGTTATAACTATTATAGTAGGTATCTATATTTTCTTTAATAGTAACTATAGGTATATAGGAGTCTTTAAGCTCCTAGTATATCTAGGTATTATAGCTTATTTAACTATCTTACCTAAAGGTTTATATTATTATAATCTCTCGCTATTAGAGGGACCTTTCTACTTTAGCGTAATGGCTTTCTATAAGGTATTTATAGAGTTTCTATTTAGGTTATTATAAAATTTTAAAGAAGGAATAGGAGATATAAATAAAAGATATAAATAAATAATTTAGTCCTTAAGCTAACTACCCTTCTAAAATAAAGTAGGAAGGATTTAAATATAGGGTGACTTTATAGATAGGGGGCTATAAGGCATAATTATAGAAATAGATTAATTACAAAGGAGATATATCCTTAAGGAGGTAAGGCCTTTAGGATTGTAAAGACTATATACTATTAGTATATACTTTTAGTATATAACCGGCGACTATCCGAGGGGCGTCCGGGGGTTGTCCTAAGGGCAACTATAATAATATCCCTTATAGGTATAGCGCTATAATTAAGACTAAGGGGTAGCATATTAGATTTCAAATATTAAAAAGTATTACGATTACTAGATTATATATCTATAAATAGCCTTAGATATATTTTATAGCTCTAGAATTAATTGTGGCTTTCGCATAGTATTTTGGCAGGGTCGGCACGGACACTTTTGACGAGGAGGACTTGGCAGGAGTTGGTGTACCGAGTCAACAACGGTAAAGAAAATTCCGGTAAGACCCGGATCTTCTGCACGGTTATCGATAAGAGCCTGCGAATAGGATCAATAGGATCAAGGCCCCGTGATCAAATCTGCGAGCTTGTAGAACTCGTCGATTTTAATATACAATTGCTATATACACTTAATCTTTAGGGTTAAGTCGCTTTATATGAGAGATCCAAAACTCACCGTTTCTATAGAACAGCCGTAGAGAGTTCTTAGAGCTCCGCAAGGCCTCTTCCAATCCTTACTATTGCGACCTTTGTGAGTTGTATTTGGTGAGAGCTCTAAGAGAGGCTTCCTGCGACCTCTATGTTGTATTTCAGTCTTCCTGCCGGCCTCAATACAAGTAGAGTAGATCTTCTAATCGCGCTGCACCGACAGCTATGCAAGGGCTCGAGGTAGGGCCACGGCCACGGGGGAGTTCTTTTGCTTTCCGAGTCGGCGGAACAAAGTATATATCATTGGAAGTATGATTGGAAGGCATGGTTGATCAAAATATATTTATTGAATCTATAGAGGTAACACGCGTACTTCTGATTCCAAGTGTTTTCGTGTTCCGCGCACGGTCCAACTCTCGTAGTTGCAAGGGTGAGATAATGTGAATCCGCATTTCAGATACAAAACACGCCTGCCCATGTCGCTTTTCGTGATTTCGTAGCTGCGGCGAAAACGAGTCACGGAAAGTCTTGGGGAGTCTTGGGGAGTCTCGGGGAATCCTAGAGAGGCTTGGGGCCATGCCATCTTCCGGTTTTTTTTTTCCCCAGAAGACTGGAATTTCCGCTATCGTTGTCCCGGAGTTATCGAGGAAATGCGCAAAAATGGCACGACATGGCTAAACTGCCAGCCCCTGTCTCAGGTTCCGCTGGCACCTACAAATCCGCAGCCTCGTCATCTCAGATTTCGGTCGCTGACGAAGGCACACGGCTGCTGCATCAATCCTCTGACCAACGTCCAAGTCATCCGATATGTCGGTGACTAGGTGCAGACTGCGAAGGCTGTGTGCAACCAGTGCAACCTGTACGGGCTGTGCATCACCATTCATCCTGCAAGGCGAAAAGGCGAAAAGGCAAAAAGCCCAAAAAAAATATCAGTCACGGCCCATTTACCATCTCGCTTTTTTTATATTAACGCTCTAGATCTCCAACCAACTGGTTTTGGGCGTTGGTGTTAGCACCCTGGGATTTTGTCGCCGCTGGGCTGCTGACTCGTTTATAGGGCTGACCCGGACTCGGTTCTAGATTCGCCATATGGAATAGTCCATCGCTACCAGTCTTGGGGGCACGTCATACTATGGAATCTATGCACGATCCGCCAGATGCACCCTTCTCATGGGGCAGACTCGGTTTCGAATTTCATACCGGCCTCATCACATGGCGTGTATTCTCCCTCATCTGGACGCACCCCCTCCCCACCTCTCGCCCCAACGCAATGGATGAGCGGGTGGCTACCTGTCGGAGGAATATCCTTGCCCCCTCGTGAAGATGTGTTGGGATTTAATGCCCTTGATGTGCACGTCGTCCATCAAACCAACCTGCCACGCTTCTTGTACGACTGGACTGCCTTGCTCATCCAGCCTGGGAAGACAAAGTGAATGAATAGGATTGCCCTCCCACGAAAGGTTCGTACTAAATGCCACCTATATCCTTAGAAGATTTCCACTATCGTTTGAGCTTTGTGCATCGAACGTTTCCATAAAACAAGGACGCATCCTGGAGCACTAACAACTCCTCAGCGCTACAATTCTCCATATGCTTATGCCATCAATGCTTGCCTCAGTTGCGAATGTTGTCTAGAAGAAACGCCCAGATATTCTCTTCCAAAATGCATTCGTCAACCCTTTTTGATCTGCCTCCGGAGCTCCTCGTCCAAATTCTGTCCTATTTACCCGTCAAGTCTCTGCTACAATTTTCTCAAACTTCTCACACATGTCATGCTCTTGCAACATCCAGCCTGCATACTCTTTCTCTAGGCATCTATCCAACCCGTCTCGCAAGTGTCATTAGTCGTTTAGGCACCACCACCCTGCCTATTCCTAAGACAACTACCTCGATATTTGCCTCGCAGCCAACATCTATTGGAAATTCTCTCAGCAGCAGTGTCGCAAGTCTAGACTCTCAGTTAGACAATCCCCACGACACGAACCTCAGTTCTGATCCGTACCACGTTTCGGTTCTCATTCCCGATTCGCAATCTTTTGACCACAAGACACTGCTTGCCTTCCACACTGCCCTCACGACCAGCGTCTTGTCACGGCACAGCCGCACCCTGCGTCACTTGGATATCTCGCTCTGGACCCTCACTGGCTCGGTCGCCCATGCTCTTTCAACGCTACCAGCTCTCCGCGCGCTCTCTATCCGTATGGAAGACCCGTACTCGAGATCCACGTCACGCCCCCGCCGCGTTGCGCAGATCGTCGCCGAGCGTGCGGCATGGGAATTGCTCGTCAACGAGGCCCTATGGGCACCGCGTCTCCAGGCCTTGCGACTCGATGGTGGAGAAATCAGCACCGGGCAGCTGGAAAAGCTACTCAACAAGAATCATCTCTGCGAAGAAATATGGATCGCGAAGTGCAGCATGATTACGAAGGAAATCTGGACGTTTTTGGGGACCGAATGGGAAGGACGGACGAGCTTGCGCGTGCTCGGAATCATGAAGTGCGGCATGCCGCTGGACGAGGAGGCTTTGGATTGCATCGATGGGCTTGAGGGCCTAGAGGTATACCATCCCTTCCCATTACCCCTTCTGTTCCTTGCTCTACCCGTTTGGAGATGAGCGGCTTAGGTTCTGCCGAGGACCAGAGCTTTGCGGCTGACTTGTTGCAGTTTCTAACCCTCCAGGGCTATCATGGCATTACGAATGATGCTGTGGAGGAGAAGAACAAGAAGGTCTGGCGGATCCCGGAGCTCATACTGCCGAAACCCCAGACGCAGCGGAGTGATATCCCGCACACGATCGAAGTAGATCCAGCGTACACCACTAATGGCAGTTGACAGTTTTCCGTGGTTTATCGTGCTATGCATTTAGGGGCGCCTAATAGTCCGCATCCGACGTCACGCGAAATGGCTTTGGGCAAATGGCATCGGTAATGCGTCTGCCCGTGGAATTGGGGAGTTTGCACCAGGCCATTCACGTCAGTCCATTGGAGGATTGAATAAAGCTAGTGGATTTGATAGCCGCTGGAGTATTGTATTCTATTAGAGATTGTAAATCTTTTCTTCGGCTTCGTTGTCACAACGTCATTATCTACATTCATGAAATAGAACCTTTTTTTAACTATATATTCCACCATATTCTCATCACTCAACGCTCCCAATAAGCCATCTGTTGTGCTAGACAGAATGGCCTGCGCTGATTGTCTCTCCCTGCGGGAAGAGACATCGAGTGGCATTGGTGACTGGTGGTTTGTGGCGTCCGCGGGCTGTGAACGCGAGTCAGCCACATGCACCAACCCCGGAATGCGCCGCAGTTCCTGACTCGACGTGCTCATAAATTCCCGATGAATGCGGCTACATGAAGAAGACAACAATGGCGCAACGCACGAAATTAATGGACATGGAGGCTGTCTACTTCGCCTTCTGCAGCAACAATCTATCCGGCCCGCTTTGCCAATAACGCGGCGGTGGTGCTGGCTGAGGCAAAGTTCCAATATCAGATGAGGTTTGAGGAAGAGGCGTTCATGGCTGGGAGGCATGCATTCACGAAACTAGCTGCATCAAGTTGGTGGCTGCAAAGAGCTTTGGGAGGATTTCCAACTCCGAAAATGAAATGAACGGCGAATACAGGCGTGGTCGACGCGTACGTGTCCGAGCTTGGTGTTTGGGGCTCACCTACCATATCCCTGGGCATCCTCAAACTCAAGGCGGCTTGACGTTGCGATTACTGGAACTTCCGATTGACCCAACGTGTTCGTTGGGATCCGTCATGCATCTCTGCAACTGTTGACCGGACAATTCGGAATGAGAACTATCAATTCAAGCTGGCTCTCAGTACTTTTATCAATATTCAATGCGTATCGATAAGGATTCAGTATTTTTCAATATTTAGAAAAAATTATATTATTGAATAATAATAGAGATATTTAAACGCTTTTTAATTTATATTTAATTCAATAATATGTTATTATGGTGTTGAAAAATACTGAATCCTTATCGATAAGTACTGAATAGTTATAAAAGCACTGCTGGCTCTAGAAGGCCTTTATATACATAAGATAGGTACAGGTAGCAAAGGAGGGTGGTAGGAAACAGAAACAAGGTGGTGGGCAGCAAGGTGGTGAGACATAGGATGGTAGGCAACTGAAATAGGGTAAGCAAATCCGACAGCAGCTATCAGTACTGGCGAGGAACTGCTGCTCAAGCTTGGGGATCCAAGAATGTGGAAATGATCTTGATTTATCAATAATACGTTTCCTTGGGGGCTTAGAATATCACGTCTGAATAACCTTAACGTTTCGAGGGCTATAAAATGCTTTACCAGACGTTATTTGAGGGGTCTTACGTTTCGCTTTAGATATAAAACTTTGATTGGGTTTCAGTGTTACCTCTAAACTGTAGTAAGTTTTCAGGACATACCAGCTTTACTCGCGCTACAAAAGTCAATCATTAACTATAAAATACCACTTCCGAATTCCCTTAGTTTTACCGACGCCGGAAATAAGACCCCGTCTACGCCTCCATAGATATTAAACTTTTAAATTTCTACTCCGTACCTGACACAGTTCCCGGGAAATTCTAGCAAGACACTGTAAGCTGCATACACCGCTCTTTACTAGCTGATTTTGCACACACCTTTATCCGCCCGTCTACCTTCACCCATGACTAAGGCTATGTGCTCCATCCCGCTGTGGCTACCATTTAGACTGATGTAAACACGGTTGTCGTTCTGGAGTCCGAACATGTGTCTGTTGAGATGGGTGCGCCGGGAGTGGTTCATGGCTTTTCGGACCCCCCACTGTCCCGTTTCGGAAACAAAAAGTGTAATTTGGAACAATCTAGGGCCAGCAATGGCTTCGCCGTGAATGGTCAGAATGTTAACATGGGCTGTGAGTGCTCGCTCGCTCTGGGGCCATCAGTCTCTTGCCATCATCTATCATCGGCAGGCAGTATGACCAGAGTTGCGAATAAGCAAGCAAGCCAAGCCAGGGTAGGCGAAAATAAAATCTTATCTGATAAGATCGATAAATTATCATGATTTTCGCTTATCGGTATTTATCGCTTTTATTTCAATAATTTCTTGGCATACCCCACTTAGAAAAAATTCTCTACTTTTAATAAAGTATTATATAAACTATGGCTTCTAAAGCAGACTCCTCCCTTCTTATAAGTATAATTGATACTTCTAGCACGAAACAGGCCAATTAGAAAAGATCTTTAATCTACAACCACTCTTGCGAACTAGATAAAGGAGAGCCAATATATAACCCAAAGAAACGGAAATATATCTACTATAAATACTATATATACGGCGTAATATTAATAACTAACCTTTAGAACCACCTAAAGTTAAAGTATGGAATTATTGTTAAGACAATATAAAGTCGTATAAAAGCATTAGTAAGTTAGAAGTTAAAGGAGCTTTATAAGTAAGCGGTAGCCAAAAATAAGATGGATGACTTTAATTTTTATATACTAAAGAAGGTCCTTAATAAGGAAGTTATCAACTAGGCTTTTATAAATTTAATTATTGTATAAAACCTTCTATTCCGGACTGTTAAGTGGCCAGAGTTCTATATTTTCTGCTAGGCTCTTAACTAAGCGTTAGATAAATATTTTATAATAACTTACTTAGAAGTTAGCTGGATAATTAATTAGTTATTCTAGTTATAAAAGGATATCGTACGAAAACGAGTTTAGTCAGCATTAATAAGTATTTATCTCTTTATTAATATCTAGACCTCTTTAAATAACTACCTTCTCCTTAGAATTTGCGCCCACTTTATTAATAGTTAGGAGAAGCGGATAAAAGCTCTTCTTACTCTTTATACGGTAGCTACTTATAGCGGAGAAGAGCAATAGATTACTCTCCTTTTAGTGCTATAGGAGTACGGGATTTTTTAAAAGCTCGGAGCTATTATTACTAATAACTCTATAATAAATAACACACTATATCGTATAATCTATAAGTATCTCGCTAATAATAAGGATATTACCTAGGATCCCATTTAACAACGTATCTGCTGCTAGGGGTATACTATTAATCTCGCTGTCTAGGCCTTCCTCTTTAAAGATACTCTTAAACTTAAGGCTATTAAGTTATATAAAAGGAATAATATAAACGGAAAGGAGTAAAGTTATAAGGAAGAGATTAAGCAGAAATAGGCCTTCTAAGTAATAGGCCTACTTGGCAAGCTTTATAATATTATAGTACACTTCTGTGCCTTAGCGAGTCGTATAAAGGAGTTTAAGACTTTAGTTAGAAGACAGGTTTTATTTAATAATCGTATAAGATGGAATAGCTGGTATTAAATGCTAAATATCTTACTTAAGCATGAGTTAGGAATTAATAACTATATTAAGAGCAACTATAATACGCTTAAGGAGGATTATATCTCGCCGCAAGACTAGAAGTTTCTTTATATAATTTGCACCTTTCTAAAGCCATTCTACCGTGCAATATTAGAGACATAAGGGGATCATGTAATACTTAATTAAGTACTCTTTACGATGGATATACTTATTAAACATATAGAGAACTCTCTTGTATAACTCTTCTTTTAGCTACTTTATTTAAGCTAAAGCTAATATTATATAATAGGCACTCTTTAAATTAAATAAAGCTCTCTTACTTTAAGTAAAGAATATATAGGCGAAGTTTAACGAGTACTACCAGAGAACAGACAACTCCCCTCTTTATACTACTGCACTTATTCTTCACCTAAATCGTTATACAAAGTATATTAAGACATTTTGGAAGAAGGAGTGGCAAAAAATAATACTTCTAAAGGTCTAATGGCTTTAGGAAACATACCAAGAATTAGAGAAGCCTATTACCTCTCTTTAAATAGTATCGTATGATAGGCTATTATAAGATGAGTATAAGGAACTTAATAAGTATAATTAAATTATAAACGAACTAAATAAAAAGGTTACTTAACCAGCAAGCCAGGATAAGTACGATAACTACTACTCTGAAGTACTATATGAAATTAAAGTTTCTCTACTTTAGTGGTAGTCTTAAGAATAATAAATAAAGCGCTAGCCGCGGCTTTTACTCTTTACAAGAGAGGTACTTTTAATTCTAGCTATAAGTAACGAACCAGAGAGAGTATTTTTAGGAGGGCGTTATACGGTATCATGGGAGAGAATACAGCTTAGATTATAGAACCTTAAAAAGACGGAGTATATAAAGAGCTAGCACTAGAGTAGAATTTTAAAAGGAATATAGTGGTTATATAAAGAAAGGTATATAAGAGATATATTATATAACACTAAGGGAAGGGCATAAGATATATAAATAAAATAATTTTAGGTAAAAGGTAACCACTAAAGGCGCGTAGGTGGCGTAGGTAAATATATGCTAACTTTAAACTTAATAGATTATAAGTTTAGATCCCACTAATATTATCCTTTATTAAGAATTGGGAAATATAATTGTTTGGTATACTTCCCGTCCTACCATATAAGATATTTTTCGGTAACATTACTATACTATAAGTAAACTCTCCTCTCTGTATAATATACCTATATAACTAACTACTCTTAGGATAAGCAGGAGAGGGTAAAAGCTTTACCGGCAATTAATATAGAGGCTTGGGTGGGAGGGGTATTAGAGAAGTAGGTGCGGATGGGGAGGCCTTTATATATAAATGCAATTCTAATTTAGAGCCGTAGATTACTAAATATAATTATAAGTAACCTATATTATTTATATAAGGTAGAGAGCTAATTAACGCTAGCCTTATAAAGCCTATACGGCGACTCCGCGTCGTCTAGTAGGCCCTCGCCCCTTTACTAAGTGTTAGAGTCTCCCAGGGTTCTATAGTAGGTGCTGTGGAAATTGTAAGTGGCGGGATTATAGGGCTCGATATTCGTCGTACGACAAAAATTCTTAACCTATAGCGGTGGCAGTAGGAGTACTAGAGGGTAAGGATCGGGTTATAGAACTAGAGGATAATAAGGAATAGATAAAAGTTACTAAAATTTAACTGCTGGGTCTCCTTTTTTTTTTACTATTTTTATTTTATTTTATAGTATCTTATATAAGGAGAAGTATAAATAAAGAGGGTATAAATTATTAAGAAAGCTAAGGATATTAGTAGAATTCCCTACAGGTATAGTTACTCGCTTATTTAGCGGGGTTTATCAAAAAAATTAATCGATATGATAATGATATGATATAATATCGCTTATCGTATCAATCTAATCAATAACGATTTTCGCCCACCCTGAGCCAAGCTAAGCAGGCTCAGCCTGCCGGCTTGTAATTTTTGACACCTTGAGCTTGCTTGCTTGGCTTGATTGGCCAAAATCGTCGGCTTGTTTGGCTTGCTTGCCAGCTTGATTAAATTTTATATAGAAGTTTTGGTGTTATATACAAAATTGAGGCTTTAGGCCACTCTAAAATCTCTCCTCCGCGGCCTGACTCGTAGTTATATAATACAGTTACGCAGGGGTAGTTATTACAAAGCTTGGCGAAGTGTCAAGAGAGGCCTCAAGGAACGCGTTAAGGGAGCTTCTAGCAGTACTCTTATCAATATTCAATATTAGTATAAGGCCGTATTGATATTGATTTTGAAAATTAATTCAATATTGGAAAATATTGAAAAGATATTGAATATTGAATATAGTACAGTCTTGGTAAGGTGTTTTATTTGAAAGTAAGATCCGTACGCCCCTGGGCTCTAGTAGAGCTTCAAAATAGCCACTCTCTCGCGACTACTCTCACCACTATTGTCACCTTCGTGATCCTTGGCGTGGTGTAGTAGATGTCGCTGCTCTCTAGATTCTGCCAAGGCCTCCGAAGCCTCTTGTACCACATTTGTTACCATAAGCCCACATTAAACAGTACCATATTCGATTCTTGCCGTCGCGAATAGCTTTATAAGGGAGGGGATCGCGGGCAAGCTGCCACGTAGAAGTAGCTAACCGGCGCCTTTTACGAGGCGACATTGGGGTGGTTACATTTGGTGTAGAGTCGCTCGACGCGTCGTCGTCGCCGATAGAGTGGGTAAACCGATCAGAATCAAGCCCAGAAATAGCAGAGGAGGATGCATCATCGTCCTTAATTACGTTGGTAAATGAGGGAGGCATGGCGTTGATCAAAAGTAGAGTGTACGGGGTGGGGAGGTGGGCTCTTAGGGAGGTTACAAAAATCGTTGTGCGCGATGACTTGCAAGATCTAATTTGATGTTTGGTAATTTTTGCTTTGTGTGGGTTTACCTAACAAATTTGAAATGCGCACGTATTATACATCTCTTCAATATTCAATATCAGTAACCAATATTCGATATTGATAAGAGGAAGAAAACTAAGTAGAAACTAACTAAATAGTATAAACTATAGATATAGCCCAAAAAGATATAAAAGGCCTTTTAGGAACTACACATAAAGTTTATAAAAGCTCTATTACTACGGTATTTTAACTTAAATTAGCTACTAATAGTAATTACTAATATATTAAATTTCGTCCTTATTAGTATTTTACTATAACCTAATAGGGATATATACGCTACCTAACTCTACTAAAGACTAGTAGTATTCTATAATAGAAAATTCTAAAGGCCTAAAGTTAGGTGTTATACCTATAATAAGAAACTAGCTATAGTTAACTGCTTTAAATAGTTGTAATATTACTTTAAGTATATAAGCTATACTACTTATACACTCTTAGATTATTATAATTTACGCTACTTTATAACTATAAAGGAGCTTATATATAACCGACTACTAGACCCTATATATTGCCCTGTTTTACTAGCGTTAGCACTACCTTCGTATATTTTGGATATGGTTAAAATGACTTATAGGCTTTGGAGTTAGGGGTCTACTTTCATGTATTTATATTACTTAATTTCTATAGATATACAATTAAGTCGCTTGTTTAATACCCACACTGCAAAAGCTTACATTATACCTTAATAAGCTAAATAGGTAGAAAAGCTTATATAATTTAATTTTAAGATTAAATATAAACTAGGGGAAAGTAACTATCCCTTAGCACGGTACTTCGCGTCCTACCGGTATCGATAAGATCTAGCCAATAAAATCAATAGGATCAAGGCTCCGTGGCCATACGCGTACTTTTGATTCTGGTGTTCGCGCATAGACCACTTAATCGTAGGACGCTACCGTGCTAAGGGATACTAATAAATCGTTATAACGGCTAGATTATACTAATGGCTTTAAAATAGGAAATGGAAAATAGATAATAGATATCTTACTTCCGTCAGGAAAAAATTTACTAGCATTTTTTAGTATTTCTAGCATTTTCTAGCATTTAGCTGCTAAATACGGCATTTATAATTAAGTCTTAGCATTTAGCTACTAAGTGCTAACTATAAGATTACTAAGCATATATAAAGGTATAAATTATATATTTTATATATACTTTATTAATAAATATTAAAATTATTACCCCTATAAAAATCTCGCTAAGGCTCTATATTATAAAAAAATTTACTAGCATCTTAAGTTAGGTTTATACTAATATAAGCAATTTTAGCATTTAGCCGTATTTAGTTGCATTTTGCGGCTATATACTACACCGCCAATAATAATACTATAATTTGCGGCTGAACGCTACCTTAATAATAACAGTGCTGTAAGCTATAGCTTATTATAGTATAAGCCGCTTATTATAGTATAAGCTAACTATTAAGGTATGAGGTAAAAGTATATAATTAATATCACGTAAAGATCTATATAGGAGGTAAAGTAGTATATATACGCTTATAAGCCAAATTATAATAACGCGTGTTAGTCCCATAATATAGCTTAATACTCTCTTAAAAATAATAATGCTAAAAATATTTTAGTTAACTAAGTTTACTATATACACTACGCTACTATTAAAGCGCTAGTGGAAACTAATGGATATTGGTAAATACTAGTGGATTATAGCTAATAGATATTAGTAGATTATAGCGGATAGTCGGAGACAGTTTTATATAGTTTTAGATAATTGCCGTTATGTAACTAGAGGATTGTATATAATATTAAGCGGCGCTACCCTCTGTCTCCTTTCCTTTCTCTAGCTTTTAATCCTCGTTTATAAACAATCCAATTATATAGGCTTACGCGACCCTTTTGCCATGCTCATGCCTTAATTAACTAAGTCGCTAATATTATCTAAAGCTTATTTACTCTTCTTTTTAAGAAGGAACTTAAAAATATTTACGGACTATAAATAAGAATAAAATATAAAAGTAGACCTAAAGACTATTACTAGAACTTAAAGAATAGAATAAAACTAGAAAAATAAAAAAAAATAAGATTTATAGAATATATATAGACTAAAACCCCTATAGAATTCTATTAAAAATTACCCTAATAACTATACCACTATACTAAGAAATATAGCAGCTGGCAAAGTAGCTATAGGACTCTTAAATACCTCTAATAGTAAAACAATAACTAACTTAAACTCCTAGGTGGAGCTTATAGCAGCTAATATTACGGACGCTTTAAGTACAATGTTACGACTACTTGGAGAAGAGATAGAAGAAGCTAGTTAGTTGATTTAGGCACAGTCTAGGATAGAGCCGGTAGAACTATATAACGAGGAATAGTAACCGAGGTTATATAATATGCTACGTATTAAACGAGAGGAACGAAAGGAACTTACGTACCTTATATATAAGACATATATTACGTATAAGAAGGATTTTATAGGAGTACAGTTATATATTTAAGGACCCTTAGTCCCTACCTAGATAGTTCCTTCCTTATAGTAATTCTTAGAATACAATTAGAGTTAATCTATTAGGCAACCACTCCACCAGTTATTATTACTTTATTAACTTCTATCTTTACATTTCCTATATACCTAGCCCAATAATAAGCCCACCATAGTTCTTGCTATAAGGTTCCATTATATAATCACTACCTAGTTACGGTATTAAACATAGGAAGTTAAACAACATACCACTAAAAGCAGCCACCACGACGCCATTGACGGCAGCAACTATATTAAGATTAGGTAACGACACTAGTATAGCAGATACTAACTTATAGCAACCTATAACGGTCGGACAACTATAAGAGATAGTTAACCAGTTAATAGCTAATAATGTAGTATTAGAAGAAAGACTTAACGGGATAGGAGCGGTAAAGATTAAGCTACTATTAATTGAGCGATTCTTAGGGGAGAGATTAAAGCTTAAAGGATTTCTTACGTAGATGCACTTTAAGGTCTTATAGGAAGGAGCAAAACTACTAACACT
>Ga0307515_10009021_pt1 | contig 19361 bp, 6 predicted proteins | sample 17_EM_MG_FD_194513 | JGI IMG/M metagenome (GOLD analysis project Ga0307515, IMG submission 194513) | Populus trichocarpa ectomycorrhiza microbial communities from riparian zone in the Pacific Northwest, United States - 17_EM | ecosystem: Host-associated > Plants > Roots > Unclassified | place...
ATCGTAGAGGTCTCTTCTGGCTAGGCCAGGAAGGTCGAGCTTAAGCGTGCTAGAGCCTTCCGGCAGGTTATAGGACTTACCTAGTTTATCCGCCTTAGCGGTAGAGGGGTGCTCTAGTAGATTAGGCTGCTTTAGAGCGGCTAGCCTTGCCTGGTGAAACTTCTCTTCCTGTTCCGTCTTTCGGATCCGTGCCTGTTCCTCCTGTTCCGTCTTTTAGATCTGTGCCTGTTCCTCCTGCTCTCTCTTTTGGATCTCTAGGTTATAGAGTTGTTAGGCCCTCTCGTCTTATTTCCTAGCTCTTTCTTCTTCTGAAGATAAAACCATGGTATATTCGGTAGATGGGATGGTAGTGGATAAGGAGGTGGATGATAGGGCGGTTGAGCGAGGAGTTTTCGAGCGGGTACTATTGGCTGGAAAATCGGTTATGGGCTTTAATAATTATGTAGGCCACTAAGAACATTAATCGCAAATAATCTATGATGAAAAGAACGACCTATTGAGTGCAGTTGCAAGCGATGATGTTGTTAACCGTGTTGAACATCTGGTTGAATACCTAAGTTGTAGGGTTTTCGGCCAAGCAATGTATAGACACGTGATATATAATTTTAAAATTAAAACTAGAGAGAAACTTGTTCTAATATACCTAGCATTAATTTAGCTGCTTTATAGTTATAAAGTACTTAAGGTTATAATAGTTTGTAAGGACTTAAGGTTATAATAGTTCGTAAGGACTTTAGTTAGCTAGTTAGGCTCTACTAAGAAAAGTTCTAGTTAGAATTCTTTAAACGCTTATACAATTATAAGGAGTTCTTTATTATAGATCTTATAGTTATACTCTTATAATATAAGCTTAGACGAGTAGAATACAACTAGGTAAAAGAGGCTGTTATTACCTATTTAGGAAAGAATGCCTGCGTTAACGTAGTTTAAGAAGTTGGTTTTAAGATAAAGTTATCGTCCTAGTATAAAGTAAGCTAAGATAGGTGCTTTAGTAAAGGCATTTTTAAGGTCTTAGAACGCCTTCTTATATTTAGGCGTCTAGGTAAAGCGTAGGTGCGTTTTTCTTCCTTTTATAAAAAGGCCCTTTATTTATATTATTGCTATAAGTAGTGCTACTACACCTAAGAAGTTGTATATAAATTTCCGATAGAAGTTGGCGAAACTAAGGAAGGCTTATATATCCTTAATATAGTTAGGGGCTTGCTATTTAGTAATTATATATACTTTTTTAGTGTCTATATAGACACCTTTAGTAGTAATAATTAGTCTAAGGTATTTTACTTCTGTAATTAAGAATTCGCATTTCTTTAAATTAATATAAAGTCCTATATCCCTAAGGCGCTATAGAACCTTTTAAACGTGTTTAGTATACTTAAAAGGGTTATTATTATAAATAAGTATATTATCTAGGTACGTAGAGTAGAAGTTATTAAGGTAGTCTTATAAGGCGTTATTAATATAGCTTTAAAAGGTGCTTAGGCCGTTATATACGCTAAAGGGTATAATAGTATATTTAAATTAGCCAAAGCGTAATATATATATAGTTTTCTATTTATTACCTTTTTATATTTAGAAATAGTTAAAAGCGGCGATAATATTAAGCTTAGTATAGATTTTAGCTTAGCTAAGCCGCTTAAGGGTCTCCTGTATAAGCGGTACTAGGTATTAGTTTTTAATTATAATAGCGTTAAGTCCTCTATAGTTAACGCAGAATTAAATACCTCCTTTTAGCTTCTTAGCGAGAAGGATAGGGGCGGCTATTAGTAATATACTAGGACAAATAAACCCTTTATTAAGGTGCTTATTAATATACTTTCTTATAATTAAAAGTTTATCTTTTAATATTAAGTAGGGTCTCTTATAAAGTAGCGTTTTTCCTTGTTTAATATTAATAGTATAGTTATTAGGTTAATATAGGGGGAGTATATCTACGCCCTTTATAAGTATATATTAATAAAATTATAGTACCTCTTAGGGAGGAGCTTACGGAGTTCTTTATTAGTAAGTCCTTTTTTAAGTTTTATAAACTTTTTAAAGTTTAAAGGTAAAAGTCTATAGAGTTCCGCAGGGGCGTTATCTTCTAAAAGGTTAACTATATCTATCTTATTACTATAGAGGACATAGTCCTATTCTTTATTAAGCTTATATTGTGGGAGGGTACGACCACTCTCAGATAGGAAAGTCACAGTGCTGTTTGTCTGTCGGTCGGTCGGTCAGTCGTCAGTCATAATCAATCAGTAGGAAAGCAGTCAGTAAGAAAGAAAGGAAAGAAAGTATTCTGGTAGGTCGTGATAGAGAGAAGGAGAGAAGCCGAAGGCTCAATATATACAGGAAAATGCCAAGGCACTAAGTAGTGGCCCATTTTACCCCACCACATACCTCCCCCACCAAGAACGTTGTCCCCTAACGTTCTATACTATAGAAGAATAGCTAAACAAAAGTAAAGCAAAAGCAGAATAGAAAAAGGAAAGCACACCCCTAAAAGAACTCAGATAACCCTATCCTCAGCTCTCCTATAGAACTGTTCCATGGCGTCCTTCCGTTACCCATAGCTAAGATCTAATCCAGCAACTAGGACAGCAGTAAACTAGAAATAATAACGGTAGCAGTAACAGTAGCAATAGCAGTAATAGCAGTAACAGTAGCAACAGCAGTAATAGCAGTAACAGCAGCAACAGTAACGGTAGTAGCAATAGTAATACGGCAGACAGTCAGCGCGGTAGAATACTCGGCAGAAGAATTCGGTAACAGTTAGTAAACAGTAGGACATCCAGCAGCAGAACTTTTGGTAGCAGAAATCTCAGTAGCAGCAGACGGCCGATAGCAGTCGGTCGGTAGCAGTCGGTCGGTAGCAGTCAGTCGGTAGCAGTCAGTAAGAACGGCAGCAGTAGAACAATCGGAACAATAGAACGGAACAGTCGGAATAGCAATGGCAGTAATGGCAGCGGTAGAACAGCTAGTCAGCAGCAGTAGAACAGATCGGTTAGAATAGCAGTATAGAACGGCATGACAAACCTAGCAGATTCAGCAGTAAATAGACCTAGCAGCAGTACAGATCTAGGACGGTAGAGACAGCAGTCGGTTAAGACAGCAAGGACGAAATAGCTAGACAGAATAGCGGCAGCAGCGGCGGTGGCAGGACAGTCAATCAAGGTAGCAGAGGCTCTGGATTAACTCGATCGTTCCGCTGCCGCTTGATATCAAAACTCTGCATCTAGCTCTGTATCGGTCTGCATCGTACGCAGCTTCTCAGTCAAGGCTCTGCCCGTGGCTTTGCACTAGGCCCTGCATCTAGCTGTGCGTCTGGCTGCGCGTCTGGCTGTGCATCTGGCTGTGCATCAGTAGCTCTGTACTGCATATTCTGCGTCCATGTCTGCGTCCGTGTCTGCGTATATGCGTGTATGGCTGCCTTGACTGCTGGCCGAAGACTGTCTAATTGGTCGGCGACGACGTGCTGCAACTAATCGTTCGGTCGTTCGATTAAGGTAGAAAGTCGGCCCGGTTGCTCTGACTGTCCTAATTTGAATGCAGAGACGGCGTTCAGCTGATCGAGATTTGATGAGGCCCTAGCTTAACTCAAGGTGTCTTCTGCTGCATGTACGACTGGGGCTTTGCATCCGTAGACAGTTGATTAAAGCTTCCGTGTAGACGTCCGATCGGTCAAGGCTCCGCATCTGCTATTCGATCAAGGCTTCGCATCTATAGACGTCCAGTCAAGCTGCCGTACTGTTGTCCAATCAAGGCTCTGCACCTGTATGCTCCATATCCGTAGACTCCCTATACGACTCCGTGTGAGACTCCGTGTAAAGCTCCGTATCCATGTCTGCAGGAAAGGTCATTCTGGGTAACCAATCCGTGGGCGTCGAGACGGGCGGCAGTCGATCGATAAGGGGGGTCAAAGGGGGAGGCTCTCGCAGAGGCTTCAAGACTTTGATTAGCCGTGTTTCTGACGTTCTGTCGGCCGTGTACTAATCTCCTAATTAAGCCTAGTACCTGTCTGTCTGCCATTGCAGGATCCTTGACTGCCGATCGAAGACGTCTGACTAGACGGCGACGGGTGACTGATTCGATCTGGCTGCGACAACGTACGATCGACTGACGTTCAAATAGGGTATTAGGTCGGCCCGACTGAAGGCTCTAATTTGACGACTTGACCTGCACAGGCGGCGTTCAACTGATCAGGATTTGACTGAGGCTCTGGCTTGACTCAAGGTGTCTTCTGCTGCACGTACGACCTGGGTTCTGCATCCGTAGGCTCTGCATCTACGGACAATCGATCAAGACTCTAGCTGTGCAGTCGTTCTGTCAAGGCTTTATATCCATGTAGTCAATCGATTGGAGCTGCATCCGTAGTCGATTGAGGCTCTCAGTGTCCACCAGACGTCCAATCCAGAGACCTGTCCTAAGACTTCCTCCCTCGTGAGCATAAACGGCAGCTTCCAGTAGACCATTTTTGCAGGCCCGTTGCTTTCCTAGGACATCTTTTATAGCTGCTTTCTTCCCTTTCTAAGCCGTCCTTGCTTAACTCTTTCGGCATGTCCTTAGGCTTTTTACGGCTGCTGCTGTAGGCCCTACTGCTAGCAGTACGCTCGCGTATCCTTGATCTTCTTCCGGCTTAAGAACCCTCTTAGGATTGTCTTCTGCTTCTAGTCTCTTTGTCATTATCCTGCTGACTCCGCGCTTTGTCTGGGTTATCCTTAGTGTCTTTAAAGCCATCTGGTAACAGCTCCTTAGCTATCGTGACTACCTCCGTCGCATATCCCTTGCCCTTGTGTCCATAATACAGTCCTTTCGTCAAGACGATTCTTGAGAAGTGCTATCTCCTGCACGTCCAATTCCTGCTCCCCTTGTAATCCTTGACAAAGTCCTTCACTAGCTTAGCCAGATGCGGCTTAATTCTGTCTTCAGTCGCATGAGGATGGCTTGGGTTTATCGTGGTCAGTTGTGCCCCGTATACGACCTCTTGCAGAATATCCTTATCTTCTCTTGTTGCAGTGCCTCTTTGTATGCTGCTTGTTTTCCAATATCATGCTACTGCCTTTGTATAGGTGTCTTCCTTGCCGCGGTGTCCGTTCTCGTCGTGCAGCAGGCGCAGTACTGAATTCGGATGGCAGTGGCAGTCGTGCTGCGATCAGTCGTCGTTCAAATAAGGAACAAGGTCGGCCCGGTCGAAGGCTCTAATTTGACGACATTCGACTGATTTAATTCAGTGACGGCGACGTGCTGGTATCGAGGCTCTGGCTTGGTTTGACTCCTTGACTGACCGTGGCTTCTGTGCAGTCATTCGATTGATCAAGGCTTCTGTACAGTCGTTCGATCAAGGCTCTGCGTACAGCTCTGCATCTAGCTCTGCATCGTACAATCGGCTCTGTATCCGTGCATCAACTGAGGCTCCTGGTATCCGTTCTTATCGTGCAGCTGCATTATCGAATTCCAGGGGCGGTGTAGAGTTCTGCCGGCTCTATGGCTGAATGGACCAATTAGGATTTTCCATCCCGGGGATGGAAAATCGCCATTGGCTCGGTGACAGGCGGTGAGCTAAACTGACATCTTTGCAGTCGGTCATCGCGACTGACGCGTCTCAACGCGTCGCGATCAGGAAAGTAAACAAGCAGGGAGCTTTAGGAAATACAGTAAATAAACAGACAAATAGAAATCTTTTATACGGCCGTCACCTGCGTCCCCTCCCCCACCTTAGAACTTGACTGTCCCCTAGTCGAACATCCTATATCTGCTGCGGAGCCTGTTGCGGAGCCTGTTGCGGAGCCTGCTGCGGAGCCTGCGGGTTAATGGCTTTAAGCGTCCGTCTCCAATGACCGTCTACAAGGGTCGGACGATTCTAATAGTAGTCCTCCCTAGCTTTAGCTGCCTTATCTATAGGCCGTGACCTAATCTGTATGTAATCTCCTGGTTGTACATTGTTCTCCTGCGGCTCAGTAGCTGTCCTGCTGTCTCTAAAGGTTATGCGATTTTAATAGTAGTCCCCCCAGTTTATACTTTTCTCGTCACTGATCTTTAGCGCTGCTCCGTCATGGAAGGCTCGCTACTGCGTCTGTTTTTTCTTTGGTCTGTTTGGGTCTGCTCCTTGGTACGTACGGAGCCAGTTCTTAATACCTTTTAATCGTCCTTTATTACCGAGCCACGGAAGTTTAGACCCAGGTCGTTCGCGCGTCCTAGCTACTAGTCTTCCTTGATTAGACAGATGTACAAGTCCTTGCTAAATAAGATCCTTAAGCCCTTGGCATTCGTACTCGGTGAAACGGTGACTTCCTCCGCATCTAAAACATGTCCGCTAGCCTTGTCCTCGCGTACCCCGTGCGTCCCGTTGCGGCCGTCCAAAGGCGGTAGAACCTTGCGGATATCGAAAGTCCTGCGGAGGTTAAGAATCTTGCGGGACAAAGGGAGCTCGGGCGCTGTTCTGCCAGTCTTCGTGTCCTGGTGCTGGCTTGTATCCTTGTGCTGGGCCTTGAACTGCAGCTTGATCTAATAGCGTTGTAAACCTTTCTGGGTCCTTTCGGATTCGGTCAAGGAACGGCATCGACCGTGCAGCTACCGCAAGCTCCGTCTTGGTCAGCTTTAGACTCCTCAGCTGGCTTCCCATTTCGCCTATTTCCTGATCCGTGGCGGGTGACTGCTGCTGCGTTAGGGCTCCTCCGTATGCACCTAGCCTAGCTGGGTCCGTTTTCTGGCTGGCTTGACGGGCGTCGGCTGTCTTATTTGGCTAAAAGATCGCAGGCGGTCGAAGGGTAGCATCTTTGCTTATGACTAGCTGCTGATTACAGAACTGCTTAACCAGCTGACGAAGGCTCTGCTCCTCGGGGTCTATTTTTGACAAACGATCTGCGCCCTTATATGAACTAAGCCTGTCCTCCACGGCTCTCAGTAACTGATAGAAGTTAAAGGACTCTCGTCTATCTAGATTAGCTCCCGTTTTAGCCATAGCATGCCTTTAATATTTAAGCGGAAGTCCTTTTACAAACCAGTACCCTCGCTAAGCGTTCCCTAGGTTGCCTGCCTCCGTAACCCTTTGGGAGATTAGTGTAAACTGCCTATAGTACTCGCGTACGCTAGGTGGGCTGCTCCTACACTGTAGTACGTAGGCCTCCAAGAATTCTACCGTTTCCATTTCACGAAAGCGGTCACTTCCTCGGTATTCTGCCCTAAGCTTCCTTACGAGCTCCGTCCAATTGCCGGCTGTGAATTCAGGCAGACTTCGGATCCACATCCCTATCCAGTAATCGCAGTATTCCGGAAGACCCTAGTACTTCTCCTTGCTCGTAACGTGATGTCGGGCGCATAGTCTTTCGTACTGCTCAATAAACTGTGACACGTCTTGTCCTATAAAGTATAGAGATCCAACAGTTCCTGGGGCTGGCATAGGCTGGGTTATAACGTAGATCCTGTCTCGAGTTGTCGACTGCTGGTTATAGGGTAGTGCATCTAGAGCTTCCTCGGGAGCTTGCAGGTGGTCCTTGCGGCTCATATCCTTCGTCTGCTAAGGGTCATCGGCCCTAGATGTTACGGGTAAACGCTGCGGTAGGTCTGCTTGCATTGCCGCCTAAGGTGATAGTGTCCTAGATAGCTGTCCTGGCGTTGGTTTATACTCAGCAAAAGAAGTATAGGCTTCGGTTCCTTCTGACTGCTTCTTAACGCCTAGAGGTCGGTCTTCCTGAGAGAGCACGGTGTCTTCATCTACGGCCACTGGGTCTTAATACGTCCGTCTATTTTAACCTGCTGTTGTTCCATGCGGTAGGGTACTGCTAAGCCCTAGGCTTCTACTTGTGTCTATTTCTTCATGGAACGCTTCTAAAGCCGCCGCTAATACGATCCGGATAACTCGAAAGAAGATAAAGCTAAGCCAGAATAGGAAGCTTTCGAGGGCAGATCTGATCTCGTGTACTTGCAACCTTGCTTGGTATTCTCTCTTCTGTTCCTAAAGGGCAGCGCTGACTTCCTCTGCCGCTAGATGCCTTAGATCTCGTTTCCATCTGATTGATTGGCTCTTGGCTTGTTGTCTCTGCATCTTCAATAAAGCCCTGGCCATGCTCGTGCGCAGGTAGTAGAAATATCGGGTATCTCCGACCGGTCGAAGTCGTCTGATTGGCTCGCCTGTTCGCTAGACGTCCTTGCTCGTAATTTTCCGAGACACTCTTTTGCCTCCTGTTGCCACTCTTTAGCCTATGCGTAGAGTCTGGCTGTCCCGTCTTTTCCGGTCTTTCTGTTCAGGACTGCCTGGTTCCCCTTACTGTGCGATACTGCCTGGTTCTCTTCTGCCGTCTCGTCTGTCTATCCCTTGACACGGCAGGGTCCTTTGCCAAGTTCGCTTATATTAACGACTGGATTCAATTGGATATTTATATTAACCCGGCTTTTCCGATTGGATGATTCTTATCGATAACTTGAGGACCCAAATTGCCGTGTCAAGGGATAGCCGGCGGTTCTTTTGCAGCTGGTTGTTCTTCTGCAGCTAGCGGCTCTCTGGTAGTCGTAGTATATTCCTGCATATCTCCTGTATATATAGTTGTGTGTAGAATGCCAGACTTCTAATCTAAAGAGCTTGCCGCCGTCCCTACGTGGAATGCCATAAAATATGTGGGAGGGTACGACCACTCTCAGATAGGAAAGTCACAGTGCTGTCTGTCTGTCGGTCGGTCGGTCGGTCGTCAGTCGTAATCAATCAGTAGGAAAGCAGTCAGTAAGAAAGAAAGGAAAGAATGTATTCTGGTAGGTCGTGATAGAGAGAAGGAGAGAAGCCGAAGGCTCAATATATACAGGAAAATGCCAAGGCACTAAGTAGTGGCCCATTTTACCCCACCACAATATAGTTATAATTAGGAAGCTATAGTAATAGTTTAGCCTTTCCTATATACTATATAGTAGAAGGCCATAGTACTTATATAGTAGTTATTAGTTATAGGTAGGGTAATAAGAGGTTTCTTAGGTTAATATCCTAGTAAGTAAATAGAGGTGGCTAGGCTATATCTTAGGCAAGTCTCTCTATAGTATTTAAAGTTAAAGGTTACCTTTTTCTTTTCCTAGTTAATAGCGGGGTTGTATTATTTAAGCTAGCTTATTTTAAGGATAATAGGGTAGTTAGTAAGTGATATAATATAGGCCTAAAGCTCTTCTTAGTGCCTATTTATATCTAAGTAGAATTATACTATATAGGTAATCTTCTATACGGTATAACTACTATTAGCGAGTTATAGGGCGCGGGCTTAGTAAGGGGTAAGGTAAGTAGGTTATAAGTACGTATAAGTTAGGTATCTATAAATTAGTTAATAGCTCCGTAGTTAATTATAAGACAGCTTTTATATTATTTTATAGTAGTAGTTCCTATTATAGGTAAAACTATTTATTTCCGTCCGTTTATCTTTATTAAGTTATTTATTAAGTAGGCTAATATATAAATCCCTCTATTATTAGGGCGTCCTAACCTATAACTTAAGGCTAAGACTTAGCGTTTTCCGCTTTTATATCTAATTCTACTACTATTACTACGTCTTTATCTTATATAGTAGTAGCGCGTAGCAATATATTTAGTATTTAGGGTATTAGGTTAGGTATTAGGCGGTAGGTACTAAATCTAGCTATTAGGTAGTTTAGGTTATTATAATAATAGCCTTCTTAACGGTATCTATAGTAGCGTTCTAGTTTCTAAAGTAGCTCGCGCTCTTTATCTAGGAGTTTTTATAAAAAGGTTAGTATAGAGAGGTTAATATTGGCTCTAGTAGTACTTAAGGTAGTAGGCGTTGGTGGCTTAGTATATATAGGTTTAGTAGGCCTAAAGGGCTTTTATAGAGAGGTCTTTAAGTAAGGGTTAGCAGTAGTAATCCAATTTAGTCGTCGTTTAATCTTTTATAGGGCTGCTACTATTTTATAAATATTGTTATAGTTATAGCTAGCGGCTGCGTAACTAAGGCAATAAGTAACTTTTTTAAGGAGATCCTCTTAGTCTTTAGTATTATTTTAGGTAAAGGCTCCGGTATATTCCTAGAATTTAAAATAAAACTTATTAAATAATTTAGTAGGGCTTATCTTTAGGGTATGTAGTTTAGCTTAGTTAGTAGCTAGTAGGTCGTAGTTATAGTATATTAAGTTAAGATTATTAAGGAATTTTTAGTAAGACTGCTACTTCTAGGGGCTACTAGTCTCCTATTAGGCGAAGAGTCTATTAAATAGTATACCTTTTATTAGCCTAATAATATAGCTAATCTTAGTGTCTTCTATAGGAAAAAGGTAGGCGCTCTAAGTTAGTTTTTTATAGATTTATATCTTCTAGTAGCTATATTCCTTATAGTCTCCTTAAAAAACTAGGGGATTAGGATAGCGTATATTAAACCCTATAGTAGCAGTTTAGGTCTAATTATTATAGCTTTTATTATTGCTGCTTTAGTAGGGGTTCCTATTAGGTAAAGCTATTTAGCGCTAACCCTCTATTAAGCATTAAGTAGGTAAAGTTGCCAGGGGTATAAAGACTTGGGTAGCGTTATATATATTAAAGAGGTATCTAGCATTATTATAAATATACTCATTAAGCTAAGATTATAGGTATTTAATTATACCTTTTTTTTAGTAATTGTAGCAATTAGTATAATCTTATTCTTCTTTAACTATTAGACGTCGCGTTTAGACACGCGGAGGTTATCTTTAGTTTTTTAATATATATTATTAGCAAGCGCCTTATAACCTTATAGGTCTTAAATAATATCGCGATCTTAGGTAGTATATATCTTAGCTTGTATAAGCTTTAGGTAGTAGTTCTATAGAAGGCGGTGGTATTTATTAAGGTCTTATACTACCATTTTTATAAACGTCTTAGCGTCTTATATTTTAATTTTAATGGGTAGTAGCCCTTCCGTTTGCTTGTCTGTAGTTATATAGTTAATAAAAGATAAGGCATTATTAGTGTCTATCTCCTTAGGGGTTAAGGCTAGGGCTAATAAATTAAATTCTCCTAGGATTAATTGGCGTTGTAGGTTAAGTATAGGTATTAAATTGTTCTTTAGGTTTAATATAATAGTTAGTAAAGAATATTGTCTTACTATTATAGGTTCCTTAGAAGTATAAAGTAAGGTAATTTATAGACACGCTACTTTTAGCGGCGCCTGCAATATTATAGAGACGTAAAATTAGTTATAGGCTAAGCGTTAGTGGTAAAAAGGTTTAACGTAATGTTATAGAACGAGGGCAGTAGCTATAGAGCGTATATATTTAAGGAGTCTATAAGACGTTACGCAATCGATTGTAAGGGTTAAGGGCGTAAGGAGGTAATATACCTACGCGTAGCTAATATAAGCTATACGTAAGATATACGCAAGAGCACGGAGTTCTTCTATGGAGGCCCCTATGGTGGGGTTCCGTAATATTAGTAATTACTTTAAAATAAACCTCTATAAGGACCTCCACGATTGTTACAGACGCTTTAAGTACAATATTACGACTACTAGAAGAGGAGTTAAAAGCAGCTAGTTAGTTAATTAAGGTATAGTCTAGGATAGAGCTAATAGAACTATGTAATAAGGAATAGTAACTAAAGTTATATAACGTGCTACGCATTAAATAAAAGGAATGGGAAAAACTTACGTACCTTATATATAAGGCGTACGCCACGTATAAAGAGGATTTCTTAGGAGTACGGTTATGTATTTAAAGGACTATAGTCCCTACCTAGATAGTTCTTCTTTTTGTAGTAAATCTTAGAATATAATTAGAGTTAATTTATTAGGCAACCACTCCACTAGTTATTATTATGTTGTTAACTTCTTATTTACCTATATACCTAGCCTATTAATAAGTTTACTATAGTTCCTACTATAAGGCTTTATTATACATTTACTACTAAAGTTATAATATTAATAAAGTTAAACAATATGCTACTAAAAGTAGCAGCTATAACGGCGTTAACAGTAGCAACTATATTGGGATTAAGTAATGATACTAGTATAGCAGACACTAACTCTTAGCTAGTTACCGTTGGACAGTTATAGGAAATAGTTATTTAATTAATAGATAATAATAGGATATTTAAAGAAAGAATTAATGGAATCGGAGCGGCTAAGGTTAAGTTACCCTTAATTAAGCGATTCTTAGGGGAGAGGTTAAAACTTAAAGGATTCCTTATGTAAATATACTTTAAGGTTACGTAGAAAGGAGTAAAACTAGGAACGCTTATAGATTAAGTCGCTTACGTACAATTATTCTTAATAGGAAGGGCACTTAAGTAGTTTAAGTCTTACTTTATGGACGTATAGGAATATGGCATAACAACTACTAACTAGGAGGTATAGTATATATTATTAAGTTAAAGCGGGTTTATAGAACGCTTAACGTAAATATTTAGAGACTTGGAGGCAACTACTATAATAAAAAAAAGCTTTAAAACCTAGTATAAAGGACTTTAGCAAATTAAATATATAATATAGTTTTAAATATTAGTAATGTAAGTTAAATAGAATAATAAGGCGCTTATAGTATAGTATAAATAAGGACTTAAAATAAAAGTTTAGGATATAATTATCCTAATAGAAGATATAGATACTCTTAGGGATTTAATTAATTAAGCGATTAAGATTAATAATAGGATTTACTAAAGAGAGCAGACTAAAAAGGGTTAGGATAGAGTTTTATAGTTGTATAAGGCGCAGAGCACGCAATAATAAAGTTAAAGTTAAAAACTATAGTATAGCGTAGAGCTAATGGACCTGGGTAGTACTAAGGAATCTAAAAGATAGAATAAAAAATTATAGAAACCTAGAGGATAAGGATTAAGTAATTAAAGGTCTAAGGAGTAAAGGCTAAACCAGGGATCTTAATAACAGAAGACGTTTAGGCGGACTCTATAGCAAGAAAAATAGTTTAAAGAAGGAGCTTATATAAATTGCGGAAAATAAGGTTACTTTATTAGAGACTATAAGAGTAGTTAGAGTTATTATATAGTAAAAGGAATAAGACTAGTAGAAGATATATATATATAGAGGGATAATAGTATACTATAAGAAACAAAAGAATGTTTAATTAAGAGTTATACGTTTTATTATAATAACGTATACTAAATTTGTAAGGACGCTAAGTATAGCGTAAGCTATTAGCTACAGGAGCCAAAATTATTAAAGTTTAGAGGAATTAGCAAACTATCTTATAAATTGGACATTAAGGATAATAAATTTAATATAGGTGGAATATTTAGTAATAATAAGGTAATAAAGGTAGCTTACTAGAAGTATATAGACCTTAAAGATATTATAAAAGAGGTAGAGGATAATTCCACTATAGAATAGGGAATATTAGTAGGGATTAAGACCCCACTAAATACAATATCTATCGCTTTATAAAACGTAAGAGAAGTAGGATAGTAAACTACTTCGGCACTTAATGAGGGTAAAAGGCCACAGGCTTAAGATTCTTAAGAAGAGATAAGAGATAATTAAGATTCCTAAGACGGGATAAGATACGCTTAAGGACCTATAATAGATGACAACTAATAAAGCAGAGCAACGGCTTAGTTTAGTAATATATAAATAAGCTTTGGACGAAGTTTCCTAAAGGCATAAGATTCTTAAAGTAAGATAAGTAAGATTTAAGATTTTTAAGACGAGATAAGAATACTATAGAAGCCTAGTTAGACTAAGGCTAGAGCTAAGCTTAAGAAAGAAGTAAGATTAAAATCGAAAATCCTATAGGACTAAGATTTCTAGATATAAATAAGGACCATTAAATAAACTAAGATTAAGAAGTAAGAAGACTTTAAGGATCTACTTATAAGGTAAAAACTAAAAGAAAATATAGAGGAATTTTGTTACGGCTTAAATAAATGCCTCTAAACCGAAGCTTGAACGAATGCTGTATTACGAAGATACTAAGCTAAGGAGAAGAGGAGAGGTATATATAGGAGGTAGAGGCGTAATATATACGCGTTATAACGCCAAGTCCTTAGCCGAACCCCTAACTAGGCTCCCTATCTAGGTTACGCGTTACGGTGCCGTAACATCACCCCCCCCTTTAAAAGAAAGCCTACCCTTAGGCTTTATTAGAAACAAAGTAGAACTAGAGAAAAGGAGACGCGAGTGCGTTTGGACTAAGTATATAAGGCAACCGTAGGTTACGTAGAAGCGCTAGAGTGGAAAGGGTAGCCGCTAAAACTCTTGGTAAGGATCTGGCCAATTAGAGAACTTTAACCGGCGGTCGAAGTTCCTAGACATCTAAAGGCCTCACGTAATATACAAATCTAGGTGGCCGTATATTATAGTAGGCTTCGTTCCTTAGGCCTTAGGGCGTTCTTATCTCTATACTCTTCCGGCAACTTATTATCTTTATTATACCAACATTCCATCCACTCGTCTAGGTACTTTGGGGGTCTAGGTAAGTTAGGGTATTAATTATAAAACTCTTTAAGCTTTTAGGGGCAGCCTATAAAGTTCTAAGCGGGGTACTAGGTTAGGTCTAGGTTATAGCCCTTCTATTAAACACGGTATTTTAGCGCTCCTCGCACTAGCTTACATACTAGTATTTCCTTAACTTCCCATTTATTATCGCCACTGACTTAAATTAGTAGGGGAGGCTCATTCTTCTACCTGGGTAATAGGTCACTTACAGCTTTCTATAACCTATCCGGCGAGAAAATAGGGTGAACTCTAATTAAATCTGGGAGCTTTACCTTATATAAGTTGCCTACCTTCTCTAGGACCTTATATGGTCCTACTATCTAGTAGTCTAGCTTATAGCTAGGCCGCTTAGTTCTCTAATTCTTTATTATAACCTAGACCCTATTACTAGGGGCAAAGTTAGGTTCCTAGCGGTATTTATTTGCCTACTATTCTATTAACCTCTGGGCTTTTTCTAAGTTCTTATAGGCTACCGTCCAGGCCTCTTTTAAGCGTTTGGTGTACTGCTAGGCCTTACTATAGGATAGTTTCTCGCGTATAGTCTAGGGTTTTTCCAGTCTTTTCCAGTTAAAGCTTATATAGGGTAAGTAGCCTATTTCTAGCTAAATAGGGGCAAACCCTGTAGAGTTATGGGGTAGGGTCGCTTGGGTATAGTCTATTAGGGGGAGCAGTTTAAACTAGTTATCCTAGAAGTAGTTAATAAAGGGCTGGAGTCTTTAGTCTAAATACTAATTTATAATCTCTATCTAACCGTTTATCTAAGGGTAATACGCTATAGAGAGCTTTAGCTTAATGCCTAGGATCTAGGTAAACTTATTCCAAAAGGCTAATATAAACTACGGCCCGTAATTAGATATAATAGTATCTAGCGGTCCGTAAATTTGGTAAACGTAGTAGATATATAGCTAGGCCGCCTCTTTAGCATTAATATTCTTATAGTAGGGGATTAAGAATAGGCACTTGCCAAAGCGGTTAACTAGGATTATAACTATATTATATCCGTTACGGTCTGTAGGTAGTTTATAGAAGTCTATAGAGATATATTACTAGGGGCGCTCTAGTATTAGGAGCGGTTTTAGTAATCCTAGGGTTTTATCTTATAGAATTATAGCTCTTTAGCAGTTGTCGCAGTTCCGTATATATTAGTTAATGTCCGTAGCTATTCTAGGCCAGTAGTAGCGGTCGCTAATAATTTTATAGGTCTTGTTCTTGCCGGGGTATGCCATAAAGACTTAGTAATAGGCTTCGCAAATTAGTTTAGTCCGTAGATTGTTAACGTTAGGGACTATAAGCCGCTCTTAATATAGAAGCAATCCTTCCTCCGTTTTAAGATTGTGGTTTTTTCTTACAGCTTAATCGCGGAGGGCCTTTAGGGTGTTAGCCGTGCGGTTTATAGTTAGGAGGCGGTTAATTAGCCCTATTAGTTTATCTAAGGACTCCTCTATTAGTGCTAGCTTATTTTGCTAAGAGTCTAGCTCCTTAAGAATCCGCGGGTTAAGCTATTTGGGATAGAGGAGCGCGCGCGTCCGGTATTAGGTCTTTAGCTCATCCTAGGGTCCTACGTCTTATTCTTTTTAAGTTAGGGTATTAGCCTTAGAGTTTTACTTGCTAGAACGATATATAATCGTAAAGAAGAATTAGGAGAGTACTTTAGCCTACTAGGCTTACTATTTAGTAAGCTGCTTTATAGTTATAAAGTACTCTAGGGCCTTATAATCTGTATATATCTTAACCCAGGAGTTTATACCTTTAAGCTCCGCGCGCTATTAGGATAGCGATTAAATAATAGCTAGCATTTCTTTATTATGTATTTCGTAGTTACACTTAGCTAGGTCTATTATTTTTAAGAAGAAGGCAATAGGGTACCATTTACCGTCCTAATATAGCTGTAATAGGATTCCCGCTATAACTCCGTTAGAAGCGTTTATTTCTAACATTAATTTAAGGTCTGGGTTATAGTGATAAAGAATTAGAGAAGAGATAAGCCGCTCTTTTAACTCTTTAAAGGCTTCTATATAGTCACTATTAAAGATAAAGGGCGTGTCTTTCTGGGTAAGTTATAACTATAACTCCATAGTTACGGATAAACTAGTAATAGAAATTATAAAAACTAAGAAAGGACTGGATTTCTTTTACGGTATAAGGGGGTTTCCAGTTACAGATTACTTTAACCTTTTTAGGATTAACTTTAATTCCTTCTATAGTAACGATAAACCTAAGGTACTTTATACGTTTTACTCCGAATTTATATTTCTTAATATTAACTTATAAGCCTACATTCCGTAGTCTCTCTAGGACCTTCTTTATATAAACTTTATACTTAAGTTCGTTGTCTAAGTATATAAGGATGTCGTCTAGGTATACTATATAGAATTTATTAAAGTAGTTAAAAAGGACATCGTTTATATACCTTTGGTATATAGCTAGCCTATTTATTAGTTTAAAAGGAAGGACTTTATATTTATAGGACCCGTAACGGGTATAGAATATTATTAAATCTTTAGATACAGGGTCTATCCTAATTTGGTGGAAAGCTTAGCGGATATTAAATTTAGTAAAGATCTTTGCCTGGCTTAAACGTGTAAGAGTTTCGTTAATTAAAGAAATAGAATACCAATCCTTTTAAGTAATAGCGTTTAGCTTTTAGTAGTTAATATAAAAGCAAAGGCCTCTATTAGGCTTTTTTATAAATAGAATAGGGGAAGCAAAAGGGGCTTAGCTTGGCTCGATAAACCCCTTATTAAGGCTCTTAATTAAGTACTGCTTTGTTACTTTTAGTTTGTCTATTAATTATTGGTACAGAGAGCTATATCCTAGCGAGTTATTAGCTTTTAATTAAATCCTATAATCGTACATCTAGTAAGGAGGTAACTCGTCTAAAGCCGCTTTTAAGAATGTATTCTTATATCCCGCATAAGTAGTAGGGAGGAGGCGTTCAACTAGTTCCTTATTAATTTCCTTAGCTGGCTTTTCTTCCCTCTTATTAATAATCCGGTTAATTTTATATAAGCTAGTTATAAAGACCTTATTGTCCCTCCTGTATATATTAAAGTGGAATGCTATAGCACTAATTGCCGTAATATCTACTATAGGGGGGTCGCGTAATAATAGGGATGTATAGGACCTTAGGGGCTTCTAGGGTAAAGGCGTTGTTATCACTCCTTTTAGCTCCTATCGCATCTTTTAGAGGTTATCTCTTATATCCTATCGGTATGTTCTCTTCCATATTGGTCAAATCTACATAATTTAGACGTTATCTACGTCGCTATCTATCCCGCTACCGTACGTAGAGTCCTCGTTAACCGTAGCGCTCTAGGGAAGTATCTTTATTGGTATAAAAGAGTTCCTTCCGGCCTTATAACGGGCATCTTCTTAGGCAAAGGCTAGGTTGCGGTCCCTAACATCCTACTAATAGGTAGGGTTAGCCCTCGCGGCTAGTGTCTTGCGGTCGGTTTAGATTTCCCTAATAAAGGAAGGTAATTTCGGTCTATCCTCTAGCTAGACAAATTATCTTTATTATATATTTAGCCAAATATTAAAATAGGACATCTATTTTTGGCTAAGGATTATATCGTGGAACCCTAGGTCTAAGATGCAAAAGGGGATATTATACTAGCGTCGTCTGTTAAGAGCGATATATAACTTTAGAACGTAGGTAACCGGCTTACCGGCCTAACCGTTATATTCTCTTACTTAGATAAGCTTCTCTAGTCTAGTAGCTCTTATATTTAGAAACTTAGCAACATTATTTATATAGGTAGTATTTATAAAGGTAAAACTATTTGCTCTAGTATTAATAAGGGCAGTTATATTAACACTATATCCATTTTAAGATACTATACATAGAACCGTAAAGTATTTTCTACCTATTAACTAACTTAGATTAATCTCTTTAAGATTAATAGGGTACCTTAGGGGGGAGTCTTTTCCTAGGGTTCTTCTTTTCCTAACTTGTCGGACGTCTCTCCTTCCTCCATTTCCTTAATATCGCCTATATCCTTTAGCTCCGGGCAAGATAAGGTAAAGTAACCCTCCCTATCGCAATTATAGCACGTAGCCGAGGTAGGGTCAATTGGAGTATTACGGCGAATACTAGTTAATAGCGTGGTACGTGGCTGGTCGGGCGTCACTTACTGGTACGTAGTTATAACCGCTTTTGGTGTAAGAGTAGTTGTAACTTATTTTCCTGCTCTAGCTCCTATAGGTATAGCTAGTGAGTTCCGGTCGCTATAGAGTTGCTTCTACTAATTAGGATGGGCTTTAATCCGCTTTAGTTCTAAGTCCAATAATAGGCAACAAGCTACGAGTTTGTCGTAAGTTGGTAGGTTATTTAAGGTTACAGCAATCTTCTCTTGTAGCCGAATTATTAGCTTATTATATAGGTCTAATTAGTAGTTCTTAAGGGGAACCTGGCCTTCTCCCGTAAGGTATAGGAATTAAGTCTAGAATTTAGTAAAGGGTTGGTTTAGTTTTATTATTAGGCGATTATAGTCATACTAGGTATCCCGTATTATTTAGGTTAACATAAATAGCCGCTAGGTGCCATATTATCTTATTAATAAATATAAATTGGATAGGGGAATCGTCCTTAAACTTGGCTTAGAGGTGCCATTGGGCGTCCCCAGTGGTTCGACTAAAGAGGTAGAGTATTTTGGCTTCTTTAGAAAGGAAATAGTTATAGTTAACGCGGAGCTTTCCTTATACTTAAATCCTCTAATTCTTAAAGGTAGGGTCTATCCCGTTAGATAGTAGTGGGGGGTTAGAAAGCTTAACGGACTTTAATTACTTCATTATTATATCCGTACTCCCTGGTGTATTATATTTAGTAGAGTAAATAGGTCGGCTAGAGCTTTAAGAAGGGGAAGCTAGGCTATTTTATAGGGCCGTAAGGCTTTCTAGGATCTCTTATAGGGTCTCTTGTATATTTCTCGCTTTAAGACGATCGGCTTCCTAGCTAGCTGCGAGGGCGCGAATCTG
>Ga0307515_10009022_pt1 | contig 19357 bp, 11 predicted proteins | sample 17_EM_MG_FD_194513 | JGI IMG/M metagenome (GOLD analysis project Ga0307515, IMG submission 194513) | Populus trichocarpa ectomycorrhiza microbial communities from riparian zone in the Pacific Northwest, United States - 17_EM | ecosystem: Host-associated > Plants > Roots > Unclassified | place...
ATCTTCAAAGGGAATCACATTAAACTGCAGGAACAATAATTGCAAATGCCATTAAGAGAATATAGCAATGTTTCTTGTTAGCATTGCTGCAATTGCTATAATAGAAGACATTCCTAATGACATGATACTTAGTAGCCTGTCCCACATGTTTCTCCTCTTTGCATTCACCACTATAGCTATATCAGTAATCAACTAAATGTGGCACAAGGTTCCAACACTAGCTAAATAGGTAAAGATCTGCTAAGTTTCAGACTCAACAGCCACATATATTCTGCCTGTCAGCCATGCAACAAGCTGCAGCGTGCAGAACAAAAGCATGCGATTTTTTCAAATACAAGTTGAAAAGCAGAGGAAGAAAAACAAAGATTTAAGAGCCAAACATACAATATCACCTCCAAGGACATCAATATCTGTATAATCACGGGTTTTTGTATAATAATGCAAGTTGGCTTCATAGCACAAAGCAATCTTTTCCGATATATCCAATTCCTTGACCACATAGGTCTTCCCTTGGTGCATATAGACCGCACCTTCATATATCTAAACAAAAGGAACCACGGTGAAGAATTAGACCATAAAGAGAGTGTTAAATTTACATTTAGAGCTAAAAGTCTACAATAAACAAGGAAATCACAACTTCGCTACCTGGAATGGAAGAAGCTTTGCTTTCCTCAATCTCTTCAAGAACTTCATTCCGCTGCATGTCTATCACTCTGTATCTGGTGGGACTCTATCTGCATGTCTATCACGCTGCATGTCTATCACTCTGCATTTTCTAGAAATATTGAACACTGAACTTAAAATAACCATTTACTTAAACAGTACAACAAAATACTAAACCTAAGATTTTTTTTTGGGATCGACTTCCAGGCAAGTTACAAGAAATAATATACAGCCTCGAAACTGTGTACATTGAAGTTTATCAAATCAACCATTAGCTTCAATCACTTGTCCATATAGGTCATGCTTCAAAGATTTCAAGTCAATAGGTTATCAAAGAGTAATTTATCTCTATTGTGAAAAAAAAAAATTAAATTAAGTATAAAGTCAATTTTATATATAAAAGAGAATCCCTCTTTTTTTATATATAAAAATAATATAAGTTGCGCACTAGAGCTATTAAACCTAGATGTTTGAACAAATAACATACCTCATGCCCAATGTAGCTCCATATTCTAGCAGAAGAATCACGTGAAGGATCAAAGCTCAGGTCTCCTTTATTTTTAAGGGACATCAGCGCATTGCTTAAACTAGAGCCAAAATATTTCTCATCATGAAGCAAACTCAATGGGTGTTCAAGAGCAGCGCAGACCAGATGTTGCTTCAACACCTAGAAAGATAAACACTGGAGCATAAGTTTGCCTATTTGTTGGAACCTTAAAAGAAAACTAATTCAAAAGAAAATGTCGAACTTGGAACCCTACATACCTGCTGGTTTTGAGCATCAATATGAAAGCACTCAATCAGACCATAGAAGTGTTTTAGGAAATTTCATAAAATATTGATCCAGAGGTCCTTGAAACGCAACATATACAGCAAGAGATGGCCTTTCTCTTCTTCCAGACCTGCCAGCTTGCTGCCACAAACTAAAAATGAAAGAAAAAAGGCTTCCAATTAAAAGAATTGAGCAAGATAGTTACTTAGAAAACCAACACAGTATAGCAAGCTCTCTACCTGGCAAAACTACCAGGAAAGCCTAAATGCAGGGTGGCATCAATATGGCCAACATCAATACCCAACTCAAGAGCATTTGTTGCAGCAATACCAGAGAGTTTCCCACTGAAAAAATCTCTCTCTAATTGCCTCCGATCCTGCTCTAGCGCCCAGCCAACGTCAAAGCACATAACTCATATGTGGGTGAAGATTAGAAATACAAACAGGAAAATATAAAATCAACCAAGGGAAAATAGAAAAATTAGTAGAGATGGGTAATGCCACTAAATTACCCAAAAAGAACACCTTAACAGCACCAGAAATAGAATACTGAAAAAATAAGAATCAAACAAAAACAAATGACATGTCCAATTTTCTTCCAGCATCAGGGCTGAGTCAACATGTGACAACAAAGACAACTAAAAGGAGCTGCAGTTGACCAAGGCAATTGAACAATTCTAAATGACGGTCAAACAGTAAAGAGGTTCTTAACAGATTGGTTTTATTCCATAGATTCCCATCAAGAACAAGCTAAAAATTCACCTCAGAATACAAATAACAATTTGTATTGAGCGGAAGTATGAGTTTGTTACACTCCTTTACATAAAGCAACAGCTTTATAATAGCTTCAAAATCTTTTGATAAGATTTCAGAGATAAAATTTACCATTGGCAACCATGTGTGGTGGTAAGAAAAAATAATAAAAGAAAGTTTTCAAGAAGGAAGAGAGCTTGGAATATTAATTTCGAATCAAAGAGAAGGTGCAAGCCAGCAACGATCGGGGACAATATGAGCAAGTTCAAAATTATTGCACCATGATGAAAATCATCACTGACTCGCTACAGTAAAGAAACTTGGCAGAAGCAATTGGACCTTTCAGCCACCAATATAGCTAAAGAAACAGATTCAATAACCAATGAAAAGCAAACTGTCCTTCACAAAAAAAGTAGAAAATTTGGCCCAAATTCAGATATGATTTCCTAGAAGAACAAACTATTGGATGGGAAGCTTAACTCTGGTTATGCAACTATATCAACTTCGGCTAAAAATCACTAACGATAATCATTGCGTATGGACAAAGAAAACAAAACACCTTTACTGACCTCAACAACATAGCCAGCACGATAAGCACAAATTGAGCCTACAAGGCGGGGTGCTGTCTTTTGAAGAATCTCACGCCTATCACAGTGATAAAGTTAGAGATGATATTCTTTCAGCATCCACTATTAAAAGAGGGGAAAAGAGAAAAATCGATGCTCAAAAGGCCATATATCTTTTGAAGAATTTAACATTCATGAGATCAATGGGCCATAATAAGACAATCTCAGTGAGTTTACGAGATCTGCAAAAGGCAATGCAATGAAGTCCATGCTGAACCATTTCTGCAAAGAGGTATGGAACTTCTGAAATTGGGCTGGAAAAGAAAAACAGAACATTAAGCATTCTAAAGCTATTTCATATGTTCTGTAATAATATATGCAGAGTTTATCGAAAGCTTATTTCATCATGCATCAATCACATTATATGATATCACTAAAAAAACCAAAAGCATCTGCGAAGCTTCAGCTTTTTTAGAATAGAAATAATAATGCAATAAAAAACTATCTTGTAACAGAAATTTGTTCCAGAAACAAGAAATTGAAATGACGACGCGCTTAGGTTATGGTCAAAGAAATTTATCTCTTATGGAAAATCAAAATCAAGTTGTCGGATTCTTCAACAAGGAGGTGGTTTTCTAGTCTAAGAATAAGTTATAATAACAGGTTCTTAGTTAAGGGTTTGATTCAGATTTGGGTTATTTTGTGAGTACGGGCAGAATTGCAATTTCTGTATATTTCTGCGAATCAGGGGTATTCTAGTAATTTCAGAATTACTTGAAGCTATGTTCTTATTTAGGAAGTTGGTGTCTTAGAGGATTGTGGTATGAGATACTTTTCAAATAAGTTTTTTGTTTGCATGTATTAAAATAAATTTTATTTTTTAATATTAATATATTAAAATTATTAAAAAACACTAAAAAAAACATTAATTTAATGCAAAAACTCCCTCAAACACCCCTTTGTTTTTAATTGTTTATTCTTGTTTAGTTTCTTCCTAATCAAGTAAGGAATAATAATTTAGTCTTTTACGGAGTCCTAATTCATATCCATGTATAAAAGTAAGCACTTTTTAAGAACTTTTGATTGACTAATGTATAATTACTACAGTACTAATTATAATATACTCTCAATACTTATATATAACTTCAATCCCACCTATAATTAAGAATTAAAGGATGAAATTCTTAAAAAAATATTAATTTCTAAAAGCTAGGTTGTTTAAGAAGGAATCCTAAAAAATAATCCAATCCCATTTTTTCATTATTTTTCTATTCATGCACCACATTAGATTGTAAATAACAAAATAAGTTACTTAAATCACTTCTAAACTCTATAGTACACAGTTTATTTTGATTATCCAAATTTTAAAAGAACTTTTAAAAAGGCCAAAAAACACATATAATATTAAAATTCAGGAACAATTAAACATCCATCGAAGTATTAAATTGAATCTTTAGTTAACATTTTCATTTATTTCTACATAGTTAATTTAATTCATGTTACATGTAATTGAAAAAAGACTCTTTAAAATAAAAATATTCGTATATATTATAATGTCAATGCTACTAATTATCATACTGAAAATTAGTCAAGCACAAAAATAAACTTTTGATTATGTCATTAACTTATTTTCATGTAATATGAATAGATTTACTCTTTACACAAAGTAATTAAAAAGAAACTAAAACAAAATAGGCTCTTCCACTCTGTTGCTAGATACATGCACACTGTTGACTACTACAATCCACTTGCCTTTCTTTTTTTTTTCGATCCTCAAAAAAATATTCATCTCAAGTCACTAAAGTTTTTGTTTTCAATTTTATTCTTTTGCGTAATGTTCATGCAATTCGAGACTATTAATTTGTTTTGATTCATGTTTAATTTTTTATCCATCATCTAAAAACTTGCCCCAACATTAAATTGAAACTTAATTTTGCAAAATGAGATTTGATTTTATCAATTTTAAAAATTGAAACATGGATCTACTTTTTAACACTAGAAAAAACCGATGCCCTTTTTTTCTTTTTTAAAATGAAATACTTAATTTGATTCCTATAGATTTTAATTTTTAATTTTTTTTTTGTTTCAAATTTCAGTACTAAATTTTATTTATATTATGTTTTTCATTCCATGAACATTTTAGGGGGGATGGCTAGAAAATTAGGGAGGAGATAAAATGATCGGTCAATCATATTCTAGCCATGAACCAAAAAAACTGATCTTGGTGTCATTGGTTTCTCTTAATGAGAGAGTGTCCTTAAGATGGTTTTGATCTTTCATTTCGTTGAAAAAAAGATATCAGAGTTAAGAAAGAATTTTTTTTACTTGATTTAATTTGGTGCTTTTGTTACAATTTATGGGTGTTTTGAGAGTACAAATTGGTTTGTTTATTTTCTGAGAGTCTTTACAAGTATTTTAAGGTGAAAATAGATTGTGGGTTATTGGATCCAAAAAGCCCAAATCTGATTTTCTTACCACCTCTTAAAGCTGAAAGCAGTGTTTGGCACTGCGGTTGAAAAGTGCTTTTGAAAAATTTTGAATTTTTTTTTTGCTTCAAATTAATATGTTTTTTATGTTTTCAAATCATTTTGATGCTGATGTCAAAAATAATTTTAAAAAAATAAAAAAAACATTATTTTAATGTGTTTTGGAATGAAAAACACTTTAAAAAGCAACCGCTACCACACTCTCAAACACCCTAGAAATTTGGGTCAGCAGACAACACTTCTGCTTTATTTTTAAAAATAAAAGGACGGATGACATTACAACATGACATCCTCCCTTGAACAAAAAAAAAATTGTCATGCATGCCAAGCCTTTTTTCTATTGAATCAGGTGCGTGGATCCAATCTCTTTCACCCAAGCACCTAGCCTCTTTCTATGGTTTTTTCTTCAAATATTTTTAGAGGTTGATTGAAATGCACTATAAATAAAATAATTAACATAAAATTTATATTATTATTAAATCTTGTTTTGGTTCTTAAATAATATTATAGATTTTTATAGGAACAATAACAATTTCTTTTTCAATTATTATACACCTAATAAGCAAAAAAAAAAAAAACAATTATTGGTCGTCAATATTCAATGAAAATTAAATCCATTTTTTAATATTTTAATAGATTTTTGACACAATTTTATCACATTATTTGATTTTTCTTCAATTACATATAAAATAGATATATTTTTAAAAAACTTTCTTTTAAGATCATGACAGGTTTTTATTTAAAAAACAGTGTTTACGATTAAAAAAAAACATGATTTGTTTAGACAATAAAGGAATGCATTAATGAGAAAATAGAGTTTAGAGTAAAAAGATACATTTTTACTACTTTTTTCAAATGGTTGAAATTTTTATCAAACATTTATTTTAATTATCATTGTTGCAAATATCAAAGCTTTTTATGATAATATTATCGATTGATTTATGAATAATTATAAAAAATTTAAAATAATTTTCTCATTAATATTGAATGATATTAAAATATTTATTTTCTTAATTTATTTATTAAATTTTTATATATATTTTTTAAAAATTTATTGTTTTTATATTTATTTTTTCATATAGTTGTTTTAGTTGTATTAGTAATTAGTAATAGTAATAGAGCTCAATTCCTTCCCTTTTTTTCTTAATTTCTCTCACAAACTATTTTTAATTCTTTGAATTCTTCTCGAAAAGGTTTGTAATACTCAACTTTCTCAGAGATTCAGAGTCTTTTACAAAGAATTTTGAAGGGTTTTTTTTTTAAAAAAAAAAAGACCAAGCTCATGTCACGGACTTTAACATCTAATGATCATAAGATAATTCATATTGAATAAGGCACTATGCAAGAGTTTGAACTTCCTAGATTAATCAACCTTCTTTCAAAGTATGCCAGGTTCTGCCAGAATCACAAATTTTTGTTATGAAATCAGGGGATTTTGATATCAAAGTCAAAGAATTTAATGGTAAACATGGGAAATTTGAGGAAGTTCAAATTGAACATGAAGTTGTTCAATTTGTGGAAAATACATTGGAAAATCACTCATTGGTTTTGTGCAAGTTTCCTGAATAAGTCAAGCAACACAATCTTCAAGCTTTCCTACTTGTGTGTGTTCTATAGATTTTCATACTTCAACATTACAAACTCAAGGTCAAGGTTTTTATTAAGAAGGGGAGAATTGATAAGGCCTTTAAGTTATGATTAAAGTCGTCAAGCAGCACAACCTTCATGCTTTCCTACCTGTGCATGTTCTACAAATCTCCAAGCTTCAACATTACAAACTCAAGGTCGAGTGTTTTTTTAAGGTGAGAATTGATGAGGGATAAGTCATGGTTAAGGAAATTTATCAACTATGGTAAATCAAAACCAAGTTGTCTGATGATTCTTCAGCGACAAAGAGGTTTTCAAGGATGAGTATAAGTTATAATGATAGATTTCTTAGTTAAGAATCTGAATTTCAGTTCTGAATTATTTTGTAAGCAGGGGCAGAAATGTAATTTCTGAAGATTCTTGTGAATAAAGGATATTCTAGTAATTTCAGAATCACTTACAGGTATATTCTGATTTAGGAAGTTGGCGTCATTGTTAATCATTTATTCCTGTTTAGCTTCTTCCTAATCATGTAAAGATTAGGAGTCCTATCTTGCATGGAGTTCGAATCTCTAGAGATTGCTATGTTTTATTTCAGCAAAGTCAAATTATGAAATAAAACCGAGTTTTATGCCTCGTTTATTTATAGAAAAATAGTTTTATTTTTGTTTATAGAAAAATAGTTTTATTTTAAAAAGTAATTTTCAAAATAAATTCCTGAAAAATAATTTATTTTTCGATGTTTGGTTGTGTCATAAAAATGAATTGAAAAAAACTTTAAGGTATTTAGTTATGCCATGAAAAATAAATTGGAAAATTATGAAAAATAAGTTAGAAAATCACTTATTAATTAAAAAAATTCAAGTTTATCTACAATATATAGAACATTAAATATAACAATATGACCACTTAAAAAAAAATGAGATATAAAAAATATAATTGTGGAAATTTTTTTTATTATATCATGTATTTATGTCTATTTTATTTTATAAAATATAACTATACATGCAATATAAATATTTTAAATGTATTATTATAGACATATAACCATCCTTTTGAATTTGGAGAATATTGAAAAAAACAATTTCTATAGTATCTTAATTTTATAGCACAATTTGTATGATTTAAAATGCATAATTATTGTATAATATAATATGTTTTTGCATTCGAATGTATTTTCTAGGAATATTATCTAAGTTAAAGTGTTATAAGCAATAATATATCAAATTAATATCTTTTTATATTGTATATTAATACATTCTAATATATTACTTTCTATATAAGTATAGTAATAATTTATATTTTTCTAATAATATTATATTTTAAAGTATATTATTAGTATGTTATATATATATATATATATATATATATTTATGTGTGTGTGTGTGTGTGTGTGTATAAAAATAATGAAATATTATACAATTTAGTTTTTGAGTTCTTCATGAAAAATGTTTTTCAATTTTAAACCAGAAAACATTTTTCTCCATGCTTATGTTATTCTTTCACTGAAAAGTGAATTTCATTAACTAATTCTCTACAATGTAGCCGAACATGAGAAAATTAGGAAAGTGCTTTCCAAAAAAACTTTCCAACAAACAAACAAGGCTTTAAAGGATTGGAATGCAAGGTTTCTTCTCCTTCTCTTGTTATTCTATTTTCTCATGATTCCTTTTCTTTTTTGCTTAAGAGCATTGCTGCTATGGCATCGATTCAGCCAGCACTAGCTTTGTGTATGGCATGGATTCACCGTCATGTATCATCAAGGACAGCATGGACAGGAAAATGCTACATTATTTTGATACATATGAATCCAGGTTCTCTTACCTCATGCTTTTCTCTGTGATCTCACTAACATCCATGGGACCCTCAGATTTATTTGGCAGCTGCAATCTGAAAATGTCAGCAAGCAATGAATAAACACCATCAACTTATGCAGTTGGTTCATATTTATAGAACACTGGTAAACACGTACGATTCTAGGACATGAAGTAGTATTCCAAAGAACAAAAAGCTTCCGAGAAGATGGGACATCCATCATTTTTAATCAGCTCCAATGTTGAAAGATTTGCAAGTTCCTACGCATTAAAAGTTTAAAACGCTTATGTTTCAATCAATTAATAAAAGCATATATATATAAAGTGCCCAATAAAAAGACTACTCAAAAACCCCAAATTTTTAGAGCCGTGATGTATCCTCGCATAAATATTTGGACGCTTTCCCTTGAAAGTATTTCAAACATGGAACACCCTTGCAATGATTCGTGAGCACCATTATTTAGCTGAGCCACCAATGATCATTCAATCTTGCGATGTAGGCCATATATAAGCAAGAAACATTTGTAAGAATATCATATAAAGCTATTTCAATAAATCGATAATTAACCCATGGAATTGTGTGATACAAGCCAAGCTGACCCATGTTCGAAGGAGCATCTGATGGAGAATAAATGGAAGATTTGCAGTATAATTATCTTAGGAAAATTAGAGATTATAATTATCTACAACTCATGTATGAAGACCTAAAATAAGTAGATTTCTAATTAAGATATAATATAAAATAAAACATAATCTCTAATTTTCCTAAGATAACTCTATTGTGATTCCATTTATTCTCCCTTGCACCTTTATGAGGATGTGGGGAGTTGTCACAACCCAACACTTGAGGAGTCAGCCAAACTAAACACAGACAATTTCATGATAGACATGCATGTTCATGCAATTCTGTCACAAAACACTGGTATGTTGGATGCCGCGTGATTAGACCAAGAGCAAAGAAGACAGCTTTTGGTTTTCAATATTGCATATGTGATCATCAAAATATGATTCCTCATATCTTAAAATCCTTTCATGAGAGAGAGAGGGGAAAGGAAAATCAATGATTGAAGTAATTAATGGTTCCATCATAATACTTCCAAGAAACAAACCCATCAAAAATTTGAATGTCGTTAACAAATATGTTTGTGATCAATTTCCAATCTTACCATGCAATGCTCGCAAGGGTTGGCAGAAGTTGCAGTAGAAAACACCAAAGAAGGATCACTGCCATATACTGCACCATCAAACAGAAAGCGTAATAAGTTTTTTGTGTCATGCACACATATTGGGAAAAAAAAACAAAAACCTTGTATTTAGTCACATTTACCATGAGAACAGAGACGACGAAGTCGTCTCAGTCAAGGTTGTCAATTCCGTTCCGTTTCGCCCGGAATGGCTGAAACATTCCATACCAATTCGAAAAACGAAACAAAACGGAACAAATTTCATCTCATTTTAAATCTCGGTCCGTTCCGGATTTTTCGGCTAAATTCCGCCCGGAACGTTCCAGTTTCATTCCACATGTTCCGTTCCGCTCTTGAAAAGCCGTTGAATCAAATCGAACCTTGTTCAATTTAATTAATTAAACCACCCAATTATAAAAAGCTATTTTTCATTACTATTTTCAAGAACAATGATATTAATAATAATATTGAAAATTATTATTACTATTTTCATTAACAATGATATTAATTTTTTAAAATTAGATTTATCACTAATATATATGGTTTATATTCATGTTGTTTTTTTCATGTTTATACTTTGTAGGAATTTGAGCAAAACAAGGGATGCTTTAGATTCCATTAGCCTTGATAACATTGACCTAACTTTATATTTAAAATATTTGTGTTAAAACATTTTACTTTCATAATATTTTGATATTTTGTTTAAGTTAAATTACTTTAAGTTAAAGATCTATTTAATCTTGACTATTTAGAAATATTTTAAAATTTAAAATTATATTTGTTTGGCATTGTGTTTGTATTGCATAATTTATAATTAATTTATCTTGAATTTGAATTATGTTTGTTGAATTTATATATATATGAACAGTACAACCCCGAAACGGCACGCCGAAATACTCCGAAACTGAAACATTCCATTCCAATTGAAAAAATAAAACACCTACCGAAACGGAATTGACAACCTTGGTCTCAATATAAGAGCAGTGTGGCATCCGAATGCACCTTTGTAATAATGAGCTTCACCAATCACCACAAACCTAATTTTGTCATAAATAAACTAATTGATAACAAAATAGGATAATTTGGATGAAAAAGACAAAAAAAAATATGATGGCATGACATAATCACTCTGTGAGGAACTATAAATGACATAATAAACCCAAAAACAGTTAGTGTGCTAATAATTTAGCAGATAGCAATTTTAAATAATAAATAATAGCAAAGCATTACCTGAGATTTGATAAAATGCTATCAAATGTAAAATTGACAAGTGTAACATATCTGGATAAGAAATCAAAAACATATGCTAATTAATATTAATATTAGTTTAGTTTTCTGTCAAAGTCATTTATTTGAATCTTTATTGTATTTGGAGGGTTGTTCATGTACTAAAGATGTTTTGGCAAAAAAACTAAATTGAAGTCTTTGACATGAACTTTTAGCAACATATCAAGTTGTGTTTTCTTTGTGAGGAGTGGACTTGTACACATCTCTAAAGTGGTGATTTGATATTTTATTTTTTGAGTGGTGAGTTCTTAATTTCTATGGTTTTGAACTTAGAGTAACGAGCGAAAACACTCATTTGTGTGTGTCCTATTACTAAAACACTCATTTGTGTGTGTCCTATTACTTTTCCATATCCGTACCGTCCCGATATCAGTAGATGATAATCACTCTCAAACTTTAAATGGCATCGCATCAATCAACAGGGTCATAGGATATTTTAACCAAAAAAACTAATGGTGCCAAAAATTACAGTATCAAGTTTGAAAACTGAAGCTTGCAGAAAATAAAAGCATCAACCCATTTAAAAGGTAAACTGCTAGAAATATTTTTGCAATCAATGCGCCTTGTGCATTTTAAAAGGTAAACTGAACACAGCATGAGTTTATTAAAGATTTAGCATAAACATACCCAAAAATTCAAATAATTACCTTAGGATAGAGAACAGAAAGAAGCTCTATATCCTCAAAACCAGCTTTCAAACCAGATTTCGCAAGATTCTTTAGGGCGTCCTTCAATGAATCCGAGGTAATTTCTCGCCTCTGCATTTGAAGAAATGCAGTGAAAATATTCAAGAAGGCAAAAGCCTGCATAATTCTTTTCAGCCACGCCGGACAAAAGCACGAAGGCCTCTTATCTCCACACAATCCAAATCCAAAAACACACATGTCCTGGAATGTTTCGTCAAGCAACTAAATGAATCCAAAACCTCAACAAATTTTTCACATTTTGTTTTGTCGTCGACAATATAATTGTTTTTGTTAGGAGAACGCAACACACTCCATAAAAAACAAAACAACTTTTGATCACTACTACTACTTGTAGGAGTATCTTGAAAACCCCTCTTTCGCTTGTATCCGGAAAACATATGGCTGTGTAGCAGCAGTACTGTTTGTGCTTGTGCTGGTGGTTGGTTTTTCTGATAAAAACGACAAGTCTTGCATCATCTCAGAAAATGTTGAATCTGCCAAGGTAGAAATTGAGGGTTTTGTGGGGGCGTTTTTGTAAAAATCAGGTGTTGGGGTTTTAGGTGGATCTTTTTTCTTGTTGAATGGAACTAGAAATAGAAATTCACCATTCTCAATAGAAAGCGTGTCGATCTGAGTCTTCAAACTCAATTTCACTCCCTGATACATATCAATTTTTACATGATATGATTAAAGCTTTTAGCAAAACAATTCAAAATTAAATAAGAAATAAAAATAGCAGGTGGTTAGTTACCTTGAAAAAGTGGTGGAAATTGGGGGAGGAAGATGCATGAATCAAGAGGAGTTTGAGGTCATTAACGATTTCTTTATATGATATTCTCACCTTGGTAGATTCACCGGTGAGTGTACGGATTTCTATTTCCACTTCTCTTTCCGTCTCTGTCTCCCACACGCTTTTTCTGCTTCCATTAGATATAGCAAAAAGTGGATTTATGTTTTCTATTTTATTTATTTTTATTTATAAGAAACAACATCAGCAACATTATTATCAAGAAACTGCTTCACACGGTTTGTAATGGTGTTTTTAGATGTTTTTTTTAGTTTAAATAGTATTAAATTAATATATTTTAAATATATTTATTTTAATGTATTTAAAAAAAAATTAATTTAAAAAACATTTTCCATCACAATTTTAAACATTCCTAAAAAGTCATAAATGATCCATTATGTTTAAAAGATGAATTATTATGGATTTCTACTTTGTTGTTTTTTTCTTGGGTTTTTTTTTTCATTTCTTGAAAACTTTTTTTTTTTGTATTTTAACATTATATTAATTTGGGATTTTTTTTAATAAGAGTTTTCGAATCGCGTTTTTATCCATAATTATATCTAACCTAACTTGTGATATTTTATTAAATATAAACCTGATTCGTTTAATTTTTTTAGACCCGAGATGGTTGGATATATCGGGCTGGGCTAAAACTTTTGTTGATATTACATATATTCACAGGTTGGATATATTAATTCCCTTATTCTTTGATGATCCTAAAAAAATTGGGTTGCAACTGTTGAAACTAGACAAGACGACTAAAATGCATATATTAAGGACAACATAAAAACCATTACAATGTCCACATAAAACAAAACAAAAATAGCAATCAAGCATTTTATCAAATAACAAGGGTGTAATATGATACAAAGACAAACTAGTGGGGAAAACTATAAATTGCTTTTGGGATTGTAATTTGACTAAAAAAATAAAAATTCAATATGGATTCTTGAAAATTTTATTTGTTTTTTTATGGTTTCTTGGTTACCAAACAGAAAAGATTGGAATTGCAAAATGTATTATCACTTTATCACATCAAACTTCAAAAGATACTTCAAAGGCATTGCTTGCAAAGAGCATCAGTTATACATGTAAGAAACAAAAAAAATGATAAGTAATTAATTATATGAAGTTCCAAAGAGAAAATTGAAAGGGAAGGGAAGAGGTTGAGAGAATGAGAGGCGGTTGTGAGAGTGAAGGTGAGAAAGAAAAAAAGTAAAGAGAGAAGGAAAATATTATTTTACAGGTTGGGTCGGGTTAAGTATGTTTAAAAAATCTCAACCCGCACCCAACCGGTGGTATCCATTTATTAAGTTTTTTAACCAATTATCATTTGTAATATCCACATTATCTGATTTTGATAGGATGGGTCAGGTCATATAATGCAAATATTATAGATGAGCTATTTTTTTAACACCCCCAGTTCTTGATAAAAAAGAATTCTATGTTCATGTATGAGGATCTTGTAGTGTCGGGAAAATATTTCGTCGCTCGGTTAATGCTCATTTTAAAAAAATAAAATTAAGTTTCACTGATTTAAAATAATGAGACCTTCAGAAACCAAATTTAAAGCTTAAACAATTTTTTAATCCCTTTTTTTGCTAACATCAATGACTTATTTTCACACGCAGGCGAAGAGTTCATGTTCTTTTTTTTCAATCACTCAATTTTTTTTTTTAATTTGATCCATTCACATTACCTTTATTTGGTATTTGACTTAGTAGTTTTGTTTTAGTTGCTTATATATTAGGATCTCACAATATTGATTAAAAATGTTGGGGCTCGATATTGCTTGATTTGATAAAATAAAAGAAAATTCTATAAACAATTAAGCCTTATATGTTGTTTTATCCATATGAATAGGCAATGCAACTTTGTTGGTGCATGCATCACACGTGCCAACACATGGAAGAAACCATCACATTCTAACAGCCCGTGCAGCGTCCTCTGATAGCTAAACACTTGCTTTCTTAATGATGTTGTGAGTGGTGCAACAAGGGCTTTCAAGCACAACACTTGTTGGTAGAGGACTAATGGTGAGACTTTGATGGCATTTGTTTTTCCTCCTCCCTCTTTAGTCTCTTCTTTTCTCAGGATTCATAAAGGCCAGTTCAAGATTGAAAGGTGTTCTCTCATTTTTTTATGTCAAATTTGGTTCTTGTTCTTTTTATTACTATTTTTTATTCTTTTTTAAAATTGATTTTTTTTTTCAATTTCATTCTTTGATATTGGATTGGTTATGAATTAAGCTTCGTGATTTTTTTTATGGGTTAATCATGGGTCATAGGTTTGAAAGGTTAATCAGTTTGACATTAGGTTTTTTAGGTTTTTTTACACTTATTTTTTCTTTCAAGTTCATCTTTCAACATTGTGTTTATTAGGAATTAGACTTCATGATTTTCTTCGCTTTCTTTTCTATAGGTTTATCCCAGTCTCATGACTTAAATCGTGGATTTGGCTAGTTAGCCTAGGTTTACTTGGGTATTGTTTTTGGTCATTTTTTTAAGATTGAATATTTTTTTCGATTTCGTCCTTTAATATTTGGTTGGTTTGAGAATTGAGTTTTTTTTTTTTTTTGCCTTCTATTAGGTTATCTCGTTCGCATGATGTAACTTATAGGTTTGCCGAACTTACCTGGCTTTACTAGTGTTTTATTATTTTAGGGTCATTTTTGTTAATTAGTTTTTTTTTTCGATTTCATCCTTCTATATTTTGATAGTTAGGAATTAGGCATCATAATTGTTTTCAATTTTTTTTTCTATAAGGTTATCCTAGTCTCATGAACCTTGTCGCGGGTTTGGCATGCTAACTCGGGTTTACTCGAATTATTTTTTGTTATTTTTTTAATTTCATCCTTCAACATCTTGTTTAGGAATTAAGCTTCATGATTTTTTTTGTAAACACAAAAAAAAGGAGGGTAAATTAAAGTTGGAAATGACTCCACCATCACTGCCGATTTCTGAATCGGCACCAACACAGTTTGGCTGCTGATTTTTGAATCGGCAACAACACAGTTCTTCGTTACCGATTTCTGAATCGACAGCGGCACAGTTTGGCTGCCGATTTCTGAATCGGCATGGTCATAATTTTTGGCTGCCGATTTCTAAATTAGCAACGACACAGTTTGATTGCCGATTTCTGAATCGGCAGGGTCACAGTTTTCAGCTATCGATTTATGAATCAGCAGGGTCACAGTTTTTGGTTGCTGATTTTTGAATCGGCAGCGACACAGTTCTTCGTTGCCGATTTCTGAATCGGCAGCGACACAGTTTTCGGCTGACAATTTCTGAATCGGCACAATTCTTCATTGCCGATTTATGAATCGGCACAATTCTTCATTACCGATTTATGAATCGGCAGCATCACAGTTTTTTGCTACTGATTTCTGAATCGGTAGCGACACTGAAAACTCAATAAAAATTAGTGCTGGATCAGCCTCTCCTATGGGAGAATTGGAATAGAAACTAGCCCAAGATAACCCAAAAAAGGGACAAGGATAAGGTAGAACAACCCTCAAACACCTCAACACACTTATAGGGGCTATAAATACAAGGAGAGAGAAAGGGTGACCTTTCCTCTTCCCAAAGACCAGCTGCAGCAGCTGCATGTGTCCAGCTGCACGTTCTTTCTCCTCTGCCTCCTCTCCACAGAAAACCAAACCCAATCTAGCTGCATGCCCCCTCCATTAAATGTGTGAGCTAAAGGAAACCTAAAGGGTAAGGTTAGTGACTGAATTCATGGAAGGAGAAAGGGTGTAGCAGGTCGGCCAAGCTGTAGAAGAAAAGAAAAAGAAAGAGACACCTTTGAAACTACACTTGGAACCTATTAAAAAGCCGTGAGGTATGAACCAGAACCCTTCTCCACTGTTCTTGTGACTTTGGGACTGAAAAGGAAGAAGAAAACCCTAAGAAAATGGCCTAGGATCCTTACACCAGCGTTAAGGAAATCTAGTCTAGAAAGAGGGACAAAAACGGGGCTGAATAGGGGAACCTAGTTCCAGAACATTTAACAAAAGAAATGAACAAATTTTGAATGCATAAACTTGGAGGGATGACCGGTCATAGTGAGGGCTGAACAACATGTAAATGTGTGATAAAATGCATGAAAATGACATTGTTGGACTCCTAGACCATATTCAAACTAAAAAGGAATGCATGGGGATGATTGATGCTTTGGTTTTTCACACATAATGAAAGAACTTACATGAAAGGTGTAAAGAAATGATACAATGTATGAAGTGTGTAATTCTGCTGGATTTTAAGAACAAATTGTATGCTGGAACTGAAATGCATGTTGATGTTCATGCTTGAAATTGTGTGATTCTGCTGGATTTTTAATAACAAACTGTGTGCTGGAACCAAAACGCATGTGGATGTTTCCTGCCGAATTATAGTGTTTGCAGCGAATCAGGTGTTCGCTATCGAATTGTGTTGTCTGCAGTGAATCAGGGGTTCGCTGCTGAATTATAGTGTCTGCAGCGAATCAAGTGTTCGCTGCTGAATTATGTTCTCTACAGCGAATTAGCATTTGTTGCCGACTTGTGTTGTCTGTAGCGAATCAGGTGTTCGCTGCCGAATTATAGTGTTTGCTGTGAATCAGGTTTCGCTGTTGAATGGTGGTGTCTGCAACAAATTAGGTTTCGCTATCGAACGGTGTTGCCAGCAGCAAATTAGTTTTCGCTGCCAGATTGTGTTGTCTACTGTGAATTAGTTTTCGTTGTCGAATGGTGGTGTATGCAGCGAATCAGGTTTCGTTGCTGAATGGTGTGGCCTGCAGCAAATCAGTTTTTACTGCCAAGTTATGTTGTCGGCAGCGAATCAGTGTTCGCTGCCGACATTGTGTGGTCTGCAGCGAATCAGCGTTCGCTGTTGAAACTGTGTGGTCTGCAGCGAACCAGAGTTCACTGCTGAAATTGTGTGGCCTGGAGAGAACTAGTGTTCGCTGTCGAAATTGTGTTGTTTACAGCGAACACTGGTTCGCTGCCGAAATTATATTGTGTGCAGCGAACCAGAGTTCGCTACCGAAATTGTATTGTCTGCAGCGAAGCAGCATTTGCTGCCGAAATTGTGTTGTCTGTAGCGAATCAGTGTTCGCTGCCAAATTTCTCTTTTCAGCCGCGAATCAGTTTTCCTTGACGATTCTAGGTCACTAGCGAACCGGTTTTCGTTAACTAAATTCTGCAGCAAATTTACGTATTTAAAATGGCCTTGTGATTAAGATGATTGTTTTGTGTGATGGTAATATGTGGAACAATGGAACATGAACTTGTGTATACTTGAGACATGCGTAGTGACAAGTTGTGTGTGATTACTGAATACGAATGTATTGATTTGTGGCCATTGATGTTTTAGGTGGTGCGTCTGGGATCGGACCTTCATCAGGACAAGGACACCCCGCGGATGGAACAAGTAGATGATTTTCACCTTCCTCTTTCATAATGTTAATTTATGAAATGCTCTATCATGAATGTTACCGTATTGTGTTAGTGCCGATACCAAGCTGTCAAAGGAGTAAATGTTGATAAATAAATTATTAGCTACGGCTAATGACATCCAAAATGAATGATCGGGATAAATAATTGATTAGCTTCGGCTAATGGCATCCGAATGGATGACTGGGATAAATAAATTATTAGTTTCGGCTAATGGCATATTAAGTAGATGACCAGGATAAATAATTGATTAGCTATGGCTATTGGCATCCAAATGGATGACCGGGAAAAATGATTGATTAGCTTCGGCTAATGACATCCTAGATGGATGGCCGAGATGAATAAATGAGTAGCTTCGGCTAATGGCATCCTAAATGGATGACCAGAACGAACAAATGATTAATTTCGGTTAATGGCATCCGAGATGGATGACCGGGTTGTGTTGATAATTAGCTCCGGCTAATGGCATCTGAGATGGATGAACGAGTTGTGTTAATGATTAGCTTCGGCTAATGGCACCGCAGACGGATGACTGGGTTGTGACATCCGAGATGAATGATCGGGTTGTGTTGATGATTAGCTTCAGTTAATGGCATCCAAGATGAATGACCGGGTTGTGATTGTTGATTAGCAAGAAGGGTGACCGGGTTGTGTTGATGATTAGTCAGCTAATGGCATCCGAGACAGATGGGCGGATTGTGTTGATGATTAGCTCCGACCAAGGTTGTCAATTCCGTTCCGTTTCGTCCGGAATGACCGAAACATTTCATACCAATTCAAAAACAAAACAAAACGGAATAATTTTCATCTCATTTCAAATCTCGGTCTGTTCTAGATTTTTCGGCTAAACTTCAGCCGGAATGTTCCGGTTTCATTTCACATGTTCCGTTTCGGTCTTGAAAAGCCATTGAATCAAATTGAACTTGGTTTACTTTAATTAATTAAACCACCCAAGTATAAAAAGCTCTTTTTCATTACTATTTTTAATAACAATGATATTAATAATAATATTGAAAATCATTATTACTATTTTCATTAATAATGATATTAATTTTTTAAAATTAGATTTATCACTAATATATATGGTTTATATTCATGTTGTTTTTTTTTTTTTCATGTTTATACTTTGTAGGAATTTGAGCAAAACAAGGGGTGCTTTAGATCCCATTAGTCTTGATAACATTGACTTAGCTTTATATTTAAAATATTTGTGTTAAAATATTTTACTTTCATAATATTTTGATATTTTGTTTAAGTTGAATTACTTTAAGTTAAAGATCTATTTAATCTTGATTATTTAGAAATATTTAAAATTTTAAAATTATATGTGTTTGATATTGTG
>Ga0307515_10009023_pt1 | contig 19355 bp, 17 predicted proteins | sample 17_EM_MG_FD_194513 | JGI IMG/M metagenome (GOLD analysis project Ga0307515, IMG submission 194513) | Populus trichocarpa ectomycorrhiza microbial communities from riparian zone in the Pacific Northwest, United States - 17_EM | ecosystem: Host-associated > Plants > Roots > Unclassified | place...
GGGTTGGCGGCGTTGTAGGGCACAGGTTTCTTGCTCGTCCTGGGAAGGGGAGTAGGAGGATGGGCCGTGAGGATGTTCAGGAACGACTGGAAGGGGTCGTTGAAAACGAGCTCGTCATATTGCCAGGAGTGGACTGGTCCTAGCTTTATCGCCTGGTCGATTGGGGGAGGAACCGAACTTTCACCCTCCGCCCAAGGATGAAGTTTGAGGTGGTGGTAGAGCGATACCTGTTTTTCGCCAGACTCTTGAATGAACGATATCCGGATATTGATTTCGAACTCTCCCCACCCGGTTTCTGAAACTTCAAAAGGTGGTTTATCGACAGCTGGATGACCGCGAGCGGTTATTCGTTTTATTTTACGGTTACAGCAAAGCGCAAGGGTATGTTTCTTTGACTTACTGCGAGCCGGGCTTTGGTATGTGTCGTGCAGTTTGAAGATTACGCGTTTGATGAGATACCCCAAGTCGTCGGCGCCTCCGACGATATCTGAATCTGGGCTAGAGGTTGCGCTGCGTATGGCGACAGTCCATCTATGCGTATGGGTTTCGGGAGCCGATTCTTTCTCCTTTGGGGTGAGGATATTGGCTGTGTTCCCGTAGATAATCGGTCGATGAATGCTTAGACCCTGTTCGAGAACACTTTTGGCATCCAACGACGCGACCAAAACTAAAAAGCGGAAGTGGGATTCAACGTAGGACGCACTTTGACGCGGACCCGGTCTGCGGCCATCGTGGTCGTGTCAAGCCAAGGTCGGAGGATGCGTGCGCGTGATCGGCAAGGCTCGGATTTCCCTTTTCTTTCCCAACTTTCACTTTCTCCGTCGTCGTCGTCGACCCTCAATTCAGAATGCTCTCCGCTCTCGTTAACAGTGCGTGCCTCAAAATATCGCCGTCTTGCAAAAATATTCATTCTCAATTTCCTCGTGCAGAGCCCAACCGAATCCTCGAGAAGCAAAAGTTCATCCAGGTACAAACTGTGTCGAATTGCGTGACGAGTCGTGCCTCCGGGGGCTGACTTTGCTTTGTTCACGAATGTAGGCTTCCAAAAAGCCTCTCCACTACAGGATGCCACGTTCCGGCCTCTACCTGAGTAGGTTCTCGGAATACGTGACTCTGGACCATGTTTCGGCTTACTCGTGTCCAAGGTGCCTACTACAGCGCCTTCACCGTCGGGTGCGTCGGAATCGTGTACAGTTGCTACAACCTGGTCAAGGTGTGTTGCGTGCCCCCTTCATTTCTTCCTTGAGATAACCGAACGTCCTCCAGGGCAAGTCCGCGACCGAGTAGACATCTTCATAGCTTCGATCGAATTAAATCTCTCTCTCCTCCTTGCATGAACGGACCTCCATTGGCGGTGCTACCTCTTACCTGAGAATTATCATCAACTCTGCACTCTATAGCGTGTTTCTAATGAAAAACAAGGGCATTGTTCCCTCCATCTCAAACACAGGCTTTTCGGGGGACCCTCCGTTGAAGGGTGGCTGGTGGCCCTGATCCGTTTCCCGGGCATTCCCTTGGCATTACTGCTGCCGCAATCCGGGGTTCCGGTCTTCGTTCTCGCGCACTTCCGGTGAAAGGGGCACACCTAACAGCAAGTTGCATTTGCCTTTGGGGTCGAACACCGATGTACCGCGCAGTTGCGGTCTGACTTTACAAATGACTCTCGCATCTTATCGGTAACAAGACCAACCCGTGAAACTGATCTCTGGCTATTGTCAATCCCATGTAGTTCGGCGGAAGAAAAGCGTTGGTCCAGCACCGCCATTCGACCGTGTCTACACGGGATTCGTGCCAATTGAGATACTGCAGCAACCCGCCATCATCGCAGGGACCGACCACAGGCTTCCCCCCGCACAACCTTCACGTCCCCGTGGAGACAGAAGCTCTGTCTCGTAACCGCCTTTTGCTTCCGCGGGGGGATCGCAGCGCGTAGAACGGAAACCTTGTCCGTAGATGGTAAGAGAACAATGCGTCGTCCGCGCGTGAATGGCGGTTCCGGAACAATAAGCGAGATCTTCCGTTCTATGAACACGAACGCTATGTAACCTTTGATTCGTTACGAGGCGGGTCTCGGCGTGGTTACTCCTGGAAACAAGCCATCCGTGGTCGGCACGGTCCTTGTTGATTGCGAAAATGAATGTGGCTCGGGTAACAGAAGTGGTTAACCGCAAACGGACATCGAGCGTCGACACACAGACCGATAAACAAACGCCCAGCTGGTCAAACGACGATACACTGTAACCAACGGCTGCGGTCCCGAGGAATGCAATGAAAGTTTACAAGATCGAAATTGTTCCGAGTTCGGGCTTGAATCTGAGTGTCTGAAAGCAAGACTTTTTTCTGCACTTGTAAAGGACATTGTGGGTGGATACTTGTTATCTATGTGTATGTCGGCATTACTACCGATTTGCGAATCATGATACAGGGCATTAGGAGAGCTATGGCTACAGATTGGACCGGGTTGTGATGAGGGAAGTTTATGAGAGAGACAAATGAGCGAGATTAAGCGCGGCGATGAGGGGGATTGAGTTTAGTCTAGGATGGGATGAATTATCTAAGGGGATGAGGCGCCCCATGATTCCAACTTGTTTCGTAACTTCTGGAACTCCTTTTGTGATTCGGAGGAGAATTTCTCGTGAGGATGAGCGGCAGAGTAGGCGGCCGCATCTTCGATAGCGCGTTGGATGATATGGCATGACGTCTGTGGGGAGTTGAGAACGTCCCTCGCGAATGTCGCGAAGGAGTAAGAGACGGTGAGGCGGACAGGGTCCATCGGGGAGAGATCTTTGACTGCCTGCTGGAGAGCCGTTTGATAGGCGGTGTTGCTCGCGGCTGCGTGGGTTTTGGCATGACCAGAAGACTCAGGGAAGTCGATCAAGCAAGTCCACATCAAGCGATGGAAATCCGCGACCCTGAGAAAAATTGGTTAGTCTAAAAGGCAGATAATTGCACAATGACGAGAAAGAGCGCACATTGTCCAGCAATAGACGATCTCTTCACCGGTCTTGGAGACGGGGAGAAGTCGTCGAGAGACAGTTTCCAAGAATTCGGCGCAAACCCTGTGCATCTCGTTCACGATACTAGCCCGTGAACAGACGCCTTCGCACCCAGGTCGAGCTGAAGCCTGCAGCTTAGCCCTGTGGCTAAGAAGGATACTCCTATACGCCACAGCCAATTTACAGTGTTCCTGCACTGTGAGACGGCCGTGCATGCCCACTACATCGCCCTGCAATTTGAAGATGGTGACTGGGGATATAATATTAAAAATTACATCACACAGAGCGGATGCCGGGGGTGTGGCTCACCATCTGGCTCATGGAGGTGGTCATAGAGCCTACTGACGTCTTTAGGATCATCTATGCCATTCTCCAGGTTCGCCGGCGTGTTCCACTACAGAACGGAAGCGAATATGAGAACGGGAAGCGATTAAGAGGACAGATAGCGCGCATGGTGCGTACCATTGGAGTCCGACGAGGCCTAGAGTTCAAGCAGTTGACAAATGTAGAGGCAGCAGTGTTCATGGCTGTGGTGTTGGAGATATCTTTCAAAGCGTTGGTGTTGGGTTGACTTGCGAATAAGCCTTGGGCTTATAAAGGAGGAAAAGGGAATAAACTACGATATACCGTCTGGCGGGGCCCCTGCCAAACGCCACATCGTGAAAGGGAAGGAAGGCCCATGTATGCCTGCCATTGAGACGGAAGCAATAACAATTGCGACGCGACTCTTGCAAGATTCGCGTAGGGCCAAGGCGCAATAGATCTGTGTCGCCATTGAGAAGAATAGACAAAGAACGAGAAGAGGCTACAACGCGAAACGCTTCCTACTGGCCAACGAACAATGAGGATAGGGTTCCCACGCTCGCTACGGTTGCCAATTCCAGCAGGATAACGTTACGCGTTCAACGTTCAATTGTCGCACGGGTAGCGAGAACAAGTACATGGTCATAAACGGAAACAAGCCTCTAAAATAATACTACATTTGTTCGCAAAAATCTTCGCGGGTCCCGCCAACGACGTCCCAACCCGCGTTATACTCGCCCGTTCGGGCAGAATACCGCGCACTTGGCGTGCAGGTGTCGGTACTCCTCGCTGCGCCGGTCCATATGGCCATTTGCGCTTGAAAACGCACTCAGGTAAGCTGCAGCCGCTCGAGTTTTGTAATCTGGCGATCGCTGTCCTGATGCCAGCCACAGCGCCTCGTACACCTCACCCGCTCTGTCCCCGGAGGCGACGAATCAGATCCCGCTTCCGCCACAGGTAAAAGGAATGCTTACAGTGTTTGGTACTCTACCACTTCCTCCTGCCTCGCCTTCCGTAGCGCAAGGTCTATTAGCCGGAACAGCTTTTCGGTAACCCGGTTTACGTCTGCGGAGGCGGTGCCATGGAAATTCCCAGAACGGATGTGTTGGGCCAGGTCCCATCCACAACTATCAAGCGTGTGGTTGAGGGAATCCCGCTCAGGGACAGATAAGCGGTAACTCTTATCCACGAGTATTTGGGTGTGGGAGTCGAACCGAGCTAGATCATTCCATTAATCGAGAAAACCAAACGATATGGGTTTTCGGACATACGTTCACATCTCCTCAGGAAATCGCATGGAGTCGTCGACATAGAGGAGCTCCTAGAAGATCTGGCCATTGTAGGTAGGGGTGGGGAATTGTTGCACAGGAGGGTAAAGTCCGGTCGGGATATGGGGTTCTTTTATGCTCAAGGACTCGTCATCGAGGTGGTGGGAAACGATTAGGTGACGTTTGTTTCACCCCCACACTCAGGGGTGGGCGCTATAGGCGTGGCACATGGGAGGTGTTACAGAAAGCCTCGCAGCAGTCTAAAATGTGAGCATGTTCGCTCACCGAATCCCGATCCAGTAAGTTGCCGGTTGGGAAGCGGTTAGCTGCGCGAGATCGACGTTCGGACCTCGTGTATAGGGTGATCGGAATGTGTCCGAAACCGGAGTCGACGTGGAAAAGGAGGTGAGACCAGGCGGGTGACCGGAGAGAGGAGATTGGAACTCGTGCGAAAATTATCCAATGAAACTCCATAGATGCATGGAAGAAGGACTGGGGGGCGTCAAACCCACCACGATTGGATGGGAACAGTGATAGTGTCGCGGCTGTGCGCATAGAACACCTGCTGCGACCCCTGAGACTTAATGCGGGACGGCTCTTCGCCCGAGTAAGTGGGGTGAACATCGCCCACCCACGGGCCCGAAGCATATGAGGAGGCGGTGCAGCACCGGAACAGGACCATACCCGTTGAATTCTCCGCGGACCTCGGGGTATAATTTTCAGGGCATCCGGAGCGTTCTATCCTGATGGTTTAACCAGAACCAACTACTGTGCACCCACGAGGGAAACGGTAGGTGACAGCGGAAGTCCCACACCCCAGCCTCTGGTCAACCTGGGATCCGGCCCGCGGAGACTAGGCAACCGGGACGCGATACAACCGTCCAAAACCAATTATTCCTCAACAAGACCCGGGTAATTACGAGCAGCAGCGTTCATCAAGGGATCGACATCCCGAAGAGGATGGAAGGCATGTGCCATTCATCCAAACCAGACTCCCACGAATTTGAGAAGCCGGACGCCGGTTTTATACGTCGTGAAGTCCTACATGGTCGTCTGTAGACAATGGGAGCCCGTAGTCACTCCTGCTGTCGGGACAGTTGCTTCGGCCGTACTGATGATGAGTTGAAGAGGGGGAAGACAATGGGATTCCCACGCTTGCTTCGTCTACCACACTGGTCACGTGTTGCTCGAAAGGCATTTATCTAGCTGCAGTAAAGGTGCCGCATAATGCATGCTACTTCTATGTATACCTTTGTTCTGTTTCAATTATTTCAAAAAAATGGCAACATTTAGCGGTCATCATTCAAGCGTCACTTCACATGCGTTACGTGGGATGGATTACCTGAGACAGGATCGGCTACTGTGTTCCACCGGGGCGGTGCACCAGAAGAATGTGCGCAGTTAGTTCTTCGGGTTGCTGGACGTCGGCCAGTATCTTGGCCATATGGCAAGCGTGCCGCATCTCCGAGCCAGACTAAAAGTAGGTTAGTAATCAATGATGCTTGGATCAGAGTTAAATGATGACGGTATGTGAAGTGGGAAGGTCCCGAGGACGTGCCGTCCATGAGACCAAATGACCTTTGAAAATACTCAGAGTCGAAACTGTGCTCCCCGAACCTTCGTACTCCGGAAATACACTGATAAATCTGGCAGCTTCGTCGAATACAAACTCGGCAAGGTGTAAACGTACTGGTTCCCCAAGTACTTCACGATAAAAGAGAGCGGGTTCAACCATTCCGAAACTCTCCGAAACTCCGCCATGTAACCGTTAAAGGCTAGGCATGAGTGCATGCGCGCGCTTCGATGTTATCCATTCCGTACGCCATGCGTACGTACCTGTAGAAATCTGCCATCCTGAACCGTCCACGAGACCTGTGCAGCGATGTCGTAGAATTAGGAGCGGGCGATTTAAACACGCGATGCCATCAGGTTACCGGGCAAAGAGGGGGGGTCATGAATTGGTGAAGGTAGCTCTGCCTTCGTAAACGAGATGTATTTCGGACTCGGCGATCAGGGGCATCAGTCCGCGAGCTGCGCCAAAGTTCAAGCAAAGGTCGCATCGCCTTTGCGATGCACGAGTTCAATAGTTGAATCGCGTCTACCTCCCGCCGTGAAGACCGGTATCACTCGGTGTTATTACTAAATAGGACCTACGGGGGGGGGGTGAGAAATATCATCTGAGGAGAGAAGGAGATACTCACGTCCAAGAGGCTACCAGACGGCGCTGGATTGCAACAACGAGGGCGAGACTTAGTTCGAGGGGGAATAAATCCTCCCTCTTTAACCCACTTCTTAAAGGTATAGGGAGGGTTAAGCCCCGAGCCCCAGATTGGCCCACCGCCCGGTCCACCACCCGGTCCAGGCGCGAGTGCACAATCATCCGTCAGGTAGCCTCGTTGCTGCGACGGAGCCTTGCGCTCAAAGGCAATGCCTAACAATTGGGAGATTCAAGGTTTACACAAGGAATCAGAGGTTGTTGTCACGACCGTGGAAGGCCGACTACCCCGAGCTATGAATGCGGACGTGGTACAAGCCTGGGCGCAGATTGACGTTTGACGGTGATCGACGGATTCTTCGGATCAAGTCAACAGTTATACTGCACCCGATACTTAGACACGTCACGGCATATCCCGAGAACTGTACAGCCGTCAGCCGCTGCCCTGGGGTTAGGGTCAGCCATCGAGTGCCAGTGATCATCTGTATACGACGGACTTCAGACGACCTTAATCTCAGGTGAGTGCAACATCGCATACCGTCCGGTTTTCTGTGGAGATGAGTAATCTCCTGTGTCCTGATAACACCTCTCAGGAATGGGCGCGTACAAGTACATCGGTGAACTATACAAAAAGAAACAATCGGATGTCCTCCGATTCCTCCTTCGCGTCCGGTACGCCCAAATGATAATTCTCTGAGGGTACTTTGACTCAACGAATCCTTGATGACTAGATGCTGGGAGTACCGTCAATTAAACGTTATCCACCGGGCTTCCCGCCCTTCTCGCCCTGACAAGGCCCGCAGGTTGGGATACAAAGCAAAGCAGGGATACGTTATCTACCGTGTCCGTGTCCGCAGGGGTAACCGCAAGAAGCACGTCCCTAAGGGTCCGTATAGAACAAATCTTGGTTCATTGATCTGTGTTAAAACGCCTGACAGGTGCCACCTACGGTAAACCCGTTCGTCAGGGTGTGAACCACCTCAAGCCCCAACGAGGGCTGAGGAGTGTTGCGGAGGAGCGTGTTGGTAGACGTTGCGGTAACCTGCGAGTATTGAACTCGTACTGGATTAACCAAGACGGTGTCTACAAATATTACGAGGTCATCCTCGTCGACCCCAATCACAAGGCCGTAAGTTTTCGAAGGCTCTCTGTTTTCCCCCGACATTTATGAGCCCCTTGCATACAGATTCGCCGCGACCCAAGGATCAACTGGATCGCCAAGCCTGTGCACAAGCGCAGGGAGGCTCGCGGTCTCACCAGCATCGGAAAACAAAACCGCGGTCTTGGAAAAGGCGGCCGCCACAACAACACCCCCAAGTCGGCCACCTGGAAGAGGCACAACACCCTCAGCCTCCGCCGCTACCGTTAGGTTCTTCCTTGCTATGTTTACGAGTTGTATGTTGCACATGTTTCCGATATCCATTCAAATCGCGTAAAGGGCCGTTACCTCACTTGCAAGGTTTCCCCACCCGTGAATCATTCCGCATGAACAAACACACCATTTTTTTCGGCGCCGCTATCCCCTGGTACTTGTTTTCCATCAAGTTATCGGTCATTACGCAGAGCCCGGGTGTAGCGTTCCGGGCTCGCGTGTGATTTTTTTTTCATCACATACGTGTGGATTTGCACTTGCTATAAAGGTGAAGGGAGTCCTAGGGAATGTCACCAGCCGTACAGACTTTTGCCGGTCGGTGCCGACCCGATAGCCGCCCTGAGGTGCCTAATACCAGGAACCGAGTAACTCATATGCACGTTGGTTATCGGGGAGAGATGTAGCCGCCATACGAACACGTAAGAAACTTATACAAGCAAGGTACCCACCGACCGCAGTCGGCGCTTCTCTCGTGAGAGAACGCAAGTCATTATCGATTGGGGGACGTTGCACGATCAATGATCACTACTCAGTACTCGGGAACGACATCATGACCTCGGCGATGATGTCGACGCCCTTTTCCATATCCCGGAACTGTGAAACGTAAGTCGGGGCCCTGGTACCCTAACGGAGGTAACAGCTCTTACTGTGGTTGCACCAAAAGAGATCCTGTAGTGACCTTCATACTTACCATCGGGGATGTTCTCTTGATCGGCAGAGAAATACCAGCCTGGATTGAGGAGCACCCCGCCCTTGGCAAACTCTTCCCACAGTTGCATTTCCAATGTATCGGTCGACTTCTTACCGAACTCCGGATGAGAGTCAAAGTAAAACTTTAACTGTATAAGGTGTTAACCCGAGTTACCGACGAGGCGCGCGCGCAAGACACCCACCCATATGAACATCCCAGCAGATGGAGCTACAAACGAGAATTTTTTGACCTTTCCGAAGGTACCGTAATTCTTGCTAAGCTCCCCGGTCTTCGTGTAAGCGTCATAGACTGTGCACCCTTTCCAGGGGTTGTGGTCCGATACGGAAGTACGAATGTGAAACTTTGCATTCAACAGATCGATGAAGTAATCACGGCGGTCGGTATACTGCTGGCCGAGTCCCTGCAGCCAGCGGATATAGCCATCGGGTTTCCAAGTGATGAGTAGTTGGGCTACTAGGGCTTGACTGAGGCCGCAAGGAGCTAGAACTGACAACTGGCCCAGCCGGAGCAACTTCTCTGCGAATGTAGGGTTGCAGGTGAACCAGCCTAGGCGAACACCTGGAGCGATAACCTACGCCGCACAACCCAAATTAACACCGGCATTTTTGGTTACCTCAACAGCGAGTGTATACCTTGGAAAAAGTGTCCAATCGAACCACTCTCCCCTGCCAATCGATCCTGTGACAATGATCGGTACACTTTAGCGCGCGGAAAGTGGGTTTCATTCACCTTAGGTAGGTGGGGACAAGCCCTCGTAGATAATTGTCCACATCTGTATTGAGCGATGAAGAGCGAGACTTGCGAGTTTCCTTCGGAGCGTATTGGGTCATTTGGAGGAAGTAGTAGGGATCGTCTTCGATGATTATGACGTCTGTCGAGGGGCATCCATCAGAAAACGTTCAAGGGTAGACTGGAAGGCTTACCGAACTCAACGCAAACTTCATAAACCTCTCGCTTCCTTTGTATGCCTGTGGTCTGTTGTAATGCTCATGAGTCTAAGCACGATACGGTTCCTGGGCCAACTTACACTACCGGTGGGATTCTGCCCAACGGGGATGGTGTAGAGGACGTGGGGCCTGAAATTTTACGGTCATTCTACGATTCCATGAAATTGAACGAAAAACAGACCGCTTGCCACCCCTCTCGACCTCATTCCACTCGGCTAGGACCCTGCGGAGGTCGACGGCACATAGCCCTTCCCCGTCATCCGCAACTGGAGCAAACTTGATACCCCACGGGTGAGCGCCGGCAAGGGCTAACGAGTAAGTCCACTCCTCAGCAAGAATCCAATCCCCGGGATTGGCGAACACCGTGAAAATCCTCCATAACCTGGGGTCCGGGTCTCGGTTAACAGGCCCAAGCGACGGTGAATAGTCGAACACTCACGCATCCGTGCTCCCTGTATTTATGAATGTCTCCCAGTCCTCATAAGCAGGTTGATACACACGCTCGGTGAAAGATCGAGTGATTTCGCGCAATTGAATTAAACCCTTGTAGCCACCGTACTGAAGTGCCGTTGCGAGATTAATGTCTCCGGGGTGCTCGGCATACTTCTTGATCGTGAAGGGAACGGTTTTCTCCTTTGATCCAAGCATATTCCATAACCAAGGGGATGTGTTGGATTGATGATCCTCAGACGTGATCGATGCGAACGAGTCCGAAGCTAGCGCATCAACGTGAATGGCGGAGAATGGATAGTATGAGGGGTGCGGTCCCCCTGCGAAGGCGCAAGGAGCGGAGGTCAACGTTTGGAGAATCGCCGCAGAGTCGGTCACTACGAACCTCCAGCCAACGGAATCAGCCCTGGGGTATACATGTACTCTGCCAGGCGTTTCATAGGCGGGGGAAGGCGAGCTTTCGCCACATCAGACAAGTGGTGAGAAAGATCAACGGACTTTGGACGGTCTCGAGTTGACATGGTCGTAGGGAGGCAAACACCCGAATGTTGTTTGCAGATAAGGTTGTATGGATGGACGATTGGTCATACATATCAATTTGCCGGTGATAGCCCACGAGGGTGCCGAAACTGGGATCAAAACCCAGGACCCGAAAGGTTGTGGCCAAGGCTGCACCGTGCACAAGTGTTAAACGTTAAACGTTTAGATTAAGCACATCAAGATGTCGATCATCATTGTGGACGAAGGATAGGTAAAACATTCGGGGATCTGTTGGTAAAAATCAGATTTATTGGGACTCGTTGGATAAATCTTGACAAGTCAATAGACGCCCACTTACTTAAGACCCCCGCATGGGAATCGGTTAAATATTCGGGGTCTGGGGTCAGCTCCCCCAACCACTGGATAAGTTGAAGTTCTCGACACCGTTACGAAACAAATCTTTCCAACGACTCTGAATATTTTACCAGTTTTCATGCACAGTGGATCTTTTCGTCATTCAGGGGGTCTTGAGCCTGCGCTTGAGTCAACTCGAGCGTTGTGGCTAAGCCGCTAACGGCATCTGCATCATAACTTCTTCCACGCGATTGAACACGTACATCGCGCGGCCTAAAAAATCCTCAGAAATCCAGACAACACGGGCCTTTGCCAGGCCACCAGAATATGGTGATCTCACCCGTGCAAGAGCCGGAGCTTTGAGCCTAGGGCCGGTGCGACCAGGGAACGGATGCGAACCACGTGGTACGAGGTTCCCAATATGGCAGAACCCGCCGGGTTTAGGGCAGGCCGGGTAGATTCCAATGACATCGGTCGAGGGTTGTCAGGGTCCCCTCGATCTCTTCTCACGAATTCTCATCTCACGAACGGAGTGGGACAGCGAAGTTCGCGGTCAGTGGAAGAGGGAAGAAGGGTTGGTGTCTGGCATTCTCCCTCCAGTTTGACCGAGCTCACACCCCTGATGTTGTAGAAGCGCGAAAGTTATTTGTAAGGATGTTCAGTGTCAGGAAGGCTTGTTACAAGTGTGGTAATGGTGTGTCGGCTCCGTTCTATATCATTCTTGCACAGGCTAACGCGGTCTTAATTGATGGAGTTGGCCACCTTGCGTAAGTCACCTCCTTATTACATTCCTTCCGGCTTTTGACTCGCGTAGCGCCGACTGCGCTGAAGAAAGGCTCTGCTTCAACTGCAAGAAGCCGGGTGCGTTTGTGCTCATAGTCTACTACGGCTGACCCTCCCGATTAACCGATGTCTCCTAGGTCACGAATCTCCGGCCTGCCCGCTGCCCCGCACCTTCGCTCATAAGCAGTGCTTTTCGTGCGGAGGCATTGGTCATATCCAGTCTGATTGCCCTACCTTGAGAATTCAAGGCCAGACCAGCAACCAGAAGTGCTACGTGAGTGTTCTTTGTACATGACGTAACCGCGCTATCCTCATCCAGCCATAGCAATGTGGCCGACTTGGCCATATTGCGCGCTTGTGCCCTCTCTCTGGTACCGGAGGTGGTATGAATTACGCATCCCGGGCACCTCCTCAGGGCAGGCTCAACACTTCTACTTTACCTCCCGTCATCTGTTTCAGGTGTCGGGGACCAAACCATCTTGCGAAGTGAGGCCTATCCATTTTCGTCCAGTCGTCCGGCGCTCACGTCACCCTAGGGACTGCCTTGCCAGCTCGAATGGCCTCGAGCCTCTGGCCGTAGGCAAAGGCCGAGTCTGCTATAAGTGCCATCAGGAGGGGCATGTAAGTACCCGCACGCTCTATCACTGCTCGATGGCTTATCCACAGATGCAGATTGCGAGGGATTGCACTTCTGAGTGATCTCGTCGTGCTTTAGCGCCAATTTTGCGATTCTCTTCATGAGGACGGATTTCTCTGTTACTCTGTACAATATTGACTAGGTCTTCTGGCCTTTTGCAATCGATCGGCATCTAACCCTCCCATGAAATACCGGGGCCCTGCGGGACGAAGCTGACCGGAAGACGGAGAGTATACCCTCGAGTGAAAAGGCCCTCCTTCTCCTTACCTGTCGCCGGGATCGATAAGTCGTCTTAACTTGATTCGCCGAATGCCCAGAGAACAATCGGTACTCCGACTGTTTTGAAATGAAAATTTCCTGGATGGCGATGACTTTTAACCCCCAGCCACATGAGGCCGGTCCCCCCTAATCGCGCAGGTCATCACCCCAAATCCTGATATCTGAAGATTTGAATCCCGACCGTTTGATAATCTCATCCGATCCATCGCCCCACCTCTAAGCTGGAATTTCCCGACATACGCAGTATAAATACCCTGGAGTGTTCTCTCGATTCCCCTTGGCCCTCCCTTCGCCCTTCCACTCACGGTACACCACATTCTCTGCACTTCACAGGGCGGCTGACTCGCCATCCTACAGAACTAGGATCATCCGGCTACCACGTCTCTTGACTTAAAAGGTCAGCTTCACAGAGTCGACGCTCCATCGCTTTTCTTGTAAGGTTGCCTGCCGATCTCTTTTTGGGATAAGAGTACGCCAGGCACCGCGGTAAGGATACTGATCCCCCGTCTCGCTTTTACCTTCCCGCTGAACCCTTATAGGTCGTACGCCTGAATTGAGACCGTTAACCAGCCTTAGAAGAAAGGGTGTCGTGGGCCTGTGCCGCTGAGCTGGGCGTCCAAGAGGGGGATTTGATTTTGTTCGTGGTAAGCTCTACCGGTCTCGCCCACCATAACGGCATCCGCGTGCGATCCTCTGTCCCTGCCGCCTCACCCCTGGGTTCTTCTTCCTCGGAATCAATGGTTATCTGATTGTTCCATTTCCACGTTTCAGGGTTACGTGTGGTCCCTTGTACCAAAACCTCTCTCGTTGCGCTCCCAGGGAGTTTTGCAGGGTACCCACATGTTTTCGTTCCAAGGAGGCGAGAGGTAAAAAAACTTGTGTGTCGGATCGCACTTTTTGCGGTCGTCTGCGAATTCGATTCATTCGTTTTGGCCCTCAACTTTTTTGTCACCGTGCGTTAGCACACGGATGAATCGCCGCTCCTCTCGCAACTCCACGAGTGGGGCGAAGAATGATGCACGCATTTTTTTTTGCATCATGCCGTGATGAGGGATGATATCGACGGCCTAGCCACTCTCGATCAACTCCGTAAATCCTGGTAACTTACGAGGACGAAAGATTCACCACCCCACTTAAAGTGTGGCGCTAAGAGGTTAGAAAACTCCCGAGGGTACCCTCTTTTCCTCAAGTGAATGGGTTTGCTGCGAGAATCGTTCCGGCCCGAGTCCAGCGGCTGCGGCGGAAACGATCGCGTACTGCATTCATAGCGGAAGCAAACTCTGGGAAGTTTCGAAACATGCAACGTTTCTTTAGTCTCGGACAATTGAATTTCAAGCGCGATTGTGAAGGGGCGTTTGCAAGCCAAACTCAAATACTGCGTAATTAAACGCCATTACTCAATCCGTCATGTACAAAGAGTTCTATCCGTTCGATTTTTTTTTTAGGTGCGGTAACTCAAAATTTGTCGTTCACAAGAAGCCCTACGACGGCCCGACCCTCGGTCTGGACCAAGTGCGGAGGGATCACGCTGTCATGATGGACACGGATTTTTAGGGTGGCCGTCGAGGGTCCCAAAGCATTGGGCACCATGCACCGCAGATGGGGGACGATATGGAGTAGATCTCTCCCGGGGACGTCAGGTGCCGCTCGGCTTGTCATCGTGGCGACGCAGAATCCCGAGCGGGGACATCGCTTGCACGCGGAGGCAAGAGTCTCGGAAATATCATTATTACAACAATACAGACCGAGAACCGTGAACCTGATAAGATAATCTCCTAAGTGCATGCCGACTGATGGCGGGTATGTTGGCGGGTTGGGGCCAGACCTCCAAATGAATAGAGGATCAAGGGAACCCATCGGCGTTCTCAAGCCAAGAAATCGGTGACTACGGACATGTATCGAACCCGTTCTTCCCACATCGGGGTGTGGCTCGAGTTTTCGAACGTGAAATGGGTGACGTTGGGTATGTTGTCCATGAATGGCTTGACCGCGAAACTTTGCGCCGTGTCGTGAGCACCGTTGATGACCAAAGTGGGAACCGTGATATTCTTCAACCGGTCGACTATCGTCCAATTGGAGAGGACGGGGTCCCTAACAAAGCGGCAACAACCGTTATCAGTTCCCCGTGGGGCGCAATTCGGTGACAGAAGTGAACCGTACATTTTGATGCCTACGGTCGGGTCCGCGAACAAGGCATTGAACGAGGCATTCAGCGGCGCAGGCCACGGGTCCAAAGTACACCCGTGTGAGTTGTAGTAGATCTCCAAGGCGGGACGATACCGGACCGGGTCACCGAACCCAACCGCCATGGCATCCTGGACGTCTTGCGGGAACCCTTCGTCGTAGAGCAACTGCTTCTGCGAATTCACCCACAGGTACATCGCTCCCGGCGAACTTGACAAGACGAGTTTGCGAAGTTTCTCGGGCCCCGACACCGCGTACTCTGCTCCCAACATCCCTCCCCACCCCTGGCCGAGGAGGTCGAAACTATCGAATTCGAAGTAATCGATGACGTTCTCGAGCTCGCTCAAGTAGAGATCGATGGACCAAAGTGTGTCGTTCGCTGTTTGAGCGTCTAAGTGGGTGGAGTTGCCGTTCCCAAATTGATCATAGAGGATGACGGTACGGTTGGAGGCGAGGTCTTTGATCGCGTCTAGGTATTCGTGCGTGAATCCCGGCCCGTCATGCAAGGCGATGAGAGGGCTGTCCTGGCAAATGGTCTCCGAGGGGAAGTAAGCGGCATACCAGGTTTGGTATTGCGAACACCCGTAGTTGAACGGGATAAAGCCGGTTGCGACGGTTATGGTCGGTGTGCTGGTTGCGACGGTAATGAATGAAAGGAGGCAGACGGATAAGTTGAGGAGAATTCGGCCCATGGCAAAGTTGTACCCGTACTGCGACGCTGGAGATGGGGGACTGGGGCACATCGAGGAGCAGGTTTTATAGCCGTGCACACGTCGGTAGTCATGAGATTACGATGTATCAAGAAAAGATAGGGCCCGCTCGGGGAGGGAACGGGTCGGTTTACTGAACAGATCCTTCGCGAGACCAGTTCCTGTATCCATGCAGTTGACTGAATCATGGATTGGTCTTCGCGAGATCAACCCCCGTACCCATATGGTAGTGAGTGGATGAGGGGCATCTGTCGGACTGCCCGATGAGATCAACATACAAGACGGTGGAGATCTCTCCGGGGGTATCAACATATTCAAGTTCATAGGATCTTCGGCGAGTGAGCTGGCGGCGCATCACAGAGGAGCGAGATTATTTTACGGGTACTCGCACGCGGCAGATACAGTGCCGAATGAACCGGAGTAACACATCTCATCTAATATACAGGAGACGCAACTTGACTCCCAACAGATGTTTCGAGACATGGGTATCGCCATATCATCCCAACATCTGAAATTCGAGATTGGCTGGATACTAGGAGTGCGTTCGGGCACAAACCGAGGCAATGATCGTACACGCGCAGGTAGCACAGGCGATCACATGGGATCTCTCAGTTAGCGACTCCCCATGGCTCGGACAGAATGTTTTCTAGGCTTATAACGGATTCCGATCACCTGTTTTGAGCCCCAAGCAACGGTCGGGGCCTTGTGGCTTTTTGTAGGGATAAAATTACCAGACGCGTAACTCCCCCAAGACCGCATGAGATCAATATGACGTGGTTACCGTATCGAGCGACGTGGGTGCTGGGATTCGGAATAATAAATAGTTAAACAATGTCCTTGCTACCAATCGTCGGATCGTCTTGAAAGCTCAAGACTTCAGGAAATTTCCGACAACCTCCATGTAAGCAGCTCGCTCCTCCAAGAATGGCGTGTGGGTGGAATTTTCAAACTTGTAGTGTTGAACGTTCGGAATGCCATCGAGGAGGGGTTGAATGACCCAATCTTTCGTAATGTCGTTTGCACCTCCATTGATCACCAAGGTCGGGACACTGATCACGGAAAGTCGATCAACTATCGTCCACGCTGCAAGCGGACCGCCCCTGCAATATCACAAATGTGATTTTAGTGTGTGCGTGTATGTCGGGCTGCTAAGAATTGCATACCACATGTTAACATCAGCAGATGGATCGGAGAAGGTGTATTCGAAGGAGACGTTGAGCCCCCGTGGCCAAGGGTTGAGAGTGCAGCCGTGGGCATGGAAATATTCGAGCGACGCTGCCTTGAAGTTGGGGTCAGCGTAACCGTTGGCCAAAGCTTGTTGCACCGATTGAGGGAACGTCGAGACCAGCTCCGCTTGCGATTTACCCCACAACTCAGAGGATGGGGGAGAGTTCGAAAGCACGAGTTTCCCCAAACCCTTCGGTTGGGTGACCGCAAATTCGGAAGCCAATATTCCGCCCCATGAATGGCCCAACACATCGTAACTCTCCAGATGGAAATAAGAGATGACGCTTTCGAGTTGCTTGGCGAACAACTCAATGGTCCAGAACGAGGCGGCTTTCTCCTTCAAATGGGAAGAACGCGCGTTTCCGATTTGGTCGTAGAGGATGATTGGTCGGGAGTTAGACAGGTCGCTGAGGACTTGCAAGTAATCGTGAGACAATCCCGGACCGCCATGCAACGCGATGAGGGGCGTTTTCGAGCTGCCGCGAAGACCGAAAGTTTGATAGTAGGTCTGGAAGGTCTCGTTTCCGTATAGGAACGGAGCAAACCCGGTGCCGAGGGGTGTTGCCTGCGTGAGGCTGATCAATGTGGTGGTGGCGAGAGAGAGCGCCCAGCTGAGTCTGGGAAGCATGACGAAAGGACGGAAGAAGGTATAGGACGCTGGTGGGTGGGGGGCGGCGGGGAGAGCGTACTGGGTGTCTGTCGGGCTGTATCTCACCTTTTGTATCCGCCCCGTGGGCGGCGGGGGTCTCAGGAGGTTGATCGGGTGGAACACCGTCACAGGTTGGGATTTGGATGTGTTGATGGACTAAGATTCAGTCAATGCACGAGATCTCGGGTAAACATTTGGGTATGATGGGGATGTGCATCTCCCGGTGCAGGTGACGAAACGTGCGCGCATGTGGCACTACACCCAGTTCCCAGTGGGTCATCGTGGATGGCGGTATTAAGGCGAGAAAGATGGGTGAGCGTGCGCAGGGTCGAATGAATGGTTTCTGCTTGAAAATTGTCGATATATTTGGCACTGAGGGGTTGTGTTTCGAGATACTTATGGCAAGTAAAGGGACAGCCCCGCGACTGGGGAGTGGGATAACGGATCTTATCAAGGAGATCGCGCCAGAGCAACTCAATTTCTCGTCTTGGGCAGGGTCGACCTCAAACGTTTGCGTCGGAACCAGTGGGTGCAAAGAGGCCGGAATCAACGAAGAACGGCCAGTGCCCTCGGCAGGGGAGGGACCGGATGCGGCCAATTCAGAGGGTAAAGACGCCCACATCGTATAGTCTGTCCACGGGTAAAACGAAGGGGCCATAGATTTCCAGCGGCAGCCGGTGACACCGGTGAGTTGATTGGACACTTGAGACACTCGTTCCGTCGTCGTCGGGAGACTGACTGACTGAGATCGCGGTCGACAAGACATACTAGAGAGCATCACGTGAACTCGTACTTGGATGCAAACGATTGCGAGGTCGGGTTGCCGACGCGTTACTCGTCGCCCCCCATGGCAGTCAAGGACATTTTTTGGGATACCAGATATCTCTTCGTTTTCTCCATTCCCGGGGTCGACTTCCGGGGGTACCAAGCAAACGTATAATACCCAGAGGGTCTTGCCGTACGCTACCCGGAATCCAACCTCCATATATTTCTTTCTAACCGGCGTCCCGCAGTTACAGCCAACAGCAACTTTACGACGTCGTGGCAGATGTGGACTCGTATAATAAGTTTATCCCGTTCTGTACCGGCTCAAAGGTGCTCAGTCGAAGGGAGCCGCTGAAGGACCTCAAGATACCCGATGGATTCAGCATGGATGCGGAGCTAACTGTCGGTTTCCTGTCGTTTACTGAGAGCTACGTGAGCAAGGTCACCTGCTCCCCATATGATTCAGTAAAAGTGAGTGTTGGCCCTTGTGGTACGCTCCACTCTCCGGGACTAACATTATCCACTCTCGTAAGGCTGTCGCATCATCCTCCACACCTCTGTTCAGAACCCTCGAAACGACCTGGAAATTTGAGCCTGTCGTGAACGCCTCTAAGGGGAAAGAGTCTACTCTCGTCAAATACGATATCATCTTTGCTTTTGCGAACCCCCTGCACGTTGCCATCTCTGCAAAGTTCTTTGGACAGGTTTCGGGCTTGATGATGAGAGCATTTGAAGACCGATGCGAGGAGGTGTATGGCCGGGGTGACCCGCGGTGACGTCCGTGCAGGTGAAACCCTCGTAACCATCGGGGATCAAAGACGTCATGCGGGGGGATATAGAGTATGCAGCGAGCGATTATTATAATACACTGGATATTCCGTGCGCAAGGCGTATTGGTGGGATCGACTTTCCGACGGTGGCGAGACGTCTTGTCGAAAAACGCGTCCATCCGAGATGATTCGAGGCGCGACCCCCACCGTCTCCCATCCTAAGCTCGCCAGGGTCCTTCCGCTCAGCCCCCAGG